>ERZ824978.1193-NODE-1193-length-30046-cov-13.570771_pt1 | contig 30046 bp, 33 predicted proteins | sample MGYA00519860_ERZ824978 | MGnify/ENA primary metagenome ERZ824978 (study PRJEB31778, sample SAMEA3449184) | human gut metagenome | biome: human gut; feature: human-associated habitat; material: faeces | place: United Kingdom | collected 2010/2012 ... | reverse complement strand
TATGCCGTGCTGTTTGGCTCCTAAAACCTTGTGTGTCCTTGTCAACTGATGGTACAGTATAAAAAACAGACCGACGAGAATCGGTCTGTTATATTTGCATTGGCTGAAAATCAGACGCTGCGCTGAACTTTGCCGGAACGAAGGCAGCGAGTGCAAACGTTCATCTTGGTGACAGTACCATCAACTACTACGCTGACGCGCTGAATGTTGGGGGCCCAGGCATGGGGGGTCTTTCTGTTGGAATGGCTTACGCGATTACCGGACATAACACCCTTGTTGCAAACTTCACAGAACTTACTCATGTATTTACACCTCCTTACCGACAGTAAGCATATATGCTAAAATCAAACATTGCTATTCTAACACAAGGAAAGGTGTTTGGCAAGGGTATTTTACACGGGCGAAACAAATATTTTGCTGAAAAAAGCCTTTAAAGTATTCCAAAGCGGTTCTAAAGGGAGTATGCTTTAGTTGATTAAGAAATTTACCTGGAGGATATGATGAAGAGAAGCATAAGGCTTATCACTATCATGGCATTATCTGGGCTTTTTCTCTGCGCGGGCTGTGCTGGGCAGGAGGATTCGGCAATAGAAGTTACGGTTACTGCGCCCTCTGGTACAGCAGCGCCCGAAGAAAAGGTACAACCCGAAACTGCTGAGGAAGCGCCGGAGGCTGGGGAATCAAATCAAAGCCCTGCCCAGGCGGACGACGTAAGAGGATTGTGGGAAAAGATATACGGCTACTGGAACGGAGGAGATCAGCGCTACGCTGCATTTACCGTGAACAAAAAAGGTCTGCTGCAATTTGAATACGGCAAATGGGATACCGTGGGCCGTGGAGCCGGATACGTGGAAAAAGCCCTTACGCCAATCGTCTATGGCACGGAGGACGAGATACGCCTGCAGGTATACTGGCCCGCGTACGAGAGCGAGGTGACAGGCAGACTGGAGGAAATGACCGCCGTGGTGAAGCTCAGGATAAAGGACATCGACAATGAGGAGATAGACGTGCAGGTCGGAGATGAGGACTGGCTGCTGGGCGTATATGGCGGAAGGACTTCAGAGGAAGCATACATAGCAAACCAAAACTAAAAAGCAGCTTTCGCCGCTTTCAGTCTGTCAAAAAACCCCAGGGTTGATAAGGGGCCGCAGCCCCTTATGTTTAATCCGGCTCTGACGACATGTGCGTCAGAACGGATGAAAACCCAGAGGTTTTCGTACTTTGCGGATTTTGCCGCCCGGGAGCGAATGCGAGAGGCAAAACCCGTAAAACTCAAAAAAGTGGCATTCAGCCACTTTTTTGACACTCTGAAAGCGGCTTTCGCCGCTTTTTTAATACAGCAGCGCCTCGCTGCCGCTCTTGTCTACTATGTACCAGCTTCCATCCTTCATGGATACCGCAAAACCGTCTTTGAAATCACCGGCCTCGGAGTAACGGTAGTCGATTTTAAGCTCGCCGTAGGGGTCTATATAGCCCCATAGCCCTTCGCCGTTCTTAACCGCCGCGTAGCCGCCGGAGAACGAGCGGGCGTCCGCATATTGCGGAGCTATGAGCGTGGCGCCGCCGGTATTTATAAAGCCCCACAGCCCGTCTATGCGCACAGCCGCATATCCTCCCGAAAAGGGCTTTGCGGCGGAGTATGTCTTTTTGAAAGCGCTCTTGCCGTATTTGTTTATATAATAGCAGCCGCCGCTGTCGGTTATAAGGGCAAAGTCTTCTTTATAGCCTTCGCCTGAAGAGCCGGCGTTGAGGGTTATGAGCGCCTTGCCCACCTTGTCGATTATATAGCTCTTGGAGGACAGAGAGACGAAGGCGAGGTCATTTGAGAATACATTGGCTGAGGACCATTTTTCGGATATGGCAATGTTGCCCATAACGTCAATGTAGCCGAAGCTGGAAGCTGTGCGGACGGCGGCCCGCCCGCAGCCGAAGGGGCCGGCCTCCCTGTAGCTATAGTCTATCTTTATATTGCCGGAAGCGTCAATATAACCCCACTTGCCGTCCTTTTCAACCGCTGCCATACCCTCCGCGAAGTCGGATACCGACGACCATGCCGGCTCGGCTATCCACGCGCCGGATCTGTCAATCAAGCCGTACAGGCCGTCCTTTGCGGCAAAGGCTACGTTGCCGTCAAATTCGTTTGCGGCGGAAAAGGCGGGGAGTATGACTATCTCGCCCGATGTGTTCTTGTATCCCCACAGGCTGTTTTCGAGGAAGGGAATAAGCCTGCCCGCAGTGGCGGTGGAGACTGCACGGGGAGTAGGGGTAGGTTTGGCGGCTTCTATTGCCGCTGCTTCCTCTTCAGCCTTGCGCAGCTCCTCGTCTTTTAATACGTTAGCGCCGCCCGCACTGTATGTGAGGCCAAATACTACCGCGCCCAACAGCAGCAGGCAGAGCGTATATCCATAAAGGGAAAGCAGCGAGTGCTTTCCCTTTTTTCCGGTATTTCCATGATTGTTGTTAGGCTGTCTTGATTCCATAATATACCTGGTGCTAGGCCTGAACGTTCCGGTTTTCCATCACGATATTGATGAACCTCTCCGCGGCTGCGGAAAGAGGTACGCCCTCCAGAGAGATAAGTCCTATGCCTCTTGAAGGCATGGGCTCTGCAAGGTCTATCTTGAACAGCTCTCCGCTGTTTATGGCTTCGCTGGCGAATTCATAAGTGACGCACGCTATTCCAAGGCCTATTTTGGCGAAGTTTACCAGCAGGCTGTGAGCGCCCAACTCTATCTCGGGGTGCAGCGTCACACTACAGACGGAAGCAAAGTCGTCCAGATATTTTCTGGAGTTGGAAGCCTGCTCAAGGAGTACCAGAGGCTCACGGGCCAGCTCGGCCATGGTGACCTTATGGCCCTTGAGGTGGGCGAACCTGTCAGAAGCTACGAATACGTCGTGTACCTTGAGAACATCGCGGACGCAGAGGGCGCTGTCTACTACCGGCAGGTTGACGAGGGCTATATCTACCTTGCCGACCTTGAGCAGTTCGATGGTATCAGGGGTAGTACGGTTTGTGACCTGAAGCTGTACCTCGGGATATTCTGTATGGAACTTTTCAAGGTAGGGCAGCAGGAAAAACTGGCACAGAGTGTCGCTGGCGCCTATCATAAGGCCGCCTGACTGCAATGTGCGCATGCGGTTCAGCTTGTCCTCGGCCGCTGATATGAGACTTATTGCCTTATCGGCATAGCTGTAAAGCATACGTCCTTCGCTTGTCAGGGTTATGCCACGGCTGGTGCGGGTAAAGAGAGTGCAGCCCAGCATGTACTCTAACCTGTGCATGGACTGGCTGATGGCAGGCTGGCTCACGTAAAGCTCCCTTGCAGCATGTGAGAGACTGCCGCAGCGGGCGACGGTACAGAATATGCTGTAAAGATCCAGATCGGCCGGCATTGTTGTTGTTTGTTCCTCCTGGTTGTATTGTATCCGCAAAAGCCAACGGGGAATTATTTGTTCCCGTATTGCCTGTTTACGGTTAAAGTGCTAAGATGATTAAAACTAATATCCATTCCACCTATAATTTTTAATTATATAGTATTTCCTCTGCCTTTGCAATTGAAATTATAGGTGGATTTCAAAAATCGGGCAGTTTTATTTGTGTTATTGTTGCTCAGTGGTGTAAAATGAACTGTAAACCATTACTTCGCTTCAAAAGATGTAAATATTTCTAAATTATAATGCGGGATCCATTTAAGATAGTTAAAACTCACTTTTATAACTTTTATAATAAGAGGGCTGGATATGACAAAGTACTATTGGAAAGAGCTTTATTCCGAAATTAACGGCTGTCAAAAATGCAGACTTTGCGAGCAGCGCACCAATATAGTGATAGGTGAAGGCGACCCTAAAGCCACTATAATGTTCATAGGCGAGGGGCCTGGGCGGGATGAGGATCTGTCCGGCCGTCCTTTCGTTGGCAGGGCGGGGCAGCTGTTAGATAAGATGATAGGCGCAATAGGGTTCAGGCGGGAGGAAGTATACATCGCCAACGTAGTCAAGTGCCGCCCGCCAAACAACCGTACCCCGGAGGAGAGCGAGGCCGACGCATGCCTGCCCTATTTAAGAGTGCAGTTCGCCCTTATACGGCCTAAGATAATCGTATGTCTTGGCGCTACTGCGGCGAAGTACATTTACGATCCGAATGTAAGGATAACGAGAGACAGGGGAGTGTGGAAAGAAAAGAAGGGAGTGTGGATACTGCCTACATATCATCCTGCCGCGCTGCTGAGGGACGAATCCAAGAAGCGGGAGGCATGGGAGGATATGCAAAAGTTAAAGCAAAAATACGATGAGATAGCGCAGAATACTTGAATAATCTCCGTATATGGTGCTATAATGAGACGTTGATTTATTTAGGAGGAGAAACCTACTATGTCAGGACATTCCAAATGGGCCAATATCAAAAATAAAAAAGAAAAAGCAGATAACGCGCGCGGCAAGATTTTTACAAAGATAGGCCGAGAGATCGCCATAGCCGTTAAAGAGGGCGGAAGCGACCCCAACAACAACTCCAAGCTGAGGGACGTCATAGCCAAGGCGAAGGCTAACAATATGCCTAACGACAACATTTCCCGCTCCATAAAGAAGGCCGCGGGCGAAATGGGCAGCGTAAACTACGAGGAGATCACCTACGAGGGATACGGCCCCGGCGGTACAGCAATAATCGTAGAAGTCGTTACCGACAACCGTAACCGCACCGCCTCCGAGATACGCCATATATTCGACAAGAGCGGCGGCAGCATGGGCGCCACCGGCTGTGTAAGCTGGATGTTCGACAAGAAGGGTCTCATAGTGGTAGAGCGCAGCGCTTCCATAGATGAGGACGAGCTCATGATGGAAGCTCTTGACGCCGGCGCTGAAGATTTCAACGCTTTGGACGACGTGTATGAGATATACACCGCGCCCACCGACTTCTCAGTGGTAAGAGAAGCGCTTGAGGCAAAGGGCCTCAGCTTCCTCTCCGCCGAGATAGGCATGTTCCCTCAGAATACCGTGGACGCCACTAAGGACGAAGAACTTGTGGAGAAGATCGAGAAGATGCTGGAACGCTTCGACGACGATGACGACGTTCAGGACGTATACCACAATGCCACCCTGCCCGAGGAAGAGGAAGAGGAATAATATAAGGACGTCAGAACGGCCTCAGGCATAGACGCATACGCAAAAAGCAAGCGTCCTGTATGCTGCAATATGCAGCATACAGGACGCTTTATAATTATCGGTTATTCTTCAACGCTGGCCTTGGCCTCCGAACGTTCTTTTTCCCGCTGGGCACGCCGCCTGGCAAGGCGTTCCCGGCGCTGTTTTTCCTCGTTGGAATGCTTTACTATCACCGCTATGAGGGCGATAAGCAGCAGTACGGCAGCGCCGCAGGCCGCGTAGAAAATGATGGGGTCTATGCCGGTGCTACTGCCGTTTTCGGGCTGCTCCGCAGGCTCCTCCACCCCGGGAGTAGGCGCGGCCTCCGCGGGCAGCTGGGGGCTTACGGGCCTTGCGGGCATTACAGCATAGCGCTGTATGGATTTGTCAGCCTCGCTGTATACATAGTAGCCCACCTCGCCGTCGGGATTGCGGCCGTATATGAGGTATACGGTACCCTGTGCGTCCTGTCCCGCCCATGCCTTGACCTGCTTGTCGTCAATGGTTATGGTGGTCTCGGTAAAGCCATCGGGCAGCGGCACGGAGCCGTCCGGCTCCAGCATGATGTAGGAGCGGGAGGTGGAGCTTATCGTCTGATACCTGTACAGAGAGCTCTTAGCGGCGTCATATATGTAGTAGCCTCCATTTTCACCCGAAGCATTGGAGAGGTAGAGGAGGGTGGGCGCGTCGGAATCCTGCACGGATACGGCGGGCACGGTCTGTCCCTTGTAATCCACCGTTGTCTCAGAATACTTGGATGGTATGGTCACGTTTTCGAGATTGGTCCAGATGTACATCTGCTGGCCGCCCTCATCGGTTATGCCCTCGGCAAGTATGCCCTCGGTGGCGTAGTCGGGGGCGGCGGCCTGGGCAGCTGCGGGAGCGGCCGCTATAGATACGGTAACTGAGGCTGCAGCTGTACCCTGATCCTCGCCGCTGTAGCTGAGAGCCTTGGTTATGTTGAAATCCACTTTGGCCTCTCCCGCGCCGGCAGCTGTAAAGGTTATGCGGGCGGAAAGGGAGGAAGCGCCGTCCTTCTCGGCGGAGACCAGCGCTATGCGCCCGTCTGAAGCGCCGCCGTCCCCCTCGGTGAAGGTGAGGAGGGAGGGGTCGTAGGAGAATTCGCCCTCGGCGGCGGAAAGCTTTTTGCCGGCAAGGGTGACAGTCACCACGACGGTGTCGCCGGCGGTGACGGAGGTCTTGTCCGCCGTAGCGGTAAGCTCGGGAGCGGCGAACGCCATGGCGGGGAGCGCTACTAAAAGCAGCATGGCAACAAGAGACAAGACCCGCTTATATGTAATGGAAGTCTTCATTTTTTAATCCTCCTGAGTTATCTTTGCATCGTCGGATACGTACTGTATCAGCCGTATCATATCCATAATATCCACCGTTTCGTCGTGGTTTACGTCCGCTGCTATGAGGTAAGGGCCGCCCAGTATGGAGGACCTTATCAGGTGCTTTTGCAGGGCGGCTATGTCGTCCTTGTCTATTTTGCCGTTGCCGTCCACATCGCCGTATATCACTATTGGCAGGTCGAATATGGCGAGGCCGTTGTCATAGGTATTGCGGACGGAATCGCCGGTACACAGCGTACCTTCCTTCTTTGCGCCCTTCTTGTCGATTATGGAGAGTGCGCCGTCGGATTGCAGCTTGCCCAGCAGCTTTTCTGTGGTCGTGCCGGGCTTTATGCCGCTTATGCCGCAGGACTGGAAGGTGCAGCCCTCGGCCTTTATCCTGGGGGCGGTGTCGTAGGTGCCCACGGTGTACAGCGCCGTGTCTTTATAATAGAAGGCAAGTATGTCCTCGTACTTCTGACCGGCACGGGCGCGCTCCTGCGCGCTGCGCTGTGAGAGACCTATCCCGTGGCCGTAGCGGCGCTGGGTGAGAAACCAGCCTGAATATTCCTTTTCTGCGGTGCGGTATTCGCCGCGCTCCGCGCCGTACATGCGGAGGTTGCGCTTCTTCGCGCCTATCTGGCCCAGAGTGTTCTCATAGCTGCCGAAGCTGAGCTCCTCAAATGGCAGCGTGAATGTAACCTGGCCTGCCTGCTCCGGGTTGTTCCTGGGCGCTACCATCAGGGTTAACTCGACGTTAGTGTAGCAGCGCTGCTCCGGGTCGTTTTCGGCGCTGGGATCCTTGGCCAGAACCTTTACGGTGGAGAGCAGCTCAACCTCCTGCCCGGCGGCCGCATAGGCGGCCTTCTTTATAGCCGTGAGGACAGAGCTGTCCATGAGCTTTTCTGTCGTCTCGTCGTATGCATCGGGAATAAAGGACTTCTCTTCAAGGCTGGACTTGTTGAGCAGGTCATACACGTCGTCGGCATGGGTGTAGTAGGGGAGGTCGTTTTCCCATACGTTGCCGGTGCGCTCGGTCTGCCCGCCGTTGGAGGCGGAGTAGAAGGCCTCGATTATGTCACCGTCATATACCAGCACCTGGCCCCTGGTGGCGTCAACCGCCGCTATGGCGCGGGCGTTCTTGCTGGCGTAGCCCCGGTATACCTGATCCTTTGAGGTGTCCACAAGGTCGTATGAGCGGCTCGCGGCGTACCTTGAGCAGCGGGCGACGGCATAGCCGCGGGCGCACACCGCCTGTGACTTAAGGGCCTCCACCGGGAAGGAATTGCTCATTTCATGGGGCACCACGCCGTAAAGGTACTGCTCGAGGGGCAGCGTGTTTATGGCGCGTATGCTGCCCTCGTACACGTCAAAGGTCATGTTGCCGAGGTAGGTGCAGGTGCCGTATTCTGCGTTCTTGAGCCTGATATAGTCGGTGGTCTTGCCGTAGTTCTTTGAAAGCAGCGTAAGGGAGGGGCCGGTGTAGGTCTTGTCCCCCAGCTTTATGGATACCCGGCTGCCCACCGCCTCAACGGTAAGCTCGTCGGTTCCGACGCTGCTGTCGGCTTCCTTTAGAGTGTATTCACCTACTGGGGTGAATGTAAATGACCTGCCGCTGCCTATGGAGAGCTTTACCCGCACGTCGCTGTGGAATACCGCGGCGAAGGCGGGAAGCATTGCCATGATAAGCGTAAGCGCCATGGCAAAGGCGATGGCCTTGGTGATTTTTTGCATAAACAATGCCTCCTGTAAAAAATCCTTCTGAATGATATCGATACATCAGGAAAGGCCGGCGCCGAACAGCTGAACGGCGTATGTGGAGCCGCCGGCGGAATATATGCCTATACACATATCCGTAAAGCCTTCCCTGAGAATGTTTTCCCTGTGGCTGGGAGAGTCTATCCAGGCATCAAATATCAGTTTTGATGTAACATTGGACACTCCGCTGCACATAAATATGTTTTCGCCAAATGCGCTGAAGCTTATACCGTCGTCGGTGACGGCGGTAGAGCAGCTGGTGTCGTCGGGCCGGGTGTGATCGAAAAGGGTTACGATCTCGCGGGCGCGAATATCTGCGGCTTTTTGCAGTTTGCTCGAGTATTTAAGCGTGTTCAGCCCCGCCTGCTGCCTGTATTGGTTGACAAGCTCAAGTATGCCCGAGTTGTAGTCGTCATCAGACGCTGTTAAAATAACCGTAGGCGCTGCCGTAGGGGCCGCAGTAAGGGAGGAAACAGGCTTTGCTGTCTGGATGGGCAAGGCTGTTGGCTGCGGTGTGAAAGGGGCCTCAGGGGCTTCTGAGGGTATCAAAGGTAGAGATGCGGTGGGCGCAGAAGCCATCGGCTTGGGAGTGACTGCCGCCTCGTAGCCGCCGCCCTCAGGCACTATGACCTGTATGTATGAATCCGTCTCAGCTTTTGCACAGCCTGTCAGAAGCAGCGCTGAAATGAGAAGGAGGGTGATAAAGCGATACATCGGATATCCTTTCGACAGTACAAGCATATTGCAGACAATTATCTATTATATTTATATTTTATACCATCAACGGGCCTGTGCATATTAAAATAATTGTGAATAATAGAAAGAGCCTTCCGAGGATATTGTTCAGCCCAAAGTAGATGCCGACGGCTACGCCAATGGCGAGGATAGAAAAAACGAGCTGACGCAGGTTCAGCCCGAAGAATATGCTTTCCTGATAGTCCCGTATTTCACGGTTGATTTTCACTTCCAATTCGTTTTCCCTCCAATCAAATAAAGCTCCCGATTGCTCGGAAGCTTTGTGGTTTTCTTTTTAATTATTCATCTAACAGCCAGTCCAATACGTTGCGCTTTTGTATTCCCTCATAGTCTGCTGTGGAAAACACTTCATCAAGTGTAAGCAGCGTTTTAGGGTAATTATCCGCTATACGCTTGAATGGGGCAAGCTCTCGCTTTAGCGTGTTTGGGTCGAGCGTAGACGCTGCAACTTGGTAGTAAAGATACTGCCCGTCATCTGTTTTTGCTACAAAATCCACTTCGCCGTCGTCTATCGCTCCTACAAATACTTCGTATCCGCGCCGTATCAGCTCGAGGTACACGACGTTTTCAAGAATATGTCCTATATCGCTGTCCTTGCCCCGCACAAGCATATTCCGCAGCCCCATGTCAACGCAATAATACTTGCTTTGCGTTGTTAAAAACTGTTTCCCTTTAATGTTGAAGCGCGTTGCTTCATATAGCAGAAGCGCATCCTTCAAACCGTCCAAATACCTGTCTACGGTTTTTTGATCCACTCCCTTTCCGGCCGATTTCATGGTGTTGGCTATATTGGTGGAAGAAGCCTTGTTGCCGATGTTGTGGAGCATGAACTTTGCCACGTTTTTTAGCATGCCGACATCTGCAATTTTTTTGCGCTTCACAACGTCGTTGAGCAATACGGTATCATACAGCCCTTGCATATATTCCCGTGCCTCACGCTTATTCAGTTCAAAGCGAAGCACATAGGGAAAGGAACTCAGCTCGATATATTGGTTGAATTTTTCGGCGTTTGACAGTCCTTCTCTTTGCGTACCCTTTAATCCCGTGCTAAATTCGCGGAACGATAACGGAAGCATTTGAAGCTCCACATATCTGCCGGAAAGCACCGTTGCCAATTCTCCCGAAAGAAAGTAGGCGTTGGAGCCCGTTATATAAACGTCGCAGTTTTCTTTAAGGAACAGGCTGTCAACCGCTTTTTCATATTCGTCAACGTGTTGTATCTCATCAAGGAAGATGTAGTTCATCTTATCGGGCCGCAAACGCTCGGCGATGTATCGATAGAGTATTTTATAATTATCGATAAACTCAAACTCTATATCCTCGAAATTCAACACAATGAACTGACTATCTTCAACACCGTTTGCTGACAGATAGTCGCGGTATATTTCAAACAGGGTGGACTTCCCGCATCTTCTTACGCCCGAAACAACCTTTATGATTTGCTTTTCCTTCCATCTTACCAACCAGTCAAGATACTCGGGACGCGCTATTCGATGTATCATGTTCCACCTCCTATAACATTATTATCTGCATTATACTCCCGATTCATTCACCAAGTCAACGGATTTGAGGATTATATTCCTGAAATATTATATTTTTCTTGCTTTAAGGAATGATTATTACAGTCCAAACATCTCGCGCACAACGCGCTCCGACATTTTGACAGCGCCCGTCAATACGAGCAAGTTAAAGATATGTTATTCAGTATGGCAGTCCGATGATGAATGACAAGCTGTGATTCGGCAGTAAAAAGGCAGCCGATATACTCGGCTGCCTTATACTCTACTTCGCACCACCGGCGCTTTGTTCCGTTTTTGCCTTGGATTTCTTTGAATCCTGAATCTCGCCAGCTGCGGTCAGCGCTAATTTTGTAATGACCGGTCCGATCAGTTCATAAATCAGCGTCGCCGTCAGCACGACCGCTTGGATCTGAGTGCCGTATTCCGGAAGGGCATTCAAGGCGACTTGCGCCATGCCGATCGCAACACCGGCTTGCGGCAGAAGCGTTAAGCCAAGATACTTGCGGATATTCGGCGAAGACTTGGCAATGGTTGCGCCAAGGAAAGAACCGAAGTATTTTCCCAAACTACGAGCTACCATATAGACAACGCCCAAAAGCCCGACAGTAGGAACAACTGCAAGATCCAGCTCGGCTCCCGAAAGTACAAAGAACAGCATAAACAGCGGCGGTGTCCACGCATCCGTGATTTCAAGCAGCTCATCCGCGTCATTGCGCAGATTGACAAGGACCGCACCGATGGCCATACAGAGCAGCAGAGAGGACAGGTTCCAAATAGAAGCAAGTGCGGAACCGAGCAGCACTGCGGCGACCGCTACGCTGATCCTGTTCACCTTGGAGTGAAAGAATCGCATGGCCAAGGCGATGAGTAGACCAATGCCGGCGCCGACTGCAAGCGAAAGCACGATCTCAAGCAATGGCTGCAGCAGCATGGATGTTACGGTCAGCGTTGCGTTTGAAGCAAGTGCCTGCGAGATGGGAAGGGAGATGGAGAACAGCATCAGCCCTACGGCGTCATCCATCGCGACAACAGGGAGCAGCGTCGATGTCACTTCACCTTTTGCGTGATACTGCCTGACGACCATCAGCGTTGCGGCCGGAGCGGTAGCGGCAGCGATTGCGCCAAGTGTGAGTGAGAGCGGGGCGGGGAAGCTGCAAGCAAGGAGCGCGGCGTCGACGAGCAGCGTAGCGAGGCACGCTTGAAAGAATGTAATGGTAATGGAGCTTGTGCCGATCTGCTTGATGTTGCTGATCCGGAATTCACCGCCGATAGAAAAAGCAATAAAACCAAGCGCTACATCCGTAAGCACATCGGTGACAGCCGCGTCGCTCTCTTGAAAAATGCCAAGGCAATATGGGCCGATGATGAGACCGGCGATGAGATACCCCGTTACGTTCGGCAGGTGAACCGGCTTGACAACGCGCGTCAACAGCAGACCGCAGATCATCGCGGCCGCAAGACATAGAATGATTTGCATATTGGTTATTCGACTCCTTCTACGCTTGTCACAGGCACGGTGAACATGATACCGGCGTTCGGCCTGTCGAGGCTGCCGCACACATCGTGTATGCAGGACTTTGCAACGCCGATCTGCTCCTCCCGAAGCACGGCAAAAAGCATTTTCCCGGGCTCATGATCCGGGTTGATAAATTTGCGCAGAGAGCCGAAAAACGGCGGCGGTTCAATCGAATCAGCCGCAAGCGTTTGCAGCATTCCTTCACAGTCCACCATCGTGGCGCCATGAATCCCGCGTTCCGCCATTTTTTGCAGAATGGGAGAGACGGTTGCTACGCGGTTCGTAATATAAATGAACAACAGCATAGGGGGGACATCCTTTCCTGCGCGGGTTCCGCCGCGCGAATCAACACTATTTTCCGAAAGCACATTACGCCTTTTTTGCGCTTTTGTCAAGCGCAGTGTTATGGTATAGAAAAAAGCCGTTTGCATAAAGCTTCAACGGCTTTTCTGCCAGTGCAATCCGAGTGCATATTTAATCGTTGATTTTTCCGGTAAACAGTAGCCTAAAATTACGGCTTTTCTCCGCTTGCAATGGCGGAATATTAAATTAAAGCAGGTTCAAAGACTATGCGGCTGTAAAATTGAAAGCCCGAAAGCGCTGTGCTTTCGGGCTTTTCTGGCTCCCCCTGTTGGACTCGAACCAACGACACTGCGGTTTTTAGGACGTTGGACGCACAAGAGGAAATGCTCAAAAAAGCCCTGTTTCTCTAAGTTTTTGATATATTTATTATACCACACTTTCAACACCAAAACAAGAAAAACACACAAAAAGCACACTGTTTTTGACCATTTAGTGTGCCTAAAGTGTGCCTGAAAATCGTTGCCAAAATTCACTGTATCTATATAAGGAATCAGTTAAATTTGGCAGTTAGCGTATTTTTATCGTGCCTATTTTGTCTATCTCTCTTTGTAGTTCTTTTACTATCTTATCAGATATAAATCTCTGTGCTTCCTTGCTTTTGAATATCTTTTCAGCATCATCAAAGGCAATGCTGACGCAAGTGTTCACATCGTATTCCATTGCTCCCACAAGCCGCTGCAACGCATCATTCCATATTGCAGTGCAGATTTCATCTACAAGCTTTGGTGCAACTTCCTGAACGGTTTGCAGTGCTATCTGCCGCATTTCAGCGTGATGCTGTCTGGCGTAACCGCCGTGGTAGTCTCGTGTTGGGTTGTCAAAGTAATTTTTTCCTAATGGTTCGCCTTTTCTCACAAAGGCACTGGGGCCATAATAAGACGCATAGGGATAAGCAGATGTCATTTCTTTTAACCTCTCTGTATAATTGATTTTGCCGTTTCAATGGCTTGTGGATATTCCTTTTCCAGTGTGTAAAGGATGAATCTGTAATACTTATCTGATGGATACTGTCCGCAGATGTAGTTATAAAGAGTATGCGGCTTTACGTTGATTTGCTCTGCAAAGTCCTTTATGCTGCTACCGCAGAATGGCAAGCACTTTAATGTTTCTTGAAATAGCCTTAATTCTTCTATTGTCATTGTCAATTCTCCTGTTGTTATCTACTTGTAAGTAATCTTTTTATTGTGTTTACTCCTTGAATTTGCGTATGGTGGGGATGGTATATGGGATTTTTGCGTATTTGCTTCATTATTTCTGTCCGTTCCTGATAACAAAGCACCACGAATAGAAAACTGCCAATTTACGCTGTATCCCTATATAGAATCAGTTGATTTTGGCAGAATCGCATTAACGTGTGATGATAGCATAGTATTTGCTGTTCTGCCGCCCCTCTGTAATCGTATAACCATCATTAATCAATGCTTTTTTCGTGGATGGCCATGCCTTTTTCTTCCCATCATCCTGCCGCAATGAGAGTGCCTCACAAAGCCGCTTCTTATCTTCTGTGAACAGTTTTACACCCATAAATTCAGCAGGAACATAAGGTACACAGTCATAATTCAACACATACAGGGAATCCAAGTCATCACGATAGCGTCCACGCACCTGAATTTGTGTTTCTTCTTCCTGATTATGAATGATGATATAATCCAAATCACCGAAAATATTGATAGAAGTCTCTGAACTGGCATTGATGATAAACATATCATATTCGGGCGGCAATGCTGCATTGGTGAGAATGTATTCGCGCACTCTGCGCTGTTCCTCTGTCATTGGATGGTCTTGGTTATTGATGCTCCAAATAGAAATGACCTTGATTCCTCGCTGCTTTGCCTTTTCTTCAAACTCTTTCATTTGATGGATGCGGCCAATATAAACAAGTCCTCTTTCCGCAAGTCCCAAGGATGGGAGCAACATTTCAAGGTTGGTGTAAGTGAATCGCTTATCCGTTTCAAACTGCCGAACATCATCATCTACCTTTACAAAGCGTGACTTGCATTTCATCTCACATACTGCCCTAATAGGCGTTGCGGATAGTCCTATTACTTTAACCTTGGTATTGGCGACGATTTCCTCTAACCGTTGCTTTGCAATCTTGTGGTATGGCGTATCATGGGGATTATGGCTGATGAACGCAGAAAAGCGTGGGAGATTGTGTATCTCGTCGCAGAGAATTACTTCAAAGGATTTGCCGAAGTCGCTGTATTTCTGCGCCAATACGCCAAACTTGGCGTATGTCATTACCACGATTCTGTTTGCGTTGTAGGCTTCACCAAACCAAACTGAACCATTACGCACGGTTTCGCACCAATCTCTGTTGTAGAATTGTGTGTTAGGATGCTTCAATAACTGTTCTTTGCCGTTTACCGTATCGATTAGATAAACCATCTTATACGGGCGGCTCACGGTCTGTGACAGCACATTAAGCGCCCAATAGGTCTTGCCGCACCCAACAGGGGCAGTAACAATGTTTAACATACCGCTATAAATGTCATTCATATGGATTGCATCACTCAGATACTTTGTACCTTTCATTTCAAAAAGTCCTTTCAATGTATTTTTGTACTTGAGGGCAGAAAAAAGAAAAGTTCAGCAAAAACGCTGAACCTTTTATGTGAAACTGTAATCCGACAGTGAAATATGATTATGAAGTACGTATTCTTCTACGTATATGTAACCACAATGTCAATTCGGCTCTACGATTCCCATTCAAACGGAGGCGGCTTTTGTATCAGGCAGGATAAGATATGCTTTTTATGTGCCTGATGAACTATTCTCTTTTTCTTCTCTTTATATTAATATTATACCTGAATTTCAGGGGAAAAACCAATTTTGTGATGCGTTCATAAATCTTGACAATTGATAGTAAATAAAATGTCTCCCCTATGTGGGGAGACAAATCATTTTTACAGGCCTAATAACTGTTTCTTCTTAGTATTGAATTCTTCTTGTGTGATAATGCCCATATCCAACAATTCTTTTAACTGTTTGATTTCTGAGTAGGGATTGGGAGTGGTTTTTTCAGATGGTGCAGAAAGCACGTCAGTATTAGATACTTCTGAATCACATTCCTCTATATCGGATATTTCAGCATCATATGAATCAGTATCAGGTGTTTCAGTATCACAACCATCTGCGTTTGTTGCGTTTGAATTGGTGATTTCATTTACTACACTTCGTGTGACGGTTTTCTGTTGTTCTAATGATTCAGTACTTTTCCTTGCCATAGAACGTCTTTTCCGTGCAATTGCAGTACTAATGCTATTTATTTTATCCTGCATTATGATACATGCTACAATGGGAATGAAAATACCTAAGACAAGACTAACTGTTGCGATATCAGAAGAAACTCTATTCTCTTTTGCCAGTCTATCAATTCTCTTTCCATGCTCATACGTCCAGAAAATAATATAAAACGGCACAAACATACAAAGCAACAATTTTGAGGTAGGACTATATTCTTCTGAATCTGGTGCTTTATTTAAGAACTCAGTTGTACGATATATCCAAATTAAGTACCATATTCCAAATGTGAATACACATAGTACAATGTGCTTTCCCATGCTGATGTATCCATCTGTAGAACTGTGGGCTTTATGCCCATTAGTGCCGCTTGCTTCATTAGACCGTCTTTTTTTAGGTTTATATGTAACATATAGGCCTAAAAAAACATAGAATCCCACATGTAAAAGCAGTAGCATAATGCTTCTCAAACTAATATAGTTCGGTATAAAATATAAAACAATGTAAGCTAAAGGCAACAAAATATAAATGAATAAGTAATCACTATCATGAGCCTTGCTTTTTGATTTGAACAATCCTAAAGATAAAAAAACTCCGTTAATTAAGTTGATGAGTGGTAATATTATATAGGGAATAATGTAAGAAGTATCAACTGATACCATCCCAAATCCGCGTGCTGCTAATAAAAAATTCAATACTGCAAAAACCAGTATGGAAATCCCTACTATAGTCTTATTACTGTGCTGAGTAATCAAAACTACGGAAAGTAACAGTGGTATTATAATGATACTAAATGTTCCAAACACATTATACGGATAATCGCCAGAAAAATCTAAAATAAACCTTATAACCGTATTTAGTATCAGTAATGCCGCCGCAAGATATACGAAATTCTTCCGTTTCATATGACTCCTCTTAACCTCTTACAACTTCTTTGAACGTATGCCGCACAATAGACGGCGTACCTTGCAATTTAATATACTTGGCAACTGATGATGCACTTCGTCCCATACGGCGGCCTACTTCCGCAAATGTGCCGTATATGTTATAAAGGCGATGCATCTCCACTATTTCCTGTGGTGTTATCTGCTTTGCCATTACTTTTTCGCTTCAGCGGCGGCAGGTTGTTCTGCTGCTTTGGATTCAACGCTTTCTACAACTACCTTTGCGGTAACTCGCTTTGTTTTTGCATTGCTTTGAGTCATCAGGCGGTTATCAGTATCTGCCATTGCAATTTCAAAGGATTTCTTTATCCTGTCAATGGCCTTTACTGGTGCAGCACCGTATTTTTCCAACTTCTCATTTTCTTCTTTAATCTTTTTGAAAAAGTTGTCGGGAATGATGATGATATCCCTGTCCAAATCGATAGTAACACGCATGTTTGATGCTCCTCCTTGCAGAAATGAAAAATGTGCAAATCTGCCAGTTTCGGCAAAATTTGCACATACCATTATATATATATATATATATAGTCAATACTTTTTTGTGAATTTATTGAGATTTCTTCGGATTCCTCTCGATTTGATTAGAATTCATCCAAATATAATGGAATTAGCATAATCATGCTTAATTTAACAGAATTCAGACTGATTTCATCGAAAACAGCGTTTGTTTTAATCAATTCTGCCAAAATACGCTGATTCCTTAATAGAATCATTATGAATTGGCAGATACAACAAAGGAGAGGTTGTTTCCTCTCCTTTTCAGCATTACAAGCCAAATGCCGCCGCCATTTTGTTTGTCGCTTCTTTCATTTGTTCTAAGTCGGTACGAACATAAAAGTTTAGCGTTGTGCTTGCGTCCGTATGGCCTAATATTTCCTGAACGCTCTTTATGTCTGCGCCGTTTGCAATTAACAGCGTTCCACAGGAATGTCTCAAATCGTGTGGGGATAGGTCACGAAAGCCGCTGCGTTTCATAAAGGCTTTTACTCGTTCCGTGATGCCATCAGGAAGCCGTGGTTCGGTTTTGCCGCCTTTGCCATGAAACACAAAACACAAGCTATCTCTGGGCTGAAAATGCTGCTCTTTATACGCTTTGAGTAATGCGGCAACCTTGGGAAGCAGCGGTATTACTCTTGCACTATTTTCTGTCTTTGGCGTATTGATAATAATGCCGCTTGCAGGGGTGTATATTGCGTTTCTCTCAATGCTTACCGTAAGATTATCAAAATCAACATCTCGCCATTGTAATCCAGCCAATTCACCACGCCGCAATCCTGCTGTTACCATTAAATAAAGCATACACTGAAAGTCAATGGGGCAATTATCAACGGCGGAAAAGAAAGCGGCGGCTTCTTCTTTAGTCAGAGCATCAACCTTTTTCTTTGTCAATTTAGGGCAATCCACTTTATCAATAGGATTCTTTACTATATAATCCTGCTCTTTTGCGAACTTGAATATCATTGCTAGCAGGCAGTAAATATGCCGCACTGTTTTAGGGGAAGCCGTATTGCCCAATGGGGTACGGTGCTTGGTTTGCAGATAAATCAAATACTTTTTAATATCGATTGGGGCAATGGTTTGAAGCGTATAACCTTTGAAATAGGTTTTGATTCCCTTAGAAAGCGATTCATAGTATGTGATGGTAGTTTGCTTGTGGTTGCCATCATAAAGGCATACAGGGAAGAATAGGCCATCTACAAAACCTACAAAGTCTGTACGCTGATTCTCAATCTCTCTAATTGCAGCACGTTCAGGCTCTTTCACATCTCTTTCATATTCGAACCGTGCTTCTTTTTCCCATTCAGCGGCGGCCTTTTCCGCTGCTTTGCGTGCTTTGGCAGGAGTAAGACCATCAGGAACTTGCCAAGTATGATATTTGGCTACTTGTTTTCCGTCTTGCTGCTTTCCAAGGTAAGCACGGAATTTGTAAGATACTACTTTGCCGTTCTTCTTGTTTTCGATGAATGTTGCCATTTAAAATACTCTCTTTCCGAGAAAACAACGGTATTTTGAGCAATTCAGTGTGCCTGAGAGTGTGCTTTTTCACGTTAGGCAACAGATAGCGAATGAAAAAAGCCCTGAAACTCTAAGTTTCAAGGCTTCTTCATTTGGCTCCCCCTGTTGGACTCGAACCAACGACACTGCGGTTAACAGCCGCATGCTCTACCGATGTTGCGCTCACATACCGAAATGCCCGCACCGGGTGTAAATATCTGTGAGCGCATAATCTGAACGATGACGTATCGCCTTTATGCTGAAAAGAGAGGAATGACACTGAACACAAAGAAAAGCTCCCGTTTACTGTGCTATCAAGTCTTGCTGTTCAAAGATTGTTGCTAAACCATCCCATTCTGAGCAAAACTGCTGATAGGTCATATTGAGTTCAAACGTGACATTGTACTCGCGTCCTACCTCGATTTTCTTAAATAGCTGGCAAGCAATCATCTTTTTTTGTTCGATTGACGCTTGTTCAAATTCTTCCGCCCAACTTTTGAATTGGTTGTAGGAAGGAGTAATCATTTGCATTGCCCGTCGCTGCTTAAAGGCGTCATTCTCTAAATCGTATAATTGCTGCTCTAAGGCGGAAATGCCCTCTTTTATTTTTGAGATAGCTTGAGCTACATCCTCTGGGGAATAGATGCTTTCTCCGGATAACGCATTTGCAATTTCCTCTTGCAGCTTTCCAAGCCTGCTGCGGCGCTTTTCCAGCTCATGGTTTATCTTCTTTTGCTGCGCCCGGTTAGAGGCGATTTGATGCTTTAAGGTGGCTTCCAGTCGTTCCTGCTGGGGTGCGCCCTTCATGGTAGCGAAAAGCTGCCTTATCACTTGGGACACGATTTCGTCCACCCGTTCCGCAAGGTATGTAGTCTGCCCCTCACAATCACATAGCTTTCGGCTTTTATGATAGCAGGCATATTTTATCTGGTTTACGGAGTATTCTGAACCGTCCTTGCGTGTGTAATGGTCTTTGTATCGGATCACATTCAATCTTCCGCCGCAATGGGCGCAGAAGATATTGCCGGAAAGCATTGCCTCTCCCTGTGTGCGTAGCGCAATTTGGCGTTTTTCCGTATCCTTTTCCGCTCGTTGATCTAGAATAGATTGCACTTGATTAAAAACGTCCAGGTCTATTATTTTGAGGTTTTGCAATCCCTCTGAGGTTTCGTCATCTATGTAGCCGCAGTAAAACTTTTGCCGCAGTATACGGATGATGGCGATAGAATGGAAGCGCGCACCGCCATGAGTACGGAGACCCCGGTTGTTCAAATACTGCGCCATTCGATGAGAACCATAGCCATCGCAAAGCGTCTTTCTAAAAATCTCGCGCACTATCTCGGCTTCATGCGGTTCTATCGCAAAATCGGGTATAGGCTGTCCTTTTCTGTTTAGGCGTCCCTTCTGCTCTAAACAATAGCCATAGGGCACTGGCCCGCCTGTATATGCGCCTTCTATCCGAAGCTGATGGATACGGGTTTTAATGCGCATAGACGTTTTTCCGCTCTCGCCGGACGCCTGCCAAAAGCGGATATAGTTTGTAAGCTTATCAACGTGGCTGTCAAAGCGTTGTTCGCCTTCTTCGACGCTCCAGACCTCTATACCGTGTTTACAGAACCATTCCACCACAAATGGGGTTTCATCATCAATGCGCCCGATACGGTCAAACATATAGACTAAAAGCACATCAAATTTCTTTTTTTCTGCGGCTTCTTTCAAATCCTGTATTGCATCGCGGTCAGCGGCGGACACCTTGAAGCCCGATACGCCTTTTTCTTCTAATTCTTTGACGATTTCCCAGCCTTGCTTCTGCGCAAATTCGCGGCATTCGATCCGCTGCATGGGAATATCATTTTTCGCTTTGTCTACCTGCTGTTTTGTGGACACTCTGTATAGTGTGTATACTCGTTTCATTTGTCATTACCTCCCGTGCTTTTTTCTGCACGAGATTACGCTGATAGAGTATTCGGCTGTCAAGGTGCTACAGCTATTGTATGGCAACCATGCTATCAATGCAAACGTGCAAAAGCATTTCATGTATAACTGCCCGTATTTCGTTTAATCGTGCAGTTGTAATCATAAAGCGATCTGCTCTGGCTCTAAAGAAGCAAGCAACTGGCTGAGCTGGCCTTGAATACGTTGCTCATATGAAACGGTCAGGGCGCTTACGATGCTTTCCCGAAGCCCTTGCGTTTCCTGATTGCTGAACTGAATAGTTATTTTTACATCGCATATTGTTGACTTTATAACGGGCTTTTGGGAATAAAGTAAATCTCTCATTTTTATCTCCTGTGGAATATCGGCAGCGAAAGTCCCCTTTGGGTTACGCTGGAAACCATCCATATTGTGATGATGCTTTATGGCCGCATTCGCGCCCAAAACTCTGCATATCTATGCGCTAAGTCCAACGGGGGCTGTCCGTGCTGAGAAACGCTCCATACAAGTATGCCTTTGCTATTCAGCCATTCAATAAAATCTATTTTAGCCAGATTGAGCACTCCGACACATTCGATATTATGGACTAAAAGAATATCGAACTCCTTCAGCTCGGCAGATTTCTTGATACGGGCAAGCGTATCTTGTCTAAGAGAAAATCCGTCTGTGCCTGTTTCTTCTATTTCGTTTACGATGCTCCACCTTTGCCGCTTTGCTTCATCGTGGCAGGCAGCGCGCTGCTTTGGTATGTCTTGACTGCATAAGAATGGCTTTGTGTTAGTTTTGTAGAGTGCTAATACTCGTTTCATGTATATACCCCTTAATTTTTCAATAAAATGATAGGCCATACGAAAGTGGCCATATAACGAGTCAGTACATAGTTTTAAGAAAAAATGGCCAAGACCGGCGCTGGCAGCGCCGCACTGGGCTTTCACCACCCCGATAAGCTCCGGGCCGCGCCTTGGGAATGAACCTCAGCTACGCGGGAGTATCATTATTCGCCCTATGCGCCCGCCTGCCGAGGCGAGTGGGTGCAGCGCATATTCTCGCTCGGCCCTTTGATATTATCGCATTTACAGGCTGTGAGGCCCGCAGGGGGTCATGGCGTATGCGCTGATGGACGGTTTGTGTGTCTTGCCACCAAGTATGCGGTTTTCAAGGTGCGTAGGGGGTAATGAGCCTGTCGGCCTCTCCAAACCCACCGCAATGGGCTTGGAGAGAGCGGCAGCCAAGCCGTGGGACGCATGAGAGCAAGCGTCCCACGGCACGATGCAGGGGCTATGAGGCTATCTTAAAGGTCAGTATCTTGGTAATCAGCTTGGTTTCCAGACGGCGGCGGATGTTTTCATCCACTACCGCATGGGAATAGCCAAAGGGGTCATAATAACGCTTGGTGGAAAGCGTCCGAATGTAGCCGTCGTAATGGCGCAGGATGAAGCATATCGCCTCTATATCGCCCTTTGTCGCCAAAACAATGACCGGGAATGGTACTTTTCTTTGAGGTCGGGGATTTTGCCTATTCGTCATCTTTGTGTTCCTCCATGTGCCGTTTGATTTCCTTGAGGGATTGAAGCCGCTGATACTGTACGGCCCTGCGCCCTACATTCAGCAAAGTGCTGATTTTCACATCTGGCAAGTTGAGGCAATACGCCATCAGCGTAATCAGCCGCTTATGCTCAGGCAGCGCGTCCAACGCCGAACCTAACAGTTCATCCCGAACATGCACTGCTTCACCCATCACAAGAAAGTGATGTAAATCCGAAGGATATTCGTCCATTTCTTGAAGTTGGGACAATTCTTGCTCCGAAAGGTCGGAGATGGGCGTTTCATCATCCCACCTGCGCTGTTCTTCCTTGTAGCCGTCGCGGGCTTCGTTTTTCAGAAGCTTCTTACAATAGGCGTCGAACTGATGCTCTAAGCCGGTTTCGGGGGTTTTCTCGTTCAGACAATTCACCTCCAGCAAAACAGCGTTGTTTTTCTTCTCACTACTATCACGACTGCCAAAGGCCGTTTTGCCCCAAATTTCCAAATTTTTTTGTAAAAAAATCATATATTATTCTCCATCTTCTTTTTTCGTTGGTAAATGGTGAAAGAGTATGTCAAGATGGAGGCCCCCTTGGGATGATAAGGTACAATAAGTTACGCAAAAAGAAATAGACACGAAAAAAAGGAGGACATGAGTGCCGCCGTTTGGTAAAGTAAAAGTTGCGAAACAAATCTTTACTAAATGAGGCGACACACAATGTCCACCAATAAGATTATACAATTAAACGAGGGAATGATAAAGCAGGAATTGAAGGAGCTTGTGCGAAACAGTGTTGAGGAAACCATCAATGGCTTGCTGGATAAAGAGGCTAAGGCTTTAACCAACGCTGAGAACTCTAGTCAAAGCTCAAAGCGCTTCTTCGCAAAGCAAAGGTTCATTGCATGGAAGATCTTCCAGCTGCAATCAAGCAGGCCGTCTACAATGTCTGCCAATCCAATTTCCTCGGATGGTTTTCTTCTTGCGGCTATGTGCAGTAATTATGAGATTGCTATAAATGTAATTCATAGTCGCTGCCCTCAATAATTGTGGGATCATGTGTTATTAAAAGAATAATTGAATCTTTTTTTATTTCCTGTAAATAGTGCAATAATGCTGTTGCGGATTTTTTGTCCAACGCAGATGTTGGCTCATCCAATATCAAAACATTTGGTTTCTTTAATAACGTTCGCAAGAGTGCCAGTTTTTGCTTTTCGCCACCAGATAAATTGGTGGATTTTTCATCAATTCTATAATTAAGACCACCTGGAAGTGTAGCAAAAAAATCACTCAATCCTAAATTAGTAATCAACCGATGCAAAAGTGTCTCATCCACTATTGGGTTGGAGATAGCTAAATAATTCAAAATTGTATCGCTTAGAAGGACCGGCTCTTGTTCCGCAACACCAATAGATAATTGACGGGCGTAATACATGTCGATTTTGTTAATGGGTATGTCGTTATAAGATATTTTACCAGCATAGTCATCTATAAATAGACCTATAACTAAATCAACAAGAGTAGTTTTACCAGTACCATTTGAACCGGTAATAGAATATATATTCCCAATTTCAAATGAATAACAAAGTTGGGAAAGAATAGTCTTTGTACCATGTGAAAAGGAGACTTCGTCTAAAACGATTTTTTCAATTTTTTCTAGAACAATAGACCCATTTGTCTCATCTTCTAATGAGCCCAATTCAGTTAATCGCTTATATGCAACAGCAGTGTCTTGAATGTTCTTGCCCAAATTGAAAAAGTAAGTAATTGAAGAGAAGATAATAGAGGAAAAGCTGTTAATTATCGTAAATTCTCCAATGGAAATTTTGCCTTGCACTACCCCCGATCCCGCAAATAAGAATGTTGATGCTTGCATTATTAAAAAGAACAAAACATCCAAGCCAGAATAAGCGGAATTTATTTTTTGATATCTTACTGCACTTTTTAAAACGCTAGCAAAGTCTGGATTTAAACGATCAATAAAAACTGAGACTAATCCATTTGTTTTAATAAATTTAACCTGTTCCATTTGCTCGTTCAATTTAGAAAATAACTTTGCTTGATTCTCTTTTAAACGAAGTGCATTTGAAAATAACGGATCCTTCAGTAGAGTATACGACAAGAAATATATGCCCATCATGACAACAATAACTATAGATATTCTATAATCAAAACGACAAATCATCGTCATTGGAACGATAATCTTGCATAAATTTATAACCACATATTGTAGAACATTAATACAAAAGCTAATTACTGTGTTTGAATCGTGATTGATACGTTGAGTTAAATAGACTTTTTCTTGCTTGTTAATATAGCTTAATGATACTTTTTGCATATGTTTTAAGACGTTTCTGTTCAAATCAAAACTTGCTTTTGTTTGAAGCTTAATGTAAATAAGATTGTTTATATACCCAAGAGAAAAATTTAAAATGCTAACACTAATCAAAATAAGGCAAAAATGAATGATAAATTCAGAGCTCTGAGCCGATACCAATCTGTCAATAAACTTTCCAGTAATTATTGGTGTGATAATGGATATTATGCTAATTATGAGGCATATTATAATATAAAATGTAAAGATTAGCTTGTATTTTAGAAGAAATGCTTTGCAATATGAGAAAATTTTGCACATACTCATTTATGTGATTTACACGGAGTCAAACGTGTAAGCCAAACTCCTTTCTGCTACAATAATATCCCGCCAAACAAGACGATGTTTTATCCGTCCTCATGTCTCAGCTACATTACATTATGAAGCTGAATTTATTTTTAATATAACACATAATGAGAAATAAAAGCAATCCCCACAAGCGGGGTTCCAAGGACCTAAGAGCAATAGGAATCATTTGAGCCTCTGAGAGTAATTTTCGTCTTTGATCTTGAAGAAAAACCTCGTTTCAATGGGTTAATAATCGCTTTAATCGGACAAGTTGAGCTATAAAAATCCGTAAGCAATTGCCCTGGCGGGGTTCCTTTCCTATCTTTCTGTGAAAACTTGCTTTCAGAATGCACTATCTGAGCGGAGGTCATCATGGAGAAATCCCCGTGTTAAGCTGTTTTGCCGGCAAATGCCGCCAAAGATACGCTTTTACACGACTTTTGCCCCTTTACACGGCGATAGAGGCTCCATGTCAACCCTTGACGATAATGCATACCGATCCTTTTACTCTACATGTTTCACGAAGTTAGGAAAAGAGCCACAAGCGGTTATCGTGGAACTGCGAATAATATATTTGTGAAACAGTATTAAAACACTTGCTTTTTATTTATAAATATGTAATACTAAATAAAGAAAAGTGGATTATTAGCAAATCATGTAGAGTTGAGTTTGAATAAGCGCGTTGTCTTTTGTTTGTGTTATTTTTACATAGTTAGGAGGGTGTGCTTGTTGAAAGAGTCTATGTATAATATAATTACTGAGGTGGATGATGGAATGTTGATTTACAACACTTTGTCAGCCGGGTTATTGAGTCTAAATAGCGCGTATTCTAAAGCATATATTCATTTTCAGAATACTGGATTAATAGAGGATGTGAGCTTATATGAAAATCTAAAAAAGGGAGCAATGATTCTCGAAGATGAATTCGATGAGCTGGGCTACATAAAGACGCAGAGCCTTATGAATAGGTTTGGTAGCACTAATTATTCAATTACATTAGCGCCAACTATGAAGTGTAATTTTAGATGTCCCTATTGTTATGAACAAGGCCGAATTTATACTGAAATGGATTCTGCGACATTACAGAAGATAAAAGAGCTGATTTCTAATCTGAAGAAGACATATCAGTCTTTGTCGATTGCTTGGTATGGCGGCGAACCATTATTGGCTTTTGATATCATAAAAACATTAAGTGAGCATGCTATAAGTGTTTTCGGGAAAGATAAGTACGCTGCATCCATAGTGACTAATGGTTATTTATTCACCGAAGATGTTGCTAAACAATTTCCGAATTTAAATATTAAACGGATGCAGATTACAATGGATGGCCCACCTAGTATTCATAATAAGCTTAGAAAGCTTCCAAATGGGAATGATACATTTTTCGTTATTTTAGATCATATTAAAGCGGCGCTTTCGTACGACTTGGGCGTTTATATAAACATAAGAGTGAATACTGACAAAAAGAATATAGAGCATGTTGATGAGTTGCTATCCTATCTTCAGAGTGTAATAAATAATAAGAATGTTGGCCTATATCTTGCTCCTATTGATAACGTAAATGAAACATGTAGTGGTGCTGATTGCTTCATTACACAGGAATTTGCGAATGAGCAAATAAGCTTTGTCAGCAGAAATCTTCAAAAAGGATACAATTTTGCATATTTGCCTAAAAGTAGTTTCTATATTTGCGGCGCGGTATGTACAAATGGCATTGTTATTGATCCTTTGGGAGATTTTTACAAATGTTGGGATAATATTGGGGATAAAACACTTGTAGTTGGTTCTGTTAATACGGGTTTTGATTATACATGTAATCTAACTAAATGGACTACATATGAATTCTTGCATGATTCCGAGTGTGTCAATTGTAAGGTGTTACCTGTATGCATGGGAGGATGCCCTCATCGGGCTCTCAAGAATGGACAAAAAAGATGTAATCCCATAAGATATACAGTTAATGATATGTCAAAAATATTGCATGAAATTTATATGCGTAAAGACCATACATCTGAAAAGGTATAGTATAATAAAAATGCTATGTAAAATATATTTTTTGATTCGCATTATTTATTGAAAGAAAGGGGGTACATGCTTAGTTAATGTAAAAACAGCATCTACATTATGAAGAAAGGAGTGAAAACGATGGATTGGGTCTTATATCCCCAAAACGTATCAAATGGTGTATGTCCACAGAGCGCGTGCTCGCACTTGGATTGTAATTATACACCCTGCTATTCATATGATCCATGTCCGAATGACACATCTTTTTGTGTGATTGAAAGTGGCGGACCTACTTGTACGGAACGGAGTTGTGGTGTCTTTTTTGGATAAATAGTTTTTACAGGAGGTTAAAAATGGATTGGATTCAGCCACCATCATATTTGGAGGAAGACCTTAACGGGATTTGTGTTGTTCGTTTTTGCAACGACAAAGACTACTGTGATAATTATGTCTGTGTTGTTCTAACATGCGGGCAGAACAGTTGATGATATGAAAGGAGATAGTCATGGAATGGATTGTGCTTCCTGATGTAATTCCACCTGTTGTGAAACCAAACGATTTTTGTCTCATCAATACTTGTGGTGATCGACAGGAACCGTGCGGGAACAATAACCCATGCGGAATAAAGGCGTGTCAAGAACGCTTTTGCCTGTATAACTATTAAATTCGCATGATGCATATTTTATGCTTTATTTAGTCTAATAATCCCGTTAGAACTTAAAAGCAATAGCGGGATTAGACTGTTTATTAGCGACAACAGATATGTTGTTGCATTAAAAAGGTTTTAGTGAACGCCAAACTGATAGTCGGCAAAGATTTATTAATTTGCCAGCAGATTAACTCAATGCATTTGAGGTATTGTCAGTATTATGCCCCTCAAGATATGCTGTATATCACCGCTTTAGCAGATGGCCGTGTTTTCAGAGAAGGAGTTAATTATGAGAAATTCAAAGTTTCGTGGCAACATAATTATGCTTTTTACTTTATTGTATATAGTGTATTTATCCGTTGTCACCTACTTGCTGAATTCCCAAGGCTTGTTTATTAGTCTGGTTGATGTTTCAATCACGAACATTGGCAGAAGGCTCATTGGTGATTGTGCGAGTATCATTTTTTTGTCAATATTGATTTTTATAGCTATATGCAATAATATGCAAATTCAAACTGGTTTGACGTGGGGAAGCAGCCGGGGCCTTGTTATCTTTTTAGCAGCAGCTTATTTTTGCTTATTCTTTGCAGTTGGTGATTACTCTGTCAAAGGAATATACGTTTTTTTATTTTATTTAATCCCCGTTGCCTTTTTGGAAGAATTTCTATTTCGGGGATATCTGTTTTCTGCTTTAGAAATAAAATATGATTTTTGGATTGCCGCAATAATTAGCGGAATATTCTGGGGAATAAGTCATGTACCCGTTCGAGCAGTCGTTTATAAATACTCGTTTGAGGGATGTATAATGGCATGCTGGAATGAATTAGGCGGTGGTATAGTTATGGGAATACTTTTTATCTTTCTATTCAGAAAAAGCAAATCCATTTTTGTACCCACTTTAATTCATGCTATCTTAGACTATCTTGCAATGCTTCCACAAAAATAGTTATATACTATCAGCCTGTCGAAAAATCCCGGGGTTCGGGGGCCGAAGCCCCCGGAGATTCAGTTCCGGCTTCGGCGGCGTGTACGCCGAAACGGATGAAAACCGTTAGGTTTTCGCACTTTGCAGGCTTGGCCGCCCGGCGAAGCGAAGCGGAGTAGGCCAAGACTGTAACCTCAAAAAAGTGCGAACAGCACTTTTTTGACAGTCTGTTATATACTATACAACTATCCGATTCGATATAAAAAATAGACATAAGCGACTTTTTGCACAAAAATCTTGATCGAATAACACCATTATTTAGGATAGAATGCCAACAATCATTATTTTCCCCGGCGCGCTCCCCGAATACCGAAACGGCCAGCAGGTCACAAGTACCAGCGTATCGCCGTCCACGGCGGGCAAGCGCCAATCTGCGGTATTTTCGTATATCATGGTTTCCGTCACGGTATAGGTGACCGTGCGCCCGTCCGGGTAAGTGAAGACAATTTCATCGCCCAGTTCCACCTTTTCAAGCGGGCGCAAGTGCTTTCGGTTGCGGTGGCCAAGAATGACGCACATACCACTTCCCCCCGGCAAGGCGCTGTCCGGCATCCATCCGGGGGATTTGTCTAACGTAGCTTCGTCCACATTACCAGCGACGGGAACCTCTTTGCGACCAATGGTGAGCGTACCAAAGCTCCCTTGTGTTGCGGCAGCTGGTTGCGCTTGCTGTGCTTCGGTTTGCTCCAGCGCGGCAGTTTCCTCCGCTTGGGGCGTGGGCATGATTGCGGGCGTTTCCTCGGCGGGCGGTTTGGGTGTATCAGCCGCACGAGTGGGCGCGGCAATCTCAACGGCAAGGCCGCTTTCCTCTGTGCCGTCAAAACACAACCAAACCAATATGACCGCAAGCAGGAACAGGGCGGCAAGCACAGCCGCCCTCAATATCGTTCGCTTATTCATACAATACCTCCGATTTCACGGTATATGACGCATGGCCGATTTCATGCCATTCCCGCCTGCGCCTGCCACGACGCAAGTCCATCGCCACATCAAGGCCGACCCACCTGTCGTTCTCCGCGTCGTACACGCTGTTCCATGCGTGATATACGCCGTCAAAGTAGCCCTTGACCACCTTGACCGCGATACCTTGGCTGTGGAGCAGCGCCGCATACAGCACCGCAAGGTCGTAACAGACGCCACGGCGCACGTTCAGCGTCTGCAAAGGGTTAGGCGTGTAATGGGTGATTTCCTTGACAAGCACCGCATGATACAGGTCGTAATCATACCGAAAGTAACGGGTGATGTAGCGGTAGACCGCCATTGCCTGTTCTTCGGTGGTGGTGCTATGCTCCATAAGCTCGGCGGCGGCGTCCTCAACGGTCAAATATGCAGGCTCGTCTGCCTGCGCCGTCAGCGGTGCAAAGCAAATTAAAAAGGCCATAAATAGGCTCAATAGATGATATTTTGCTTTCATAGATATGTCCTTTCCAATAATCAAACATGTGGGCGGGCGTAAAAAGCAATTTTCCACTTGTCGCCGTTCTCGCCCCAAAGGTTTCGCATTACCACGCGGCCCTTGGTAGAGCTTGCGTCCACGATCTTACCGTTGCCGATATAAATGCCGGTATGGTGTATCTCATTCCAGCGCCCACAGAAACAGGCTTTGCTCCAGAAAATCAAGTCCCCCGGCTGAAGCTGTACGCCGGAGATGGCATAGCCGTTATCGGATAAGGTACAATAAGTTTCGCAAATTGAAAAGTAGTTAAAAAGAGACATGGTTT
>ERZ824978.1192-NODE-1192-length-30054-cov-3.528251_pt1 | contig 30054 bp, 21 predicted proteins | sample MGYA00519860_ERZ824978 | MGnify/ENA primary metagenome ERZ824978 (study PRJEB31778, sample SAMEA3449184) | human gut metagenome | biome: human gut; feature: human-associated habitat; material: faeces | place: United Kingdom | collected 2010/2012 ... | reverse complement strand
ACCGCAGCATCAAGTACGTTTGCCCCAAGTGCGGGGCTATCATCCGGGCGACCAAACAGGTCAACGTAGTATGCGGCGACTGCGACGTACCTTTCGAACGCGCCTGATCCACATGCCAGCCTCCGGGCTGGCTTTTTGTTGTTGATATTTCTTTGAAGAAAAGACCGTTCTGAGCTTGCATTTTCACCAACCGTGCGTAAGCTGTGACTCAGCCGCAAGGCACATCATAACATCGGAGGTATAAACAATGGAATGCGGAAAGCTCACAGCTAAACTCAGGGACGCCGTACCGGTTTGCTTCATCGTAAATGGCATGGAGGTCAAGCGCCTCAAGAACATCGAAATCCCGGACGAAATCAAGAAGCTGCCGTTCACGGCCTTCAAATTCGACGTACCGCAGAACGGGGCTATCACCTTCAAGATCATGTTCGAGGCAGGCGTACTGCCAGATGAATGGCCAGAACCCCGCCAGCGCAAACAGCGCGGCTCCAAGACTGAAAGCATTCCCACTACCATCCCGGAAGAGACAGCATCAATGCTGGCGGCATCGGTTCGAGTAGGTGGTTATGCGGACGCAGAAACCATAGCAACTTTGGCAGAAGCGGATAGCGAGCAGACAGAAGCCCCTGCAACGCACACGCCGGAAGAACTTGCCTACAACGTCACAGGCGAGCGCAGAAAGGCTCTGGTGGCCGCTGTGGCTAACTACACCGGGGAACAGGCCGTTTACCAGAATGCGCCCACATTCGCGTACCACATTGGGCAATACGCCGTAGACAAGAACGGATTGCTAACCGGCCCCATTGATAACGCGCTGATCCAATGGCTCGCAGACGAAGGATTTACAACCGAAGAATAAGAAAAGGCCCTCCGCGCTGGAGGGCCTCAATCGTCCTGTTTTTCCTCGACTTCTTCGTATTCTGAAAGATCGGTGTAGTCATCACGGTTTCCAGAATAGGAGCGGCGTAAATAATCATGTCCGCCGTCAACCGCAACCTTGCCACAGGAACATTGCACATACTCATGGCGGTAGGTAGACTCAATCACATCGCCGCAATGATTGCAACGGATGGCGTTACGAATTATTTTTCTCATGATGACACCTCGATTCTTCTAAAGATAATAGAAAAGCCAGTCATTTCTGACTGGCTCGTTGGTGGAGCATACCGGATTCGAACCGGTGACCTCTACAATGCGAATGTAGCGCGCTACCAACTGTGCTAATGCCCCAAATATCTTGGCTATTTTTTATGCAGCTTTGCCAAGCGGCTGCTATCTGGAAAAGCATCGGTTGGGGATGAGTTACGAGTACCTCGTTCTACCAACTGTGCTAATGCCCCAAATATCTTTGCCAAATTTTGTGCAGATCTGACATTAACTGCTTTGCCAAGGAACTCGGCATCGGGGATAAACAACTGAAGGCTTGTTCTACCAACTGTGCTAATGCCCCATATTATGTTTTCGTTCGCTCTCGAACAAAATAAATTATATCAGATTACAGACCAAATTGCAATACTTTTTCATGTTAAGTATATGTTGAATTGCGCGCAAACGCGAATGTTAATTTCAAATTTAGGGTTGACGCGCGGCGCATTCGAGGGTATCATTATATGGGAGACAGTTTTCCCTTTTCAAGTCTGATTCGGGAGGTGGCAAAGCATGGACGACGGTGGAAGATGTATGTCGACGGACGGCGTGCCTCGAGGCGTGCGTTCATTGCTGCGCCGCTGATTTTTTAAGGCAGGTCTTCTTTCTTCACTACAGAGATTCGATCGTCATAGGTCAGGGGTCGCTTGTTTTTTGAAAACAGGCGGCTGAGTTCTGCGTGCGCTTTTGCGCGCGATCAATCGTAAAAGGAGGATGAAGCCCATGGATTTTGAAAGAATTTGCGTAAAACTCAATGCGTTGCTGGACGCCGGCAAGAAGGCGGAGCTCCGCGGCGCGCTGAATATGCTCAACGAAGTCGACATCGCCGAATATTTACAGACGCTGGACAACGATAAGATGCTTCTCGTGTTCCGTCTGCTGCCGAAGGACATTTCCGCGGAGATTTTCTCCTATATGGACGCGGATCAGCAGGCGCGCATCATCGATGCGCTGGGCGACGAGGAAGCCGTTCGCATTCTGGACGATATGTTCATCGACGACGCGGTCGACTTTCTGGAGGAGCTGCCCGCAGGCGTGGTCAAGCGCATCCTGAAAAACTGCGATGAAAATAAGCGCGCGCTGATCAATCAGTTTCTGCGCTATCCGGAAAACAGCGCCGGCAGCATCATGACTATCGAATACATGGATTTCCATGTGGGTACGACGGTCGGGCAGGCGATGGACGCGATTCGCCAGAACGCGCCGGACAAGGAAACGATCAATACGCTGTATATTCTGGACGATCGCCGCGTGCTGCTGGGCACGGTGGCGCTGAGAAAGCTGCTGCTCTCCGCGGATGATCGAAAGGTCGAGCAGCTGATGAACACGCAGGTGATCTCCGTGCGCACGACGGACGACCAGGAGCTCGTCGCCGACACGGTTCGCAAATACGACCTCCTGTCCATTCCGGTGGTCGATCATGAAAACCGCATGGTCGGTATCATCACGGTCGACGATATCGTGGACGTTATCGAAGAGGAGAACACCGAGGACTTCGAAAAGATGGCGGCAATGCTGCCTTCGGACGACACGTATCTGAAGACCAGCGTTCTGACGCTTGCGAAAAACCGACTGCCGTGGCTGCTGATTCTGATGATTTCAGCGCTGTTTACAGGGCAGATCATCACGCACTTTGAAAAGGTGCTCGAAAGCGCCGCGGGACTGGGCGTCGCGCTGGTTGCGAGCATTCCGATGCTGATGGACACGGGCGGCAACTGCGGCTCTCAGGCGTCCACGCTGGCGATCCGCGGTCTTGCGCTGGGCGAAATCGAGCCGAAGAATATCTGGAAGGTCATGTGGAAGGAGCTGCGCGTGGCGCTGATTTTGGGTGTGGCGCTCGCGTCGGTCAACTTCCTGCGGATTTTCTTCCTGACGGGCTATGGAACGAATGTTGCGCTGATCGTGTCGCTGACGATGTTCTGCACGATCATTATCGCAAAGCTGATCGGTTGTTCGCTGCCGCTTCTGGCAAAGGCGATTCATCTGGATCCTGCGCTGATGGCGAGTCCGCTGATTACGACGCTGGTCGATGCCGCATCGCTGACCATCCTGTTCACGATCGCAACCAGAGTTTTCTCGATCGGAGCGGCATAAAAATCATCCCGCTGCCTTATCAGGCGGCGGGAATTTTCTTTTTTACAGGTTATAGAGCTTTGAATATTTTTCCGTGAGGTAACCGACGTAGCAGCTTGGGTCGAAGGGTTCGCCCAGCGCTTTTTCGAGCAGAACTTCCGGCTGATAGAGGCCGCCGTACTGCCAGATGTGCTCTTCGAGCCAGGCGTTGATCGGCTTTAAGTCGCCCTTGTCGAGGCATTCGTCGACGTTTACGGTTTCCTTCATCTTTTTCAGCAGCTGCGCGCCGTATGCGCTGCCGAGCGCATAGCTCGGGAAATAGCCGATTGCGCCGAAAGACCAGTGGCTGTCCTGCAAAACGCCCTCGCGGTCGTTCGGAACGTCCAGCCCGAGCATTTCCTTATACAGCCGGTTCCATTCGCGCGGCAGATCGTGCACGTCGAGCGAGCCGTCGAACAGGCGCTTTTCCAGCTCGTAGCGCACCATGATGTGCAGGCAATAGGTCAGCTCGTCCGCGAGCGTGCGCACCAGCGACGGCGTGGATTTGTTGAGCGCGCGATAGAGCTGCTCGTCCGTCACATTCGCAAGCTGCGGGAACAGCTCGCACAGGATTGGGGAGATGTTTTTCACGAATCCAAACGATCTGCCGAGCAGGTTTTCATAGAAGCGCGACTGGCTTTCGTGAATGCCCATCGAAACGCCGGAACCGATCATCGTGTAAGCGAGCTTGTCCGCGATGTGCAGCTCGTACAGCGCGTGTCCGCCTTCGTGAATCACGCTGTACATGGAGCTGGAGAAATCGTGAAGATCGTAATTCGTGGTGATGCGAACGTCGTATTTTGTGAAATTCGTGGTGAACGGATGCTCGGTTTCGCCGATGCCGCAGTGGTCGCGGTCGATTTGCAAGATCTCCATCAGCTTATCGGAAAGAATCCGCTGTTTTTCGATCGGGAATTCGCCGCGGAGAAAGCTGTCGTCCGGCTGCGGCGCGTTTTTCACCTTTTCGATCAGCGGAACCAGACCCGCCTTCAGCGTATCGAAGAAGCGATCACACTTTTCGCGCGTCAGACCACGCTCGAAATTATCCAGCCAGTAATCATACGCGTTCTTTTCCGGCGCGACATAGCTCGCGATCTTCTTCATCGAGTCCACCACGCGCTTAAGGTACGGCTCGAACATCGCAAAATCGCTCTTTTCCTTCGCCTCGTGCCATACGTCCTGCGAAATGCTGTACAGCTTCTGGAATTCGATGTATTCCTCCGCCGGAATTTTGCGCATTTCAACGATGTCGCGGCGCATGACCTCGACCACGCGCTTCGTGACCTCGTCCAGCTCGTCCGCGCGGGCATTCAGCGCGTCCAGCAGCTCGACCGTCTCCGCGCCGGTATTCAATTTGTAAATCTCCTCGGACAGGACGCCGAGCGTTTCCGCGCGGTTCTCGCCCGTGCCGCGCGGCGCGGTGGTCTGACCGTCGTAGGAAATCAGCCCCGCGGCGTGATTATAAGCGACAATGCGCTTTTCCAGCGCTTCGAGCTTTGAAATCATCTCGCTCAGTTCCATAAAAATCCCTCCCATTCAAAAAAATTATAGCACAAATCCGCCGCGGACACAATAAATCTGCTATAATGAAAACAAAAACGACGGAGGGAACGCTATGCGAAACGAACAAGCGCGCGCGTGGGTCGAAAAGCATGAGAATGCCATGCGCGAAACGCTCGATTTTCTATGGACGCATCCGGAAACAGGCTATCGCGAATGGGAGAGCTCGAAATTTCTTCAGAATGTGTTCGAATCCGCGGGCTATTCCGTGGTTGCCCCCGACGATATTCCCGGCTTTTATGCCGACATTGATACCGGCATTCCGGGACCAAAGGTGCTGATTCTCTGCGAGCTCGACGCGCTCGTTGCTCCCAATCATTTCGCCGCCGTGAATCGCCGCGCCCATGCCTGCGGGCATAACGCTCAGTGCGCTGCGATGACGGGAATCGCGCTTGCGCTGAAGGAGCCCGGCGCGCTGGACGGGCTTTCCGGCTCCGTTCGCCTGATGGCAGTGCCCGCGGAGGAGGGCGTCGAGATTGGATTTCGCGAATCGCTTCGTCGGCAGGGCACGATCGAATATTATTGCGGCAAGGACGAATTCATGCGCCGCGGCTATATGGACGGCGTGGATATCGCATTCATGTTCCATACCGGCAATCGCGAGGACATTGCGTTCGACTGTCATAAGGGCGGCAACGGCATTCTCATTCAATCCATCGATTTCATCGGAAAGCCCGCGCACGCCGGCGGCAGTCCGCATCTCGGCGTGAATGCGCTCTATGCCGCGACGCTCGGCATTCAGGCGATCAACGCGCTGCGCGAAACCTTTCCGGAAAGCGACCATATCCGCGTGCACCCGATTATGACCTCCGGCGGCGAATCCGTGAATATCATTCCCGATCATGCGCATCTGGACAGCTATGTCCGCGGCGCGACCATTGAGGCAATGGCGGATGCGAACCGGAAAATCAATCGCGCGCTTGCCGGCTGCGCAATCGCGATGGGTGCAGGCGTTCACGTGAAAAACGATTTGAGCTATGCGCCGCTGCTCAACGATCCGAACCTCGCCGAGCTGGCGGTTCAGATCATGGGCGAAATTTCCGCGCCGGAAAAATCGATCCTGACCGATCATTGGGGCGGCGGCAGCACGGATATGGGCAACCTGAGCTGTATTTTCCCGTGCATTCACCCGCATGTCCACGGCGCGGGCGGCTCCAGCCACGGCGACGATTATTATCTCCGAGATTTTGAAACGGCGTGCATCCTTTCCGCGCAGGGGCAGCTTTTGCTGCTGAACGCGCTTCTGAAAAACCAAGCTGAAAAAGCTAAGCAGATTATCCACGCATTCAAACCGCGCTATGAAAGCATCCCCGCCTATTTCGCCGCCATGAACGCACATAAAAAGGACGAAGACCTCGTTGTTTATCCGAACAAAACCCAAGCGGAAGCCAAATACTAAACAAAAGTCCAGCCGCGCATTCAAACCGAAATACGCGGCTTTTGCATTGCCAAAAAAGCTGAAAGAAAGCAAATTGCGCCGCTTCCCGGTGCAATTTGCGGGGCGTGGGAACAAAGGAAGCGAAAAGAAGAAAGAAAAGGAATCAGGTCGCTAACCGACCTGATTCCGAGGTGAGCGCCGCGGCAGCAAGTGTCAGCGGGCACAGCCCGCCGCGGCAGCAAATGTCAGCGGGCATAGCCCGCCGTGGCAGCAAGTGGGTCAAGGCGCAGCCTTGAAAGCAAATTGCGCCGCTTCCCGGTGCAATTTGCGGGGGTGTGGGAACAAAGATTGCGGTAAGAACAAAGAAAAGGAATCAGGTCGCTAACCGACCTGATTCCGAGGTGAGTGTCGCGGCAGCAAGTGTCAGCGGGCACAGCCCGCCGCGGCAGCAAGCGCCTCAAGGCGCAGCCTTGATGATGATCGTGTTGTCCTGGAGGTAGGCGTTTTGGAGGAGCAGAAGGGTCTGCTCGTCAACGATTGCATTCGGATCGGTCGGATCAATGCCCGGGAGCTGTAGATCGTAGTTCTCGTTCATGTATTGCTCAAAGCTCGCAATCGCCTGAAGCGTATAGGAATCGAGAACACCGGATTGTACTTCAGGATTCAGAAGCAGCTGCAGCTGATAGAGCTTCGCCTGAACGAGCTGAATGTCCGAAGGCGCGCTGATCGACGAAAGCTGCGTCGGCCAGGGCTCGGGCGTCGCCGTCGCATCGGGCAGAGGCGTCGCCGTGGGCGCAACATCGCCAATGCCGAATGTCAGCGTGTTCCAGACAATGTCGCCGTCGCCCGTCGCACCGGCGGGAATCGCGCCAACGTGAATCTGGTATACACCCGCCTGCAAGTTGCCTACAGGAAGCGTGCGGCTCGTGTCCGTGGTCGCATCGTCAATGTTTACGGTCTGCCCCGCTTCGTTGGTCAGGTAAATGCGGTACGCCGCAACAGCGCCGTCCGCCTGCCAGCTGAAGATCGCCGTGTCGTCCATCAGATACGGAATGTCGTTCATGTTCGTTGCGCGGCTGCCAATCTGAATGCTCGGCTTGCCGACAGCGCCAACCGTCGGCGCAGACGTGGGCGCTTCGGTCGGGAGCGCCGGACGCATGAAGCGCGCAACCGTCCAAATCGTGTCGCCGCCGGAAGCGGGAATCGCGCCAATGCCGATCGTGTAAACCTCGCCGGGATTCAGAATCGAGGTCTGGAACGTGCGCTGCGTGTCCTTCGTGGAGGATTCGTTGATCAGCTCGTTGCCGGACGCATCGAGAATTCGAATCGCATAGCCGGATACGTCGCCGCCCGCGCTCCACGCAATCGCGCATTCGTCGCCAACCAGCTCGACGACTGTGTCGCTGGACTGAATGCCGTTGATCGACAGAATCGGAGCGCTTACCGGCGGACGCGTGGGTTCAGGCGTATCGGTCGGCTCGGGAACCATCGTCGGCTCCGGCGTTGCCGCCGGTTCGGGGGTTACGAGAACCTCGCTCGTGCGAATCAGCTGCGCCGTCGACCAGACTGTGTCGCCGGAAGAGAGCACGCCGATTGCCGCCGTGTAGACCTCGCCAACCGTCAGATTTGCCGTCGGGAACGAAAGAGAGGTGTCGCGCATGGAATCCACACCCGCAATCTGCGTTCCGGTCGCGTCCAGCAGACGTACCGTGTAACGCGCATCGTCGGAAACGGAATCCCACGTCAATACGCAGGTTTCGCCGTTGACTTCAATCGGCTGATCGGCGTAAAGCGCGCCGTTTATGCTGACTTTCGGGCCCGTCGCCGGTTCCGGCGTTGCGGATTCGGTGGGAACGGTGAATCGGAAGTCCGTCCACGTGAGTGTGTCCGAGGAATCCAGAACGCCGATCGATACGCGATAGGTCGCGCCGGATTTGAAATCGCTGCGCGGGAGCGTGCCCTCGGTCAGCTTCTTTCCGGAGAATTCGTTCAGCGGGGTTTCGGATTCGCCCTCGTAAATGCGGAAGGTGTAGCTCTGAACCGAGCCGGTTGCCGACCACTCGAAGCGATAGGTTTCCGCGTCGATCTCAATCGGATCGGAGGAAACGGAGACGCCGTTGATCGTGAGCGTGGGCGCAGAAACCGTGCCCGGCGTGCGGATGCGCGCGCTCGCCCAAACGATGTCGGATTCAGAACCGCCGGTCGGCAGCGCGCCGAGGCGGATTTCGTAGGTTTCGCCCGGATTCAGCGTGGAGGTTTCGACGGAGCCGCTCGTGCTGGTTACGTCGCGATAGGATTTGACCGTTTTGCCGGTCGAATCCACGATGTCCAGCGCATAGCTTTCCACATCGCCGTCCGCGGACCATTTGAAGTCCGCCTTCGGACCGACGATCTGGTAAACGCCGCCGGTTTCCTCGGCGTTCAGAACGCGGAGCTCGACATTCGAAACTGCGGCGGGCGCCTGCGTGGGCGCTTCGGTCGCGCCGGCGTAAATGCCCTGGCTGACATAATCCTCAAGATAGGAAAGCGTCAGCGCGTTGCATACGCCGTTGACCTCCAGCGTGCCCGCACCCTGACGGTCGTTGACGAACTGCTGGAATGCGCGCACAGCGCGATCGGTCGCGGAGCCGTAAATGCCGTCCGCGTCGCTCGAGGTGAGCAGACCGACACTCGCGAGCATCTCCTGAACGTACTGAATGGATTCCTTCGGGGAATTCTTATCGACCACATACTGATCGTCCGGAACGTCCGGAATCTCCGTGGGCGCGGCGGTCGCGAAGCTGATTCCGCGGCTGACCGCTTCTTCGAGATAGGAAAGCGTGGTCGGGTCGGCAACGCCGGTGACGTCGACGATGCGGCTGCCGGCGGTCTGATTCATCCATTCCTGGAAGCGCGCGACCGCGGAGGTTGTCGAGGTGCCGAATATGCCGTCGTCGCTGCCCGAGGGCAGGAGCGAAACGGAGATCAGCATCTGCTGGAGATACTGAATGGATTCCTTCGGGGAATTCTTATCGACCGTCTGACCGTGCTCCGGCTCGTCCGGAATTTCGGTGGGCGCGGGCGTGGCGACGGAGATGTTCTGATTCGCCGCGGAGAGAAGATAAGCGTAGGTGGTTTCATCGGCAATGCCGGTGACGTTCAGAACCTTCTTGCCGAGCTGCGCATTCGCCCATTCCTGGAAGCGCGCGACGGCGTTCAGCGTGGTGGAATCGTAATTGCCGCTGTCCGCGCCGGTGGTCAGAAGCCCGACCTTGATCAGGTAGCGCTGGAGCGTCTGAATTTCCTTTTTGGTGGAATTCTGATCGACGCTGGGCGCGGGCGCTGCGGTCGGCGCGGGGGTCGCCGTGGGCGCGGCGGTCTGCTGGTTCTTCAGGTTCTCCCACCATTCGACATAGTAATTCAGATATGCCATCGTCAGCGGGTCGACGCTTCCGGTGACCGGCAGCGCGCCGAAGCCCTGAAGGACGTTTACGCGTTGCTGGAACTGCTTGACCGCCGCGACGGTGGTGGTTCCGAATACGCCGTCGTCCGCACCGGACTTCATGAGCCCAAGCGCGATCAGCTTGCGCTGAACGGCGACGATGTCGGTCTTCGACGAATTCTTGTCGACAGTATTCGACTGGTTCGGATTCGGCGTAACCAGCGGCGTGGGGGTCGGGGTGGGCTTGACGGAATCGGTGCCGTAGAGCCACATCAGCGTCTTCGGGCCCGCCGCGCCGTCGACCGACAGCTTCTCGGACGGATTCAGATTCTGATTGACGAAGGACTGGAAGTCCTTAACCGCCTGACGGGTCGCCTTGTCGTAGGAGCCGGTGATTCCGGAAGAATTCAGCCATCCGAGGGACGCGAGGCGCTTTTGCAGCTGCGTGATCTCGGATTTCGAGGATTTGGAATTGATCGTCGAATAGCTCGGCGTATCGGGCTTCACGGTCGGCGCGGGCGACGGGGTCGCGCCGGTCTTTTCATCGTATTCCTTGTTCACATCGCCCTTGTAGGTGTAGTCCATCCACGATTGCTCGGGATCGACCAGCGCAGCAAACGTGGGCGTGACGTAGGGCGTGGGCGTAGGCGTTTCGGCGGGCGCCCACGCGCTCGCGCTGGGATCCAGCGTGGGCGATTGCACCACGTCGGTGTTCGGCTTCAGCGCGCCGCCAACCAGCTGAATGATCAACAGGGCGATCACGATCACGACCGCCGCCGCGCCCGCGATGATCAGCCCAAGCTTCTTGCCGGAGCCGTCGGATTCATCGGAATCGTCCGGTTCGGTCTCGGCGTGCTGCGCGCTTTTGCGCTGCGCGATGTAAGCGGTGCCGTTTTCTTCAAAGAAGAAATGCCGCTTTTTCGGATCCTCCGCGCCTTCAACGCTTGCGCGGAGCTTCTGAAGCCCCTGCTCGAAGCGATCCTCCATGCCCGCGATCGGGGCGACGGAGCCGTCGCTTAAGCGTTCGGCGCAATCGCGCGGCAGGTATTCGCGCAGGCGCAGGCGATTTTCCTTTTTCGTATCGAATGCCGCGTAAACGATGCCGTTTGCGTCCTGACCGAGCGCGCGGCCCACCAGAAAGCGATCGTGATACACGAGCGAGCCGGGCATCAGCTGAATCTGGGGCACCGCGGCGCGGGAATCGCGGCCGCAATGTGGGCAGACGCTTTCGCCGCCGTTGTCCTCGAAGCAGTACATACAAAGATTCTCGTAAGCCATTTCCTCAACCCCTTGCTATGGTCAGATGTTTTGAATTACGTCGGAGAAAACCTCCTCAATCGATCTGTCGGAATCGATTCGGCGAATGCGATCGGGATTCTCCTTCGCGAGACGGTCGAACCGCGCGCTGACGCGGCGGAAGAAATCCTCCTTTTCGATCTCCAGCCGATCCAGCGGCGCGCCGCTTGCCATTCGCGCGCGCGCGCTTTCGCGGGAAATATCGAAAAGAAGCGTGCGGTCGGGCTGAATTAAATCGCTCGACGCTTTGTTTATTTGACGTATAAAGTCGTCTCCAAGTTCACGCCCGGACGCCTGATATGCGAAACTTGAATCCAGATACCGGTCGCAGAGTACGATTTCGCCGCGTTCAATCGCCGGAAGAATCGTTTCCTTCACGTGCTCGACGCGGGAAGCGGCGTAGAGCAGTGCTTCGCATTCCGCGCTCATGCCCTTGGAATCAAGGCTCAAAATGATCTCGCGAATGCGTTCGGAGATCGGGCAGCCGCCGGGCTCGCGCGTGAGCAGAACCAGTTCGCCGCGTTCGGTCAGGTAATCGCAAAGGCGCCTGATCTGCGTGGATTTGCCGCAGCCGTCGGTGCCTTCAAACGAAATCATTTTGCCGCGCAGCTTGGGCGCGGAGAGAATCACGTTCAGATCGGCAACCGTTTCGGCAATCGCTTCCGCGCCGGAGCGCTCGAATTCCGCGCGATTGCCATAGCCGTATTCTACGGCGACGGTGTGCATATTCAGCGCGCGCCCCGCGTCGATATCAAAGCAGCGGTCGCCGACCATGCAGGCCTCGGAGGGATTCACATTCTCCGGAAGCGCCGCGAGAATCAGACTGCGCTTGTCCGAAGAATGGCTTTCAGGATCCGCGCCGATGATGCGGTCAAAATATTTTGTGAGACCAAAATGCTCGGCAATGCGCTTAACCAGCGCGTCGGGCTTGCTGGAAGCGACGGCGACATAGCGCCCGTCTGCCTTCAGCGCGCGCAGCAGCGGCGCGACGCCGGGATATACGCGCGCTTCGAACAGACCGATCGCGCCGTAGCGCTCGCGATACGCGCGAACGGCTTCCTCCGCCTGTTCATAGGACAGCCCTCCGAATTCGCGAAACGCGGGATGCAGCGGCGGACCGATGAATTTAAGCAGCGTTTCCTCGTCCGGCTCGGGAAATCCGAGCGTTACCAGCGCGTGGCGCACGCTGCGGGTAATTCCCGGAGCGCTTTCCATGATCGTTCCATCGAAATCAAACACGATATAATTCGGGTGCATGATCGATCCCCCTGATATATATAAACATTCTCATCCTATATTATAGCATAAAATTGTAACAAAATGAAATCCCTGCGGCGCATCTTAACGCGCCGTATATTCTTTTTGGGTGAATTTTGTGATATGATAATATCCGTAGAGAATCCAATCGGAGGTGAATTCAAAAATGAATTACGCAAATCTGCTCGAGGCGGCGAACGCGGCGTTCGTCTGGCAGGAGCATATGGGAAAAATCATCGGAACGGTGCTTCTGAGCATGGTACCGACTTACGAGGGGCGCTATGCACTCGTGACCGGCGCGGCGATGGGCTTGCCGGCGGGAATCGCCTATCTGATCGCATTCGTTTGCTCGTCGATTCCGGTGCCGTTTATCCTTTTGCTTTTAAGACCGGTGCTCGACTGGTTCTATACGCTGCCGATCAAGCCGGTTCGGAAATTTGCGGCGTGGCTGGAAAAGCGCAGCGCCCGCAAGCGTGAAAAGATGCATTCGGACAATCGCAAGGGTCTGATGGGCAGGATCGGCAAGCACGTCAGCGCCGATACGCTCGAGCTGATTGCGCTTTACGTATTCGTGGCGCTGCCGCTTCCGGGAACGGGCGTTTGGACGGGCAGCGCGATTGCGACGCTGTTTGAAATGCCGCGCGGGAAATCTGCGATTGCCATTCTGCTGGGCAACGCGACGGCGTGCCTGATTACGATGTTGATGACGATGGGCGTGAAGGCGGTCGTGTAAATGCTGAATGTCTATACGGGAAGGAGCCGGCTGCTTTCCGAGGCACTGGTCGAATGTATCCGCGCGTCGAATGAAGAGACGGAGCTGATCGTGGTTCCCAAACAGCTTACGCTGGAAACGGAGCAGCTGGTTTTAAGCGGACTGAAGCTGAAGGGGTCGTTTCGCATTCAGGTCATGAGCGCGGAGCGCCTTTGCGCGCGGATTTTTGATGCTGCGGGCGTTCCGGACGGCGCGCGGATCGACGATCGCGGGCGGGTAATGCTCGTGCGTGCGGCGGTTCGGGCGGCAGAGGAGAAACTTACGATCTATCGCAGCGCGGAATTGCGGCGCGGCTTTCCGGAGCGCGCGGCGAATCAGCTGGAGCGCATTCGACAGGCGGGAGTAAACGCCGAAACGCTGCGCGCGTGCGCCGAAGAAATGCGCGGCACGGCACGGCTGAAGCTGATCGATCTTTCCTATATATTGGAAGCATACGAATCCCTGATCGCGGGGAAATATCAGGACGGCGAATCCGAATTCATCTCGGCGATTGTGCGGGCGGGAAACGCGGATTTTCTGAAAAAATGCGGCGTATGGTTTTTCGGATTTGACATGATGCCGCCGACGCTGCACGAACTGATCGCCTCGGTCGCCGCTCAGAGCGCGCGGACGGGGCTGTTTCTGGCACTTGAAAACAATACCGAAGCGCGCGATTTTGATGCGTTCATCCCGCTTCAGCGCGCGATGGCGCAGGTGATGCTCGCATGCCGTAAATTCGGATGCGAATCCAGAAGAATCGAAATTTGCGAAGAAAGTGAAGCGATTCCGGCGCTGATTGCATCGGGCGACCAGATCGCCGTGCGTACGTCCGAAAGAAAGGAAGCGCTGAAGCATCTCGAGCGGGAGCTGTTCGCATTCCCATCGGAGCGCGCGAAGGCGGAAACCAACGCGATTCAGCTTACGCTTCTGCGCAATCCGCAGGAGGAATGCCGTTTTGCGGCGGCGCTCGTACGGCGGCTGGTGATTCAGAGAAACTGGCGCTGGAAGGATATTGCGATTCTCGCACGCGATCTGGCGGGCTATGCGCCGATGCTGAAAAACGCGTTTGCCGAATACGGAATACCGATTTTTCTCTCGGAAAGCCGTCCGGCGGCGCGTCATGCCGCGGCGGAATACCTGCTGACGGCGCTGAAGGTTGTGGAGAAAAATTATCCGCCGGAGGATATGCTCGCGCTGCTGGGCACGGGGATGTCGCCACTTTCCGAATGCGAGGCGGAGCGATTTTCCAATTACGCGGTGCGCTACGGCTTGCGCGGAACGCGCTTTTCGCGCGCGCTGACGCGAGGTCTGGAAGCGGAAATCGCGGAAATGGAGCCGCTGCGCGCGGCGTTTATGGAGCCGCTGACGGGGCTGAAGGAAAAAATGCGCGCGGCGAAAACGCTCAACGATCAGATGATTGCGCTGGTTGAATTCCTTGAAAGCAGCGGCGCGTACCAAAAGAGCGAAGCGCGGATTCAGGCGCTCGCAGATGCAGGAATGCGCGAAACTGCGGGCGAGGAAGCACAGGTCTGGAACCGGATCATGGGCGCGCTCGATCAGATGCACGCGCTGATGGGCGAAAAAAAGCTGTCCTTGCGGGAAATTCGCGATACGCTGAATGAATCGCTGTCCGCGGCGGTGATCAAGCCGCTGCCGCAGTCGGCGGACGCAGTGCATGCGCAGAGCGTCGAAAAGCCGTGCGCACGGAAAATGAAGGCGCTGATCGTGATTGGAATGACCGACCGCGCGGCGACCGGCGACGAAGGTCTGCTCACGCCGGCACAGAAGCGCGCGCTTTCGGATTTTGCGCACGCATATCTGGGTCCTGACGATTCGGATTTAACGCGACTGAGGCGGTTTTACTTAAAATCCAGCTTCGGCATGGCGACGGATTACGTGTCGGTTTCGTGTCCGCTCAGCGGAACGGATGGCTCGTCGCAGCGCCCGAGCGCGGTGCTCGATATGATTCGCTCGCTGTATCCCAATCTGCGGGTGCGCGGCGGAATTACGGGCGAAGCGGAGATCGAGCGAATGCTCAGAAGCGCGCCGAGCGCCGCGATTGCGCTTGTCGCCACGGCGCTTTCCGGAGAGAGCGAAGGCAAACCCATGACGGGCGTCGATCAGTCCGCGCTGGCAGGGCTTAAAATGTCGGCGGAAAAGGAAAAATCGCGCAAAACGGCGGTAACCGCCACGGAAAACACGAATACTGCGGGGACATCCGCTTTCGAGGGATTGATGCGGCTTTCCATGGCTTTGAATCGGGCGCAGGCGGCGGATGCGCTTTCTCCCAAGGCGGCTCGGGCGCTTTACGGCGTGCTTCGGACGCAGAGCGTGACGCGTCTGGAACGGTTCGCGGCTTGCCCGTTTTCATATTATGTGGAATACGGGTTGAAACCGGAGCAAATTGAACCTTACGAATTGCAGGCGAAGGACGAGGGCTCGTTCTTTCATGAAGCGGTGCACGAATTCCTTCTGCGGTCGATGAACGATTTGAATACGCTTTCCACCGCGGAAGCGGAAGCGCGAATGGACGCGGTGACGGAAGCGCTGCTGGAAACGATGGGCGCGAACGGGCCTTTGGGCGACAGCGCGGTGACGCTTGCCGAAAAACGGCGTCTGAAGGCGACGATGCGCGTTTCGGCGGCGGCGCTGGCGGCGCATATGCATTCGAGCAGGTTTCATCCATCGGCGCTCGAACAGAGCTTTGGTCCCGAGGACGGCGCGCGCGCGATTCGTCTGGACGGCGATTGCGTGCTCGAGGGGCGCATTGACCGCATCGACGAATGGGATTCCGCGGAGAAATACCTGCGCGTGATCGATTTCAAGCGCGGCGGAAAGGCGTTCAAGCTGGCGACAGTCTATTACGGGCTTCAGCTTCAGCTGCCGATTTACCTGGCGGCGGCGCTTGCGCGGCGCGGCGGAAAGAGCGCGGGCGTATACTATTTCCCGCTGGAGGAGGGCATTCTCGTTACTCAGTCGACGGATTCGGATGCGATCGAGCGCGAGCGGAAGGAAGTTTTCCGAATGGAAGGGCTGGTGCCTTCGGACGAAGCGGTGCGCAATGCAATGACGGACAAGATGGGCGAGGTATTCAAGGTGCGCATGAACAAGGATGGCACGCAGCTTTACAGCACGGTGAAAACCGCGTCCGAGGCAGATTATCGGGCGATTGCGGATTGCGCGCTGAAGCGGGCGGACGAGGAGCTGAAGCGCATTCGCGGCGGCGTGTGCGGCGTAAGTCCCGTCAGGTATGAGGGCATCGATCCGTGCCGGTTCTGCAATTACCGATCGGTGTGCCAGTTCGACGACCGGCTGGACGCGCAGCGCGTGCGAAGACTGCCGACGCTTTCGACGGACGAGGCGCTTTTGGGTATTCGATTGGAGCATAAAACGGATGAATGAGGAGAAAAATTTGCTGCGGCTTCTGAAATTCGGGCTGTTTTCTGCATCGGCGGGGCTGATTCAGGTGCTCTCGTTTACGGCGATGAACGAATGGCTGAAATGGACGTATTGGGTGGCGTACGGGATTGCGCTTACACTGAGCGTCGTCTGGAATTTTACGTTCAATCGGAAATTCACGTTCCGGAGCGATGCGAATATCGCGCGTGCGATGGGGCTGGTGGCTTTGTATTATCTGGCGTTCACGCCGCTTTCGACGATCGGAGGGGACGCGCTGACGAAGGCGGGCTGGAATGAATATCTCGTTCTGGCGATTACGATGCTTCTGAATTTCGCGACGGAATATCTGTATCAGAAGCGCGTGGTCTATAAGGGAAAAATCGATACGGCGAAATGAATGAAGCCTCCGCAGCGTTCATGCGGAGGCTTTCAATTATTTGCTCATATCCCGAATCAGGCGCTTCATCAGGCGATAGCGCTTTTCGACGGATTCGGTTTTCAGGTATTCGTTTACCGTATGCAGCGCAGCGCCGCAGGGACCGCAGCCGTCGAGCGTTGCCACGCCGTAATGCGCGATGAAGTTGCCGTCCGAGCCGCCGCCGGTGGTCAGATGCGCAATCGGCAGGGATTCTTCTCTGCCTGCGATTTCGAGATTTTCGAGCAGCTTTGCGGTTGCGGGATGAATTGACATCGCGGGGCGGAGCGAAACCTGTTCGATCTCGATCGACGTGCGCGGGTCGAACGGATTCGCCTTCATCTTTTCAAACAGCGCGGGCAGCTTCTGCATTGCTTCGGCGGTCAGGCAGCGATAGCTTACCGTGCATTCGCAATAGTCCGGCACCTGTCCCTTGTCGCCGCCGCCGCTGATTCTGCCGATGTTCAGGCTCGTTCCGCCGGCATAATCGTTCAGCGCCTGCATTTCGGGAATCCATTTCGCGAGTTCGACGATTGCGCTCGCGCCGTCTTCGGGATTTACGCCCGAATGCGCCGCGATTCCGTGAACGCGTACCAGATAATTCGCGCCGCTTTTGCGCTGGCTGACGAATTCGTCGTTCGCGCGGCCGGGCTCGAAGATGAAGCAGGTCCTTGAGCGCTGCGCCAGCTGTTCAAAATAAGGGCGCGAATATTTTGAGCCGCGCTCTTCGTCGCTGTTCATCGCGATTGCAAAATGGAAATTCACGCCCTCGGCGAGCAGATCGCGCACCAGATAGTAAATCAGCAGCGCGCCGCCCTTGCAGTCGATACAGCCGGGGCCGTGACCGATTCCGTTTTCATCCACGGCAAACGGCCGCGCCGCGCCTTCGCCCACGGGGAAGACCGTGTCCATGTGCGCGACCATCAGAAAATCGATCGTTTGATCGGGAGCACCGTTTTCAACCAGTAAAAACGGCGCGAAATCGTTGTTTTCGTAATGCCGGCGCTCGGTGTTGAGACCCAGCGCGCGATAGCGGGATTCGAAGAAATCAGCCATTGCCTCGGTTCCGGCAGCGTTAAAATGACCGGAATCGATGGCGCAGAGGGTTTTCAGATCGCTTAAGTATTCGTTCAGAGAAAAGCTCACAGGGACGCCTCCTTCATATTCCAGCGAGCGATGAACGCTTCGATCTCGTCCGTTCCGTCCAGAACGCCGATTTCAACGCCCGTTTCGATCGATTCATACGCCTTAAGATGCGCGATTTTGTCCTGCGCGAGCGCGGTGCTGCGGTCGATCGACCAGGTGTTGCACGGCTCGAGTGCAAGCACGTAATCGTGCGATTTCATCATCTTCCATTCGAGGAAGCGCGGCAGATGCTCCGTATCGAAAAGGACGTAGCCCGCGAGCTTCAGATCGGGATTGTACAGCATTGCGGCGGCGCGCTTTGTCTTTGTGTGCGCAAGGTACAGCTCTTCACCGCGGCCGTCGATGGGATTGAGCATATGCGCGGGATCGGTCGAAAGCGCGTTCAGCGGTTGATATTCCGCCTCCGTGGTCAGCACGCGGCAGTTTTCGGCGAGCAGAGGAGAACCAAAATTGCAGTGATAGAGCAGCATGAACGGCTCGTCCTTCGCGTCGAGGTTCGAAATTGTGTCCGAAATGCGCACGCATTTGGCGTTCAGAGAAGTCCGAATGCGGCGGGAGAGGGTCAGATGCGAACCGTAAAGACGCGCTTCATGGATTTCGCCCGAGGCTTCCAGAATGTAATCGTCCTTTTCCCAGCGCGCGGAATAGCCGAACTGCTCGGCGGGGATTGCGGAAATGCGGCCGTGGGTCGGGTAAATCGTGCCGGCTTCGCAATGACCGCCGACATTGTCCAGCCCGCAGGTCGAAAGCATTCCGCCGGACCACTGCTGCGCGAATTCGCTCTTCAGTGCGGTATAGCTCATCGGCGAGCGCATTCCGTTGCGGCTGAGGAAGGAGATATTCACGCCCTTATACGTAAAATCGTAAATGTCCATGCAGCGATCGGGGGACACGGTAAAGCGCAGCCCAGCGGCGTTATGGAATTCGGCGATCGTTACGCCCTGCCCTGCGCCGTCTGCGAGCTTTGCAAGGCGAATGCCGGCGAGCTGATCGATGTTCCCGACTTTGCGGAGCGCTTCGATTCGCGGATCGACGATCGGGTCGTTCTGGAGCATCAGCGCAAAGCGCTCGAGCTGGTAATCGATGAATTCCGTCCAGATTGCGGGATCGACATAGGGATTCACGCCCACCGGCGCGGATTCGTGCCGTTCGATCACGGAAAGCTGCGCGGGATGATTGCCCAGCGCTACGTCCACGTGCTCGCGGCGCATTTTCAGCATGGAATGATAATAATCGTCGCGCACGGAGGGGTCGAGATGATAACGGCGAATGAATTTGGCTTCGTTCGTGTTCCTGCCCATGCCGCCGTGCATTCCGCAGCGGACGGGTTTTCCGTCCACGGTGGAATTAAAGAAGACGCCGAGCGTGCCGGGCGTATGGCCGGGCGCTTCGAGGAAGGTAAACGTCGTATTTCCGAGGGTGAGCGTGTCGCCATCGGAGACGGGATCGGTGATTTCGAAGTTGATCGACGCCATGTTCTGGAAAAAATCGCAGAGGCTTAAATCCTTTCGCTCGTTCATCAGCGGAAGATCGCGCCTGCCCAGAATCGTGCGGCAGCCGTATTCGCGCGACATATAGGCGCTTCCGCCAATATGGTCGATATGGAAATGCGAATGGATGATGTATTTGATATCCTTCGGATCAAAGCGCGCCGCGCGAATGGAATCCAGCAGCAGGTGCAGCACGCGCGGCCAGCCGGTATCGATTAAAACCAGCCCGTCGCCGGTATCGATCAGGTGATTGCCGACCTGCTTCGAGCCGACATACCAGACATTGTCGGTAATTTTGAACGGCGAAACCTCATATTCCCACGGGGCTTCCATGATGTGTGCCATAATACTCTCCTTATAAAAGGGGACGGATATGCTCCGCCCCCCTTTTGTCGTTTATTCTCCCATGATGATCACGTCGACGGTGCGCTGGCGGGCGCGGGTTTTGTCGAAATCGATGAAATAGATGAAGCCGAATTCGCCTAAGTCCATTTCGCCGTCGTAAACTGCGATCACTTCGCTGCGCCCGACGAGCGCGGAACGCAGATGCGCGTCCGTATTGTGGCAGCCGCGCGCGTCCTCGTCGTGCTCCTCGGCGAATTTGAGCGCCTTCGGACCCGGATGAAGGTACATTCCCTCTTTCCGCTGGGTGGGCAGAATCTGTTCAAACATTTCCACAAAGTCCTGCTGAAGCGTCTCCAGACCCGTCATCGACATATCGAACGCCGCTTCCTGCGTGATTACGCAGCAGGTCGTGTGGTGCGAATAGACCGTTACCGTGCCGTTCTGTATGCCGGATTCCTTCAAAAGTTCCTTTACCTGCGCGGTCACGTTGTGGAAGGTTACGATGCCGTTGTTCGACATGACCTTGAATTTCTTTGCGTATACCATGGAAGCGCCTCCTTTAGTCCAGTCCGTTCGCCTTGCGATCGTCGATCGCCTTTCGAACCGCGGCGATCATATCCTCCGCCATCTTGTACGGATCCGCCGCCTTGAAGATGCCGGACGCCGCGCCGGTCGCCTCGCAGCCGGCATAGATGAAATCGTAAACCTCTTTCGGACTGGATACGCCTGCCGCCTGCTCGACGATGATGTCCTCGTAAATATCCTTCACGGCGCGGATGTTGGTCTGAACGTAGTCCGCGCTGGAAACGCCGCTGCCGCCGCCGATCAGCTCGTTCGGCTCGGGATTGATGATGTCCGGGTGCAGCTCCGCCAGCGCTTTCGTTTCGGCGATGGAATCCGCGCAGCCGAATACAAGCAGATCCAGTTCGCGCGCACGGTCGATCGTCGCCTTCATCTGCGGCAGCGTCATCGGCTTTTCACAATGGTTGATCACCACGCCGATCGCGCCGGTTGCCTTGATCGCTTCGGGCAGCACGTCCGCCATGCCGCGGCCGGGACGCAGCGTATCCATGTACGGCGCGAACACGTAAAGATGCTTCGTCTGCTCGCATACGCGGCGCAGCTCCGTATAGGGAACGATCATCGCCACGTCCACATTGTATTTCTCGGCGCACGCGTCGGCGTGCAGCGCCATTTTCAGCACATCGTCGCCGTAAACATAGTTTTTCACGCCGATTTCAAAATAAGGGGTGCGAATCTTTGGCTTCATGTTGAATATGCTCCTTCTTCCTATTTTAATACGTTGATTTCAACGCCCTGTTCGCGAATCGCTTCGAGGTGATCTCTGTCTGCGGTTTTGTCGGTGATCAGCGCGTCGATTTTGGACAGGTCGCAGATCGTGCAGAAGCCTTCCTTGCCGACCTTGCTGCCGTCGGCGAGAATGATTCTTCGCCGCGCGTGCTGAATCATGATTTCCGCAATCGCGGATTCTTCGGGGTGAATGGTCATGATGCCGCGCTCGTCGATGCCGTCGATCGAGAGAATGGCTTTGGAAACCTGATACTGGCTCAGCTGATTGAGCGCTTCCGTTCCGCACGTGAACGAGAAATACGAATTGATCTGTCCGCCGACCAGAATGACCGTGTACGTCGGCGCGGTGCCCAGTTCCGTGGCAACCGAGATCGAATTCGTGACCACGATCAGGTTCTTGCGCGTCTTCTTCAGATGAAGCGCGGCGAAATACGTGGTGCTTCCGCCGTTGATGAACAGCGTGTCGCCGTCCTGGACTTCCTCCGCCGCGGCAATGGCGATTGCACGCTTTCCATCCGTGTTCATCCGCTTGCGGCGCATGAATTCGCGGTTATAAAGACTCATCGTGGTCGGCACCGCGCCGCCGGACACGCGCTCGACCAGACCGTCCTGCTCCATCGCGTCCAGATCGGAACGAATGGTGACGGTGGTGGTGTTCAAAAGCTCTGCGAGCTGAGCAACGCGCACCTGCCCGTCGCGCTCCAGCAAATCAATGATTTTTTCGCGGCGCGTGTCGATTCTCAGCGCGTGCGCCTCGCTTACGGGAGCATTGCTCTGTTTTGGCATGGGCGCTTCCTCCTTCGTTTTTACAGGTGACTGATTCCATTATAGCACACTTCTTCCGAAATGAAAAGAAATAAAAACACAAAAAAGAAAAAAATAAAAGCAAAAAAGAGAGAAAATACTTATTGACAAGCATTTGGGATACGTGGTACAATACAGTTACAATAAACTGACCGAAGCGTTGATCAATTTCGCGTGTTTTTGACCTAAAATGACGGAAATATTCAGCGGGCATCTGGCGCAGCGTCTTAAATAATCAACGAAAGCGCCAATTTCGCGCCGCGATGGGCAAAAGGAGCAGCCGTGAAATAGTTGCGTTTTGCCGGAGAATGCTTTCGAAACAAAAGATAAGCGAAAGAAAAAACAAAAATGGTATCCAAACGGTCAGGCGGAGAACGGATTCTAAACAGGAGGCGCAGCATGGCGAACACGAAGGCAATGCAGAACAGATCAGGATTTGGGATGCACATGAAGCGGAATATGCCGTACTATGTAATGCTGATCATCCCGATGGCGTATTTCATCATTTTCCGTTACTGGCCGATGTTCGGCCTGTCGATCGCCTTCCAGAATTACAAGGCGGGTATGCCGTTTTTCAGCTCGGCGACGAAGTGGGTCGGCTGGAAGTGGTTTATCAAGTTCATCAATTATCCGTTCGCCGGACGGTTGATCATGAATACGCTGCTTCTGAGCGTATACGACCTGGTGGTCAGCTTCCCGCTCGCGATCTTTTTGGCGCTGATCCTGAATGAGATCCGCAACAACAAGCTCAAGCAGTTCACCACGACGCTTTCGTTCCTTCCGCATTTCATCTCCACGACGGTCGTGGTCGGAATGCTGACGAACTTCCTGAACATCAACGACGGTATCTTCAACCAGTTCATCGTAAAGCTCGGCGGCACGGCGAAGGATTTCATGGGGCAATCGAAGTATTTCAGAACGCTCTACGTGCTTTCCGGCTGCTGGCAGAACCTCGGTTTCAGCGCGATCGTGTTCTCCGCAGCAATCGCGGGCATTGATCCGGGCATGTACGAAGCGGCGTTTGTGGACGGCTCGTCCCGCTGGAAGAATATCTTCCTGATCACGCTGCCGAATATCCTGCCGACGATCATTATCATGCTGATTCTGCGCGTGGGTTCGCTGATGAGCGTCGGTCATGAAAAGGTTATCCTGATGTATTCCGAACGCATTTACGACACGGCGGACGTGCTTTCGACGTACACCTATCGCGCGGGCATTACGGATTCCAATCCGAAGACCTCCTACGCGACGGCGATCGGTCTGATGAACTCGCTGGTAAACCTGGTGCTCGTTGCGGTGACGAACTTCATTTCCCGCCGCGTGAGCGAAACCTCGCTGTGGTAAGGAAAGGAGGATACGATTATGAATAAGACAAAGGCTGCAAGAAAAAAGCTCCCGCCGCAGACGCATCAGACGAACACGCTTCTGCAGTCCAAGGGCGATAAGGTATTCGACGTATTCGTATTCATCCTCACGATTCTGATCATCGTCATTACCCTGTATCCGCTGATTTATGTATTCAGCATGGCGATCAGCAATCCGATTTCGGTTGCGAGAAAGGAAATCTGGCTGTGGCCGGTCGGATTCGGCTTTGAGGCGTTCAAGACGGTTCTGAACGACTCGAATCTCTACATTTATTATGGAAACACGTTCTGGTACACGATCGTCGGCATCATCACCGGCATCACGACCACGGCGCTGGCGGCGTATCCGCTTTCGAGAAAGAATTTCGGTCCCCGGAGAATTTTCCTGTTCATCATCATGTTCACGATGTTCTTCGGCGGTGGCATGATCCCGACCTACCTGGTCGTCGCCCGCTTCCTGCATATGTACAACAGCCGCTGGGCGCTGATCCTGCCGGGTCTGACCAGCGCGTGGTACATCTCGGTTACACGCAACTTCTTTGCGACGCTGCCGGAGGAAATGCTGGAATCCGCCCGCGTGGACGGCGCGAGCGAATACCGCGTGTTCCTGCAGTTTGTAATCCCGCTGTCCGCGCCGATTCTGGCGGTGCTGGCGCTGTATTACGGCATCGGTCAGTGGAACGGCTACTTTAACGCTTTGCTGTATTTGGGCGAAAAGAATTTGCAGCCGCTGGCGCTGTACGTTCGCCGAGTGGTCATTCAGAATTCGCTGGAAGTCGACAACGCGCTTTCCGACCTTTCGTATGAGCAGGTCATGAGCGTTCTGCAGATCAAGTACGCGGTGATCGTGGTCGCGGTGCTGCCGATTCTGCTTTTGTACCCGCTGCTGAGCAAGTATCTGCAGAAGGGTATGCTGGTCGGCTCGCTGAAGGGCTGATTTGCCGGATCAATGGGATTTAAGCGGTAGAGAGTCCGCTTGAAGAAAGTATAAGGAGGAAAGATACATGAAGAAGATCCTGGCTCTGGTTCTTGCGCTGTGCATTGTGCTCTCGATGGGCGCGATGGCGTTTGCGGAAGAAGACACGCTCGGAATCTCGTCGACCGGCACGAATTACCTGTGCGACGAGAGAACGACGCTGATCGTCTGCACCTACGACGGCGTTTCTCAGGCGTTTAAGGCGATCGGCAACGATCTGCGCTTCTGGCAGTGGCTGGAAGAGTACACCAACGTTCACATTGAATGGGAAGTTCACTCCAACGCGGACTACGCGACGGTTGTGACCACCCGCCTTGCCTCCGGCGAAATCGGCACGGACATCATGAATGTTTCGAGCATTCTCAACGGCGTGAATGCCGGCATGTCCGGTCTGGCGGCGCCGCTGTCCTTGGACAATATGCCGAACATCGTGGCGTATGACCGCGACGTTCTGCCGATCATCATCACCAACAACACTGCGGCGGATGGCAACATCTACACCATCAGCGGCAACGTTTCCCCTGACATCGGTCACATCTGCTTCATGTACAACACCGAATGGCTCGAGAAGATCGGCAAGGAAGTGCCGACCACTCTGGAAGAGTTCTACGATGTTTGCGTGGCGATGAAGGAAGCGGGCGACCTGAACGGCAACGGCGAAGCGGACGAGATCGTTCTGACCTCCTCCGGCCTCGGCAACGTCGTGAATATGCTCGGCAACGCCTTCGGTCTGGTTCAATATGAAGACTGCGACGCGTTCGGCGTGGACGCGGACGGCAAGGTCTTTGCGGAAATCGTGACTGAAGCAGAGCGCGAGTGCTGGGAATACGTCGCGAAGCTCTACAGCGAGGGCATCCTCGATCAGGGCATCTCGAAGACCAGCGCGGACGAAATGTCCCAGAAGATCGCGGCGGACAACGTCGGCATCTTCATCTACTACTCTGCGTTTGCCGTCACCTACGGCAACCTCACCTCTGCGGGTCAGGCGGATCCTACCACCTGCCACTACGCGCTGGGCGAGGCGCTGACCGGCCCCCGCGGCGACAAGTTCTATTCTCTGCGCAACCGCGCGGGCGGCGACTCCTGCATCGTGAACGCGAAGTCCGACAAGATCGACCTCGCGACTCGCTGGCTGGATGTGCTGACCTGTGATCCGGTGGTTCTGAAGGTTCGCACCTGCGGCTGGGAAGGCGAGCATTACACCATCGACGATGCGGGCGAAATGCACCTGATTATGCCGGAAGACGGCTCCGCATGGTCCATTTCCGACCTCGGCTGCGGCCAGATCGCGATGCCTCACTACCAGAACTATGACCAGCTGATGAACAGCAAGCGTCAGTATCAGTGGTACATGGATCAGTACAACAACCTCCTCGAGAAGAGCGACTGGGTTGCACCCGGCGTGCCGATCATCGGCGCTTACACCGAGGAAGAGCAGGAGCTGATCGACAACTCCAAGCAAGACTGCAACGCGTACTTCAAGGAGATGCGCGCGAAGTTCATCACCGGCGAAGAGGATATCGCGACCGGCTGGGATACCTATGTTGAAACCATATATGCGCTGGGTCTGGGCGATTGGATCGAGGCCGAGCAGATGATTTACGAGCGCACGAAGTAATTCAAACGCTGTAAACAAAAAGCCTGCCCGCTGAGGGAAAAAAAGTGGCGGGGTTGGGGATTCCAACCTCGCCGTTTTAAGCGAATAAGGATTGAATCGAGCGCAATCGGGCGCTTGCTGAATGTGAACATTCCTTCGCGATTCATGCGCGAAGAGGCGATAACGAGGGTTATTATGAAAAAAAACTATCTGCTGGGGATCGACGTTGGCACGACGGGCGCGAAGGCGCTGCTGTTTTCCGATTGCGGCGAGATGATCGCGTCGGCGTACCGCGGGTATCCGCTGATTACGCCCGGAATCGGCGCTTCCGAACAGCGGGCGACCGATTGGACGGACGCGGTGGTCGAGATTGTGCGCGAGGTTTGTGCAAATCCTGAATGCGCCGAAAACGTGCGCGGCATTTCGCTTTCGACGCAGGGTGGCACGATTGTTCCGGTGGACGAAAATTTTCAGCCGCTGGCGAACGCGATCGTCTGGAGCGACGCGCGGTGTGCGGGTGATAAGGGCGAATTTGATGAATGCCTCGGCGAGGGTTACATTTATAAGACCTGCGGCTGGAATCTGAATCGCGGACTTCCGGCGATGCAGCTGCGGCGAATGCGCGCGGAAAGGCCCGAGATTTTTGAAAAGGCGCGCTATTTCCTGTCGGTTCCGGATTTCGTTTCCGCGTTTCTGACCGGAAAACCCGCGATCGACCTTTCCAACGCGGGCATCAATCACCTGTGCGACATCAAAAACGGAAAATATGATCCCAAAATCCTCGAATTTATTGGCGTGCGCGAGGATCAGCTCGCGGAGCTGATCCCTTCCTGCCATCCGATTGGAACGCTCACGAAAGAAGCGGCGGGGAAGCTGGGGCTGAATGAGAGCGTGGTCGTTTCCTCCGGCGCGCACGATCAGTATGCGGTTGCGCTGGGCGCGGGCATCTGCGCAGCCGGCGATGCGGTGATCGGAACGGGCACGGCGTGGGTTGTGACTGCGCTCAGGGACGAGCCGGATTTCGAATCGGGATTTGCACAGTCGATCTCCGCGACGGACGGCAAATGGGGCACGATGCTTTCGATTTCGACCGGCGGCGTGTGTCTGGACTGGCTGCGGAAGAAGGTTCTCAGTGAAAAGGACGGAACGCCGCTTGATTATGATACGCTGAACGCGCTGGCGGCAGAAAGGGACGAGCCGGGCGCGGGGGGACTGAAGTTTTACCCGTATTTCAACGGCGCCGGCGCACCGGAATCCGATAACGCGTGCAAAGGAACGCTGATCGGGCTTGATCTTTCGCATGATAAGGGACATATCGTGCGCGCGGTCATGGAAGGCGTGGCGTGCCAGATCGTGTGGGCGCTGCGCGCAATGGAGAAGCGCCAGCCGATGAAGCGGCTGTTCCTCGCAGGCGGCGCGACGAAGAGCGCGGTCTGGACGAACATGATCGCCGAAATCGCGGGGCAGGAGATTCACGTTTCCGAAATTGCCGATCTCGCGTGCGCGGGCGCGGCGATGATGGCGGGCGTGGGCCGCGGATTGTTTGAGAATACCGAATTTGCGGCGAAGGCGATTGCGCCGGGCGGACGCGCGGTGATTCCCAATCCCGTGCGCGCGGAGAAATACAAAAAGGTGTTTGAAGAATATCAGCGCGGGGCGCGCGCCCTGCGGAAATGGTACAAGGAGGTTTGATTCATGGCGTTGTTTGAGGTCAAGGACGTCGACAGAAAGATTTATGAAACTGAACTGCGCGATTTTCTTCCTGAAAAGATGATTGACATTCACACGCACGTGTGGCTGAGCAGCCTGCGCCCGCCGAAGCCGCTGAAGCCCGGCGAGGTCAAGCGCACGGTGACGTGGCCGAGTCTGGTTGCGAGCGAAAACAGCATTGAGGATCTTCAGGAAACGTACCGGCTGATGTTCCCGGGCAAGGAAGTGACTCCGATGATCTTCACCAGCACGGGCCGCGAAACCGCGCCGGCGCTGAATCAGTATATCTCCGAATGCGCCCGCAGAACCGGTGTTCCGGCGCTGTATTATTCGATGCCGGAGGAGGACGGCGCGACGGTTGAAAAGAAGATTCGCGAGGGCGGCTTCCTGGGGCTGAAGAGCTACCTTTCGCTGTCGAAGGACTATCTGCCGGAAAAGGAAATCCGCATTCTCGATTTCTTCCCGCCGTATCAATGGGAAAAGATGAACGAGATGGGCGCGATCGTGATGCTGCATATCCCGCGCGACGGGCGGCTGAAGGATCCGGTCAATCTCTGGCAGATTCGCGAAATCGTCGAGGCATATCCGAATGTGCGATTGATCATCGCGCATATCGGCCGCGCGTATACGCATGAGGACGTCGGCAACGCGTTTGAAATCCTCGAGCCGTGCAAAAATCTGATGTTCGATTTCTCCGCGAACTGCTGCCAGTACGCGATGGAGGAGCTTTTGAAGGCGGTGGGCCCCGAGCGCGTGATGTTCGGAAGCGATTTGCCGATTCTGAGAATGCGCACGCATCGCATCGAGGAAAACGGAACGTATATCAACCTCATTCCGCCGGGACTTTACGGCGATCCGAAGCAGGACAAGCATCTGCGCGAAGTGACCGCGGAGGAGGCGGAGAGAATTCCGATTACGTTCTTCATGTATGAGGAAATCCTCGCGTTCAAGCGCGCGGCGGAAAAGCTGGGGCTTACGAAGAGCGATATCGAAAAGGCGTTCTATCTGAATGCCAAAAACCTGATTGAAGGCGCAAAAAAGAGCATTTACGGCGAATAAGGAGGCAAAAACATGAGCATTAAGGTCGGTTATCTGCCGCTGTACATCAAACTCTATGACGACGCGACTCCGGCGCGCCGCCCCGTTCTGGAAAAATACACCTATATGCTTCAGGACATGATCCGCTCGTTCGATATCGAGGTTGTCGCGTCGCCGACGTGCCGCATAAAGCCCGAATTCGAGGCGGCGATCGAGCTGTTCCACAAGGAAAACGTGGACGCGATCGTGACCCAGCATCTGGCGTACAGCCCGTCGCTTGAATCGATCGACGCGCTGGAGAAGGCGGGCGTTCCGCTGATCGTGCTGGATACGACGCCGGATTACGCGCTTCTGGATATGGCGGGCTATCAGTCCGGCATTTCGCCGAACCACGGCATTCACGGCGTTCAGGATATGTGCAATCTCTTAAAGCGCCGCGGCATCGAATATTATCTCTGCGTGGGTCATGCGATGCATTCGGACGTGATCGCGCAGGTCGCGGGCATGTGCCGCGCGGCAGCGGCGGCGAAGGCGTATAAGACCGCGCGCGTCGGCTCCGTTGGCGGATCGTTCACCGGCATGGGTGATTTCCTGGTTTCCGATGAGGATTATAAGGCAAAGATCGGTGCGGAAGTTTCCTATATGGATACCGAGGCGGTCAAGAAATACCTGCCGAAGGTTACGGACGAGGAAATCGAGCGCGAAATCGCGCTGGATAAGGCGAATTTCGAAGTTGAGCTCACGGACGAAGCCGCCTATCGCGAAGCGGTGCGCTCGGGTCTGGCAGTGCGCAAATGGGCGGACGACAATCGCCTGACGGCGCTGACGGTGAATTTCCTGACGCTCGATATCTGCGGGCTTCCCAAGATGCCGTTTACCGAATGCAGCAAGACGATGGTGCGCGGTCTGGGCTATGCGGGCGAGGGCGACGTACTGACGGCGGGTCTGGTCGGCGCGCTGAGAAGTGTATATCATGATACGACGTTTACCGAGATGTTCTGCCCCGACTGGAAGGAGAATGTGATCCTCTTAAGTCATATGGGCGAGATCAACTATGATCTGGCGCAGTGGAAGCCGGTGCTGCGCACGGTGCCGTTCAATTACAATACCTGCGGCGATACCGCGGCGGCGTACACCTGCTATCGCCCGGGCAAGGCGGTGTTCGTAAACGTTGCGCCGGCGAAGGAAGGCTTTTCGCTGATTGCGACGAATGTCGAGCTGCTCGATTGCGGTCTGCGTCACGGCGCGTACAAATACGCGGTGCAGGGCTGGATGAAGCCGGAGAAGCCGCTTACCGAATTCCTGAAGGAATTCTCCGAGCTGGGCGGCACGCATCATTCCGCGATGGTCTACAATGCGGACATCGAGGAAATTCTCGCGTTCGGCAGAATGATGGGCTTCGAGGTGCACCGCATCTAAGTAATTCCCGATTTAATCGCGAGAGGAAATGTGATAAAATAGAGCGGTGAGGAGCGAAGCATAGATGAAGCAGCAGAGTTTTACGGAAATAGAGTACGAGAACAGAAAACGACGCACGA
>ERZ824978.1188-NODE-1188-length-30172-cov-14.062324_pt1 | contig 30172 bp, 29 predicted proteins | sample MGYA00519860_ERZ824978 | MGnify/ENA primary metagenome ERZ824978 (study PRJEB31778, sample SAMEA3449184) | human gut metagenome | biome: human gut; feature: human-associated habitat; material: faeces | place: United Kingdom | collected 2010/2012 ... | reverse complement strand
TGAAGAAGAAGTTCCCCGCCATGTACAACGCCTTCTGCTACGGTGCGCCTCCCCACGCCGGCATCGCCCCCGGCGTGGACCGCATGGTGATGCTGCTGGCCGGTGAAAGCTCTATCCGCGAGATCATCCCCTTCCCCATGAATAAGAACGCCCAGGATATCATGATGGGTGCCCCCTCCACTGTGGAACAAAAGCAGCTGGACGAGCTGCATATTGCCATCACAGCCCAGGAGGAGGAATAAACTCCCTATAACAAGCAAGAGGAGCGGACGCTGTCCGCTCCTCTTATTGCAGTAATTCATCGTATGTGACGCCCAGGGCATCCCGAATACCCCGAAGCTGTGTGGCCTGAATGTGCTGGGTGCCCCGCTCGATCTTCACCAGAGTCTCTCGGGTCATCTCCACTCCCGCCAGCTGAAGTTGGCGGACCAGCTCCGTCTGTCCAATTCCCTTTCGAAGCCTCTCTCGGCGAATATTCTCACCGATGTGAATGGAATCCTGTTTGATTTTTTGCTCCATACGCCCCTCCCATAGGACCAATATTGGTTCTTTTTCTTGATTGTATGAGAAAGGTATGATAGAATGGGACCGAAACGGGTCCTATTTTAGAAAGGAGTGCAAACAATGAAGCAAATCACACTTACAATGGAAGAAAGCCTTTACAACTTTTATAAAAAGGTTGGCCAGCAAGCAGGTGGACTTTCACCGGAAAAGGTCATGTCGGATGCTCTTTTCAAATTGGCGGGGGAGTTGGCATTGAATGCACTCCATAAAAATCAAAAAGGGCAATGTCCTTTTTGACAAGCACAGAAAACTCCCTCCGCCGCTGGCGAAGGGAGTTTTCTGTGTGTTTGTTAGGAGAGAGAGAAAATCACATAAGGAATGGTTCCTTTGTACAGGTAAAAGAATACCTTGTAAACATGGCGAAATCATGAAATCCGCGTGAACTTTTTGTGAACATCGCAGATTTTCAGAACTTTTTACTCTCCGCCACTGCCAACTGGTCGCAGCGGTTGTTTTTCTCGTTGGCGGCATGGCCCTTGACCCAGTGGCAGCGCACATCGTGCCGTGCGATCAGGGGCAGCAGCTCCTGCCACAGGTCCGCGTTCAGGGCGGGCTTTTTATCACTTTTCACCCAGCCCCGCTTCTGCCAGCCGTATACCCATCCCTTGGACAGGGCATCAATGACGTATTTGGAGTCGGAATACAGCTCCACCACGCAGGGCTCCTTCAGGCACGACAGGGCCCGGATGACGCCGGTAAGCTCCATGCGGTTGTTGGTGGTATCCGCCGCGCCGCCGGACAACTCCTTTTCCACGCCGTTCCACTCCAGAATCGCCCCCCACCCCCCGGGTCCGGGATTGCCGGAGCAGGCGCCGTCGGTATATATGGTTACAGTTTTCATTTCTTTTACCTGCTTCTCATGCCTCCGACAGCCCAGCCCGACGGCGCCTGCCTGTCATGTCCTGCGGTTGCCCTGACAGGGGCGAGCAGGACAGACATCTTCTCCGAGGCCGCGCAGCGGCTCTCGCCGTCGGTATATATGGTTACAGTTTTCATCGCCTTATCTCGCCTCCTCCACGTCCACCACTGTCAGCCGGTCCCCGTCCACGGTGAACCGGATGTTGTACCCGGCAAAGGCCAGGCCGTACACCCGCCGGGGGTCCTCCTGATAGCGGGGCCGGGGATCTCCGGCCAGCACGCCCAGAAGCCCCTCCCGGCTGTCCGCCGGGATACGCTCCAGCAGCAACCGGGCGCAGTCCACCGTCAGCGGCGCATGGGCCAGGCCGTCGGTGAATCCTCCGGTGGCCTGGGGATGGCTGTCGGTATAGGCCAGATAGGGCTTGATGTCGAAAATCGGCGTCCCGTCCATCAGGTCCGCCCCCCGCACATGGAGCACCGGGCCCAGCTGCGGGTCCAGCTCCACCCGGTCCAGCTGCACAGAGGACAGGCCCATGGCATTGGGCCGGAAGGGCGACCGGGTGGCAAACACCCCCATACGCCGGTTTCCCCCCAGCCGGGGCGGCCGCACCGTAGGGGACCAGTCCTCCCGGACCGCCTGGGAAAACTGCCAGATCAGCCAGATGTGGGAGAAGTCCTCCAGCCCCCGAACAGCGTCCGGGTTCCGGTACCCCGGCTCAAACACCACACGGCCCCTCAGCTGGGGCACCAGCCCGCTTTGCCGGGGCACGCCGAACTTCTCCGGCAGCTCCGTGCGAATGCGGGCGATGATCTTCATCTCCGTCACCGCTTCCTCCGTCCGGAATCCGTCAGGTGGGCCTTGATATCCTTGGGCAGGCGGCTCATGCGATACAGCTCTCCCGCCACGATCACCACCATGCCCACGGCAATGACCACAATGTTCTGCCACTTCACCGCCGTCAGGAACATAGCGCACAGAACCAGCAGAAGCACCCAGTTCACCCGTGCGTTGGCATACTCAATGTCCCGCAGTTCTTCGCTTTTCAGATAGATCACGCCGTCGTATTCAAACTCATTGGTGCGGCTGGGGTCATGATACAGGGTCTTGGTAAAATACTGCCACCGGGTCAGCGGGGCGTACATTTCCTTCTTCTTCCCCATCAGATCACTCCTTTTCGGTCTCCTGCTCCCGGTCCGTCAGAGCCATGGAAATGACGCGGTCGCCCTCCTCCTTAAAGCGCATGACGATGACGCCCTGGGTGGCGCGGCCGGCAATGCGGATATTCTCCACTGCCGTGCGGATGAGAATGCCTGCCTCCGTCACCAGCAGCAGGTCCTCGGTTCCGTCCACCACCTTGATACCCACGATGGGCCCGGTTTTTTCCGTGACCATATAGTTGCGGATGCCCAGGCCGCCCCGGGCGGTAATGCGGTATTCCTCCACCGCTGTGCGCTTGCCGTAGCCCCGCTCGGTGATAGACAGCACCGTCTTGCCGGGCACCGCCTTGGCGGCGCCCACCACATAGTCGCCCTCCCGCAGGCGGATGCCCCGGACGCCTACCGCCGTGCGGCCCATAGCCCGCACATCCGTCTCGTCAAAGCAGACAGCCTGCCCGTCGTGGGTGGCAATCAGGATACGGTCGCTGCCGTGGGTCTCCTGCACGTTGATGAGCTCATCCCCCTCGTCCAGGGTCAGGGCCCGGATGCCGTTGTTGCGCAGATTCTTCAGGGCCGATACCTCCAGCCGCTTCACGGTGCCGTTGCGGGTGGTCATGAACAAATACAGCTGGTCGTCGCCGGTCTCCCGGAAGTGCAGCATGGCCTGGACCCGCTCGCCGGTCTCCACCTGCAAAATATTCACGATGTTGGTGCCCTTGGCGGCCTTGCCGCTTTCGGGAATCAGATAGCCCTTCTTCTTATACACCTTGCCGGTGTCGGTGAAGAACAGGATATAGTCGTGGGTGGAGGCAGTAAACACGTCCACCACGGTATCCTCCTCCCGGGTGGTGATGCCCTTTTTGCCCATACCGCCCTTGCTCTGGGCGGTATATTCGCTGACGGGAGTGCGCTTGATGTACCCGTTGGCGGTGAGGGTAAAGACGCATTCCTCCTCCTCGATCAGGTCCTCGATGTCGATCTCGTCCTCCACATCCTGGATCTCCGTCTTGCGGTCGTCGCCATACTTGTCGGAGATGGCCTGCAGCTCCTCCTTCAGGATGGACTTTACCAGATTCTCATCCCCCAGCACCCGCAGATAATAGGCGATTTTCTCCTCCAGCTCCTGATACTCGTTCTGGAGCTTTTCCCGGTCCAGCCCCTGCAGGGCCTTGAGCCGCATATCCAGAATGGCCTGGGCCTGGACGTCGTCCAGCCCAAAGCGCTGCATCAGGTTTTCCTTGGCATTGTCATAGCTGGTGCGGATGATATGGATGACCTCGTCAATGTTGTCCTGGGCGATCAGCAGACCCTCCAGCAGATGGGCCCGCTCCTGAGCCTTCTTCAGGTCGTATCTGGTGCGCCGGACGATGATCTCCTCCTGGAAGGCCAGATACTCGTCGATGATGTGCCGCAGGGACAGGATCTTCGGCTGGGACTGATTCTGGACCAGGGCCAGCATATTGATGGCAAAGGAGCTTTGCAGCTGCGTCTGGGCAAACAGGCGGTTGAGCACCACCTGGGGGTTGGCGTCCCGCTTCAGCTCGATGACGATGCGCATACCGTTGCGGTCTGTCTCATCCTGAATGTTGCTGATGCCCTCCAGACGCTTATCCTCCACCTGGTCGGCCATGTTCTTGATAAGCATCCGCTTGTTCACCTGATACGGCAGCTCCGTGATGATGATGCGGGTGCGGTTGTTGCCGAATTCCTCGAATTCGTGGCGGGCCCGAACCACTACCCGGCCCCGGCCGGTGGCATAGGCGGCCCGGATCCCGGCCCGGCCCATGATGATGCCCTTTGTGGGGAAGTCGGGACCCTGAACATGCTCCATCAGCTCGCCCAGGGTGGCGTCCGGATTATCCAGCACACAGATGCACGCACCGATGACCTCCCGCAGGTTATGGGGCGGGATATTGGTGGCCATACCTACGGCAATGCCGGAGGAACCGTTGACCAGCAGATTGGGGAACCGGCAGGGCAGCACCCGGGGCTCCTTGCGGCTCTCGTCGAAGTTGGGGTCCCAGTCCACGGTGTCCTTTTCGATGTCCCGCAGCATTTCGCCTGCGATCTTGGCAAGCCTGGCCTCAGTGTATCGGTAGGCCGCAGGGGGATCGCCATCCACGGAGCCGAAGTTGCCGTGGCCGTCCACCAGCATATAGCGCATGGAGAAATCCTGCGCCAGACGCACCAGCGCGTCGTACACGGAGGCGTCGCCGTGGGGGTGATACCGGCCCAGCACGTCGCCCACGCAGGTGGCGGACTTCTTGAAGGGGCGGTCCGAGGTCAGATTGTCCTCGTACATGGCGTAGAGAATGCGCCGGTGCACGGGCTTCAGTCCGTCCCGCACGTCGGGCAGGGCCCGGCCCACGATCACGGACATGGCGTATTCGATATAGGATTTTTCCATCTCCGGCACCAGGGACCGCTCCACAATGTGCTGGTCCGGGTACCGCAGCTCCTCAGGGTCGTACTGTGGTTTTTTGCTCATATTTTATTCTCCTTGTGGGGATGGTGAAATTCAAAAATGCAAAAAATGCATGCATTTTTTGAATCAATAGTCCAGATTCACCGCGTATTTGGCGTTTTTCTCAATGAACTCCTTCCGGGGCTCCACCTTTTCGCCCATCAGCACCGTAAACGTGGCGTCGGCGGCCACGGCGTCGTCCAGGGTGATGCGGCGCAGGGTGCGCTTCTCCGGGTCCATGGTGGTCTCCCACAGCTCATGGGGATTCATCTCGCCCAGGCCCTTGAAGCGGCTGATGTCGATCTTCACATTGGGATTCCCCGCCCGCATTTCGGCGGAAATGGTGTCCCGCTCCTCGTCGGTATAGGCAACCCGCTGCTGCTTGCCCCTGGTCAGCTTATACAGAGGGGGCACGGCGGAGTATACATACCCCTCCTCGATCAGGGGCCGCATAAACCGGAAGAAGAAGGTCAGCAGCAGCGTCCGGATATGGGCGCCGTCCACATCGGCATCGGCCATGATGATGATCTTGTGATACCGCAGCCGGTTCAGGTCCAGCTCGTCGCCGATCCCGGCCCCCAGAGCCGTGATCACCGGCTGAAGCTTGTCGTTGCCGTACACCTTGTCCGCCCGGGCCTTTTCCACGTTCAGCATCTTGCCCCACAAAGGCAGGATGGCCTGGAAGCGGGAGTCCCGTCCCTGAGTAGCAGAGCCGCCTGCGGAGTCGCCCTCCACGATATAGATCTCCGTCAGCTCGGGGTTATTTTCGTTGCAGTCCCGCAGCTTGTCGGGCATGGCCGCCCCGCCCAGGGCGGTCTTGCGGCGGATGGATTCCCGGGCCTTTCGGGCAGCCTCCCTGGCGCGGTTGGCGGTCAGGGCCTTGTCCAGGATGGTCCGGGCCACCACCGGGTGCTCCTCCAGATACACGGACAGCTGATCGGACACAACGTTGTCCACCAGGGTGCGGATGGAGGCGTTGCCCAGCTTGGCCTTGGTCTGTCCCTCGAACTGGGCCTCCGTCAGCTTCACGGAGATCACGGCGGTGATGCCCTCCCGGACGTCCTCGCCGGAGACCTTGTCTCCCTCCTTGATCATGCCGTATTTCATGCCGTAGGCATTGAGCACCCGGGTCAGGGCCGTTTTGAAGCCCGTCTCATGCATGCCGCCCTCGGGGGTGTGGATGTCGTTGGCGAAGGACACCAGCGTCTCGTTATAGCTGTCGTTGTATTGCAGCGCCACCTCGGCGGTGCTGTCGCCCTTGGCCCCGGCCAGATAGACGACCTCCTCATGCAGCGCCGTCTTGTTGCGGTTGAGCCAGGTAACAAATTCCCGGATGCCTCCCTCGTAGCACATGGAGTCACTTTGCTCCTGGCCGGGCCGGGCGTCGGTAATGGTGATACGCAGCCCCGCATTCAGGAACGCCTGCTCCCGCATCCGGGTGTGCAGCGTTTCATAGTCATACACCAGGGTGTCGAACATCTCCGGATCCGGCTTGAAGGTAACGGCGGTGCCGGTCTGATCGGTGTCGCCCAAAATCTTCATCTCCTGGGTGATCGCTCCCCGGGAGAACTTCATCTCGTAAATTCTGCCGTCCTTCTGAACCTGCACCTCCAGCCATTCGGACAGGGCGTTGACCACGGACGCGCCCACGCCGTGGAGGCCGCCGGATACCTTATAGCCTCCGCCGCCGAACTTACCGCCGGCGTGGAGCACGGTGTATACCACCTCCAGCGCCGGCCGGCCGGTCTGCTTCTGGATGTCCACGGGGATGCCGCGGCCGTTATCGGTAACGGTGATGGTGTTGCCGGGGTTGATGGTAACAGTGATCTCGGTGCAGTATCCGGCCAGTGCCTCGTCAATGGCGTTGTCCACGATCTCATACACCAGATGGTGCAGGCCCGAGGCCGATGTGGAGCCGATATACATGCCGGGCCGCTTGCGCACCGCCTCCAGCCCCTCCAGAACCTGAATTTCCGAGGCGTCATAGGTGGTGTCCACGGCGGTGACTTTTTCCAGTTCGCTCATTGGATTATCTTTCCTTTCCTTGGGTCTTTCCTGTCATTCCCGGGAACCCGGTGTCTGCCGATCTCCCGGCAATGACAGGGAATTCTTTACTTCTTTTCCGCTCTTTTCACCAGCGTCTGGGTATTCAGCTGGGAAATATATACGATCTGCCGGTGATACGGATGGTCGCACACCAGAAACGACTTGGGAATGTCGTCGCACACCGGCAGCACCACGCCCTCCTGCTCCGCCTGGTCCAGAAACCGCCGGGTCTGAGCGGACTGGGACGTGATATCCAGGTCGAATATGCCGATGATGCGCCGGTCGTTGACCATCACGTTCTGGCCGATATGCAGAAAGCCCATCACAGCACCTTTCCTTCCCGAACGTGATACACCCGGCCGGACAGCAGCGCATCCAGCCGGTCGTTTTCGCAGCAGGTGATGAACACCTGTCCGCCTGCAATGCGGTTGAGCACATACTCCTGCCGCCGGGGGTCCAGCTCCGACAGCACGTCGTCCAGCAGCATCACCGGATACTCTCCGATGGCGGTTTTGTGAATCTCCCGGTCCGCCAGCTTCAGACTCAGGGCCGCGGTGCGCACCTGGCCCTGGGAGCAGAAATGCCGGGCCTCCAGCCCGTTTACCGTCACGGCGATATCGTCCTTATGGGGTCCCGACAGACACAGCCGGGAGGCCAGCTCCGCCTGATGATGCTGTGCCTGGTGCTCTGCCAGCGCCGCCGCAATGTCCGCCGCCGGACCCAATGGGTCCTCCACGGTTTTCACGGTCTGATACGACAGAGCCAGCTCCTCCCGTTCCCCGGAGCACTCCCAGTGGGCCCTCTGGGCGTGGACGGCCAGGGCCTGCACATACCGCGCCCGATAGCTGATGAGCACCGCTCCCACCTGGCACAGCCGCCGGTCAAAGTCGGGCAGGGTGTCCAGCAGCTGAGGATACTCGTCACTGTCCCGGAGGATGCGGGTCTTGTGTTCATACAGCCGCCCGTATTCCGCCAGGGCCTCGGCATACCGGGGCCGCAGCTGGCACAGGGACATATCCATGAACCGCCGCCGGGCCGCCGCTCCCTCCCGGATGAGAAACAGGTCCTCCGGCGAGAAAAACACCGTGTGCAGCACCTGGGACAGGTCGCCGCCGTTTTTGGCGGCCACACCGTTGACGGTCATCTTCCGCCGCCGTCCCCGGGTCAGCTGAATCTCCGTTTCAAATTCCCGTTCCCGGGACCGGATCTGTCCCACCAGCCTGGCCCTGTCCGTTCCGAAGCCAATAAGCTCCCGATCCGCATGGGTCCGGGGACTGCGGCCGCAGGACAGATACACAATGGCCTCCAGCAGGTTGGTCTTTCCCTGGGCATTGTCTCCATAGATCACGTTGCAGCTTTCATCAAAGGTCAGCTGCTGGCTGTCGTAATTCCGGAAGCCCTCCAGCAGCAGTCCTTCAATCCGCATACTGCACGCCGTAGCGCTGTCCCAGGGCGTCCACCACATCGCCGGGACGAAGCTTCTTGCCCCGCATGGTGCATACCTCCCCGTTGACCAGGACCTCTCCCTCCTGAACCAGCAGCTTGGCCTCGCCGCCGGTGGCTGTAGCCGCCGCCAGCTTCAGCAGATCCTGGAGCTTGATATATTCTGTAGTAATGGTAATGATTTCCATATTGACCTCGTTTTCTCACGCCTTCAGCCGCACCGGCAGCACCATATAAAGGAAGCTCTCCTCCCCATCCACCGGCACCAGCACCGCCGGAGAAATGCTGGTATTCAGCTCCATGGTCACAGCGTCCGCCGGAGCGTAGCGCAGGGCGTCCATCAGATACCGGTTGTTGAATCCGATCTCCAGCCCGTTTCCGTCGCCGTCCAGGGGGCAGATGTCCTTGGCCTCGCCGGCGCCGGTGCGGGCAGACAGCATCACCCGGCCGTTTTCAAAAACGCAGCGCACCGGGCTCTTGAGCTTTTCGCTGATGACCACGGACACCCGGTCCAGACTGCCCAGCATGGTTTTGGTGTCCACCGTCAGCCGGATGGGATTGTTCCGGGGGATGGCGTTCTTGTAATCCAGGAAATCTCCCTCCAGGCGGCGGCAGATCAGCTGGGTGGCCCCGGCCTCAAACAGCAGGTGCCGCTTGCCCTGAATAATGGTGATCTTTTCGTCGGAATCCTCGCAGATTTTCTCCACTTCGTTCAGAGCGGAGCCGGGTGCCACGAATTTGAACGCGCCTCCCTCGGACCGGTCCAAAGGCTCCCGGCGCAGGGCCAGACGGAACCCGTCCACGGACACCACCGTCAGGTCCTTATCCCCTACCTCGAACAGAGAGCCGGTATGTACCGGGCGGCTTTCATTGGTGGACACGGCGAAGCTGGTCTGGTTGATCATAGCCTTCAGCGTCCCCTGACGAATATCCACGGAAAACTGGTCATCCACCTCAGGAAGCTCCGGGTAATCGTCGGCAGACAGGCCGATGATCTCGAAGCTGGCGTCACCGCAGGTAAGATGAACCGTCAGCTTATCGTCAGCGTCGAACACAATAACGTCGTCGGGCATCTTGCGGATCATCTCGCCGAACAGACGGGCGCTGAGGACGATACGGCCGGGAGACTGGATCTGAGCGTCCACGCCGGTGCGGATGCCGGTCTGCATGTTGTAGCCGGACAGGGTCAGGGTGTCCCTGCCCTCCAGCAGGATCCCCTCCAGGGCCGGAATGGAGCTTTTGGCGGCCACCGCCCGGGAGGCAGTGTTGACGGCGCCTTGCAGCAGCGCCTTCTCACAGGAAAATCGAAGCATATCGAAGCGTTCCTTTCTTTCAGACTGAAAAGAGACTCCGTTCTCCAAAAGAGAACAAAAGATATCTTTATTTTAGTAACAGACGTCGTAGGGAAAATTTATGTGGAAATCTCCCAAAAGCACTGGGATCACAGAAATTTCTGTCCACACCCCTTTGGGGACAATATCCGGGGTTTTTCCACAGGAAAAGAGAGAAGCAAATACTCCACAGGTTGTCCAGGTGGAATCCACAGGGATATGTGGAAAAGAGATCATTTCTTATTGTTGATGTTGGTGGTGATCTCCTTGACCTTTTCGGCGTAGGCCGGATCGGAGCGCATCTTTTTCTCCACCTGATCCAGCGAGTGAAGCACCGTGGTGTGATCCCGGTCGCCGAACTCCTTGCCGATGTCGTTGAGGGAGAGGTTTGTCATCCGACGGATCAGATACATGGCCGTTTGCCGGGCTTCCATCAGGTCCCTCTTGCGGCCCTGTCCCCGGACCTGCTCCTCATCCACGTCATAATACCGGCAGATGTACTCAACGATCAGGCCTGGCGACGGCACAAACTCATTGTACTTTTTCAGCATATCCTTCACGGCACGGCTGACGGCCTCGCCGTCCACCTGGTTGCCCAGCAGATCCCGATAGGCCAGCAGCTTATTCAGGGCGCCCTCGATCTGTCGAACGTTGGCGGTGAGATTTTCCGCGATAAAGCTGCTGATATCGTCGGGCAGCTGCACCCCCAGCAGAGCAGCCTTGTTTTTGATGATGGCCAGTCTCGTCTCGAAGTCCGGGGGGGCCACATCCACCATCAGGCCCCACTCGAACCGGGTCTGAAGCCGGTCCTCCAGCTGGGTCATCTCCCGGGGAGGACGGTCCGAGGTCAGCACGATCTGACGCCCGGATTCATACAGGGTGTTGAAGGTATGGAAAAACTCCTCCTGGGTCTGTTTTTTTCCGGCGATGAATTGGATATCGTCCACCAGCAGCAGGGTGGTCTGACGGTATTTCTCCCGGAACTCCGCATTTTTTCCCTCCCGGATGGAGGCAATCAGCTCGTTGGTGAAATCGTCGCCCTTGATGTATACGATGCGGGCATCCGGCTGTCGGGAGCGGACCTGGTGGGCAATGGCATACAGCAGATGGGTCTTGCCCAGGCCGGAGTCGCCATAGATAAACAGGGGGTTATAGTGCTCCGCCGGCTTTTCCGCCACGGCGCGGGCGGCGGCATAGGCCATCTTGTTCTGGGGCCCCACCACATAGGTGCCGAAGGTAAAGGCGTCGGACTCCAGAAGGGAGCCGGGCCGGTCCGGAGCTACCCCGTGATAGGCGGACAGCTGCTGATCGTCCAGGATCTTTACCTCCAGATCCGAGGAAAAAATATCCTTCAGTGCGGCCTTGATGTGGCTCATAAAGCGCGCCTCAATGGTGCTCTTCTTGAAGGCGTTGCTGCAATGCAGCACAAAGGCGGAGTCCTCCATGGTCACCACATCCACCTCGTCGAACCAGGTATTGATGGTGGTCTCGGACAGCTGGGACCTCAGCCGGTCCAGTACGTTTTTCCACACGTCTGCGATTGAATTCAATGAAAGCGCCCCTTTCCCGCTGGTCATGCGATTTTCTCTCTTTGTTTCAGGCAAAAATACACCTCTTATTATACCAAACGGCCCCGGAAAAGTCCACACATATACTAATACTAAGTATAAAAATTTTTCCGGGCTGCTATACAGAAACCGGCAAATATGCGCTATTTTGTGGGAGATATAACAGAATTTCTTGCCCAAAACCGGCGTCCGGCGGCAGAATGCGGCTCTTTCGTGGAAAATGCAGATTTCTGTTGACAGGGGGCCGGAAAATCTGTATAATGTTTACCATGCCGTTTTGCGGCATCCAACCTGTCAACTGCGGCCGCCGGGGACAAGTCTCCTGCCCGCCGTCGAGTATGTGCGGCAGCCTTGCTCTGCCGCCGGATCTTACAAAATGGAGGTGTCATGCAATGTTCCGTACCTATCAGCCCAAGAAGCGCCAGCGCTCCAAGGAGCACGGCTTCCGCAAGAGAATGGCCACCAGCAACGGCCGTAAGGTTCTGGCCCGCCGCCGCGCCAAGGGCCGCGCTCGCCTGACCCATTGAGGTCGCGGAAAGTGCATCGCGCATAAAGGATAGACCAGGGACGGTGGATGGGAAAACTGCCGTCCCCTTTGGCCTATGCTCATTTCAGCCGCCGCGTTGGCGGAGAAGGTGCTTGTTTTCATGGATCCAGCCGTCACGGTAAAAGAGAATTACGAATTCCGCCGCATTTACCGCAAGGGAAAATCGGCGGTTTCGCCGCAGCTGGTGATTTACTGCCAGAGGAACCGCCGGGGCCATAGCCGCCTGGGCGTTTCCGTCAGTACGAAGCTGGGCTGCGCCGTGGTGCGCAACCGCGTCCGGCGCCGCATTCGGGAGATCTACCGGCTGAACAAGGCGAAAATGCTCCCGGGCTACGACCTGATCGTGGTGGCCCGGGTCCGGGCCGTGGAAACGGATTATCAGAAGCTGGACCGCACCTATCTGCGTCTGCTGGAGCAGCTGGACCTGCTGCGGGAGGACCCGTCATGAAGCGGGCCATCCTGCGGATGATCCGCTTTTACCAGACGGCTATGTCTCCCCTGTTTCCGCCCCGCTGCCGCTATATCCCCACCTGCTCGGAATACGCACTGCAGGCGGTGGAGAAATACGGCCCTCTGCGGGGCGGCTTTCTGGCGCTGCGGCGCCTTCTGCGATGCAATCCCTTCCACAAAGGCGGGTATGATCCCGTTCCCTGAAAACCCCGTTTTTCCCACCCAACAAAATACGGAGGAAACTATCCCATGTTTGCAAAGCTCGGATACTATATCTGTGTGCCCTTTGCCTTCCTGACCCGGCTGTTCTACAGCTGGACCGGGTCCTATGGCGTGGCTCTGATCCTGTTCACCCTGGTGGTGAAGCTGGTGCTGCTGCCCTTCCAGCTCAAGAGCAAGAAGAGCATGCTGCGCATGAACCGCATGCAGGGCAAGATCAAGGATATCCAGACCCGCTACGCCAACAACCAGCAGCGTCAGCAGGAGGCCATGCAGGAGCTGTACATGAAAGAGGGCATCAACCCCATGCCCGGCTGCCTGTGGTCCATGATCCCCTTCCCCATCCTGATCGCCCTGTACTATATCATCCGTGTGCCTCTGCGGTATTTTATGAGCCTGTCCGAGTCGGTGATCGCGGAGATCACCACCCTGGCCGGCACCCTGGGCTTCACTGCGGCCGAGGGCAGTCAGGCGTATGAGCAGATTTATCTGGCCAAGTTCATCCACGAGCACTGGGCGGATTTCGCCGGGAAGTTCGATGGCCTCATCGACCTGAACTACAACTTCCTGCACATTGACCTGGCGGCTCAGCCGTCCTCTCTGTTCAGCCAGTTCCCCGGCGGCGGCTGGCCCGTCTGGGGCGCGCTGCTGCTGCCCATCATTTCCGCCGGCATTCAGTTCGCCATGAGCCTCATCACCATGCGCACCAATGGTTCTACCCCCAACGGGTCCGCCAAGACCATGATGTACATGATGCCCCTGATGAGCCTGTGGATGGGCTATATTCTGCCCTCCGCTCTGTGCGTATACTGGATTGCCAACTCCGCCTTCTCCCTGATCCAGGAGCTGACCCTGAATAAGTATTTCAACAAGAAGCTGGACCGCGAGGAGACCGAGAAGGAAAAGGCCGCCCGTGAAAAGCGCTATGCCAAGTACCAGAAGCAGAAGGAGCTGATGGCACAGCAGCAGGCTTCCTACAACGGCGGCAAGAAGCAGAATAACCAGCAGGGCAAGAAAAAGCAGTCCTCTGGCGAAAAGAAAAAGAATCCCGGCACCAACGAAAGTGGCCGCGTGGGCCAGCGTCCCTATGCACGGGGCCGGGCCTACAACGAAAGCCATTACAATGATGACTAAGGAGTTTTGTCTATGAGTTATATCGACGTAACGGGCAAGACCGAGGACGAGGCCATCCGCAAAGCGCTGGAACAGCTGCATATGGACCGCGACGACGTGTCCGTTGAGATTCTGGAGCGGGCCAAAAGCGGCTTTCTGGGCATTGGCAGCAGCCCTGCCCGGGTCCGCGTGACCTATGGCCAGGAGGAGCCGGAGGCTCCCGCCGCGCCGGTCCAGCCGGAAAAGAAGCCGGAGCCCAGACCCCAGCCCAAGCCGGAGCAGCCCAAGACCAGGAAGCCGGAGCCTCCCAAGGCTCCCGTCAAGGCTCCTGAGCCTCCCAAGGCTGCCCAGGCCCCCGCTGCCGCCCCGGAGCAGTCTGTCCCGGACGACAACGCCCGGCGCATTACCGAGTTCCTGACGGGCCTGCTGGAGCATATGGACAGCCCTGCCCAGGTGCAGGTCACGGAGACGGAAAAGGGCCGCTACAGTGTGGTGCTGGAGGGACAGAAGCTGGGCCAGCTGATTGGCCGCCGGGGCGAGACCCTGGACGCTATCCAGCAGCTGACCAACTACGCCGTCAATTCCGGCCGGGAAAAGCGCATCCGCGTCCATGTGGATGCCGAGAATTACCGGGCCAAGCGGGAACAGAGCCTGGAGTCTCTGGCCCGCAAGGTGGCTGCCAAGGTCACCAGGTATCGCCGCAGCGTCACTCTGGAGCCCATGAATGCCTATGAGCGCCATGTGATCCACGCCGCCCTGCAGGATGTCCCCGGTGTCAATACCTACTCTATTGGCTCGGAGCCCAACCGCCGTGTGGTGGTGTCCTACGACCGCGACAAGCGGTGATCCGTCTGATCCAGTGCTGACTGGCAAAAGAAAAAAATAAATGCACGGCCGCGGCCGTGCATTTATTTTGTCCGTTTACCGGATGGCGGTGACAGTGTAGCCCTTGTCCTCCACGGTGCGGCGCAGGACGTCGTCCTCCACCGGGCCGGTGAGGGTCACCACAGCGGTGCCGGTCTGGTGGCTCACCTGAGCCTCCTGAACCTGGGGCAGAGCCTCCAGGGCGGTGCGAACGGTGGCCTCGCAGTGGGGGCACATCATGCCCTTGATCTCCAGTGTCTTTTCCATAGCTTGTTCCTCCTTGATCTCGTTGTTCAGATGATTGGTTCTTTTATGATCGTGCCGGTTATCCCGGAGCTTGAACAGATTCAGCCGCAGGGCGTTGGACACCACGCAGAAGCTGGAAAGGCTCATGGCTGCCGCGCCGAACATAGGATTCAGCGTCAGCCCCAGGGGGATGAACACCCCGGCGGCCAGGGGTATGCCGATGGCATTGTAGAAAAATGCCCAGAACAGGTTCTCGTGGATGTTCCGCAGGGTGGCCCGGCTGAGCCGGATGGCGGCGGGCACATCCAGCAGGCTGCTGTTCATCAGCACCACGTCCGCCGCGTCGATGGCCACGTCGGCTCCCGCGCCGATGGCGATGCCGGTGTCGGCCCGGGTCAGGGCCGGTGCATCGTTGATGCCGTCGCCCACCATGGCCACCTTGCCCCGCTGCATCAGGCGGCGGATGGCGGCCTCCTTGCCCTCCGGCAGCACCCCGGCGATGACCTGATCCACCCCGGCCTGGGCCCCGATGGCCCGGGCGGTGTGCTCGTTGTCGCCGGTGAGCATCACCACATGGATGCCCATATTCCGCAGCTCCCGGACTGCCTGTGGGCTGTCCTCCTTGATGACGTCCGCCACGGCGATGATGCCCAGCAGCCGGTCATCCAGCCCGAAGAACAGGGGCGTTTTCCCCTGCCGGGCCAGCTCCTCCGTCCGGGCCTGCAGCTCCGGGGAAACGGCGGCCTTTTCCGCCGTATAGGCGGCGCTGCCGCCCCACAGGGTCCGGCCCGCCAGCCTGGCTGTCAGCCCGTTGCCGGGCAGAGCCTGGAAATCCGATACCTCCGGGGCCGTCAGGCCCTCCGCCCGGTCCAGTACAGCCCGGGCCAGGGGATGCTCGCTCCTCTGCTCCAGGGCCAGGGCATTTGTCAGCAGCTCCTGCTCCGTGACTCCCTCCGCCGGAAGGATATCCGTCACCCGGGGCTGACCGCTGGTGATGGTGCCGGTTTTGTCCAGAGCCACGATCTGCACCCGGCCCGTTTCCTCCAGGGAAGCGGCAGTCTTGAACAGAATGCCGTTTTTGGCGCCCAGGCCGCTGCCCACCATAATGGCCACAGGAGTGGCCAGGCCCAGGGCGCAGGGGCAGCTGATGACCAGAACGGAGATGCCCCGGGCCAGGGCGTAGCCTACCGGGTGGCCCAGCAGCAGCCACACCGCCGTGGTCACCGCGGCGATGGAGATCACCGCCGGAACGAACACGCCGGATACCTTATCGGCGATCTTGGCAATGGGGGCCTTGGTGGCGGCGGCGTCGCTGACCATACGGATGATCTGGGACAGGGTGGTATCCTGGCCCACCCGGGTGGCCCGGCAGCGGAGATAGCCGGACTGGTTCACCGTGGCGGCGGACACTCCGTCGCCGGGAGCCTTGTCCACCGGGATGCTCTCGCCGGTGAGGGCGGACTCATTAACGGCGCTGTTTCCCTCCAGCACTACGCCGTCCACCGGGATGCTCTCCCCCGGCCGGACGGCGAACTCGTCCCCCTGCTGCACCTGCTCCACCGGCACCTCTGCTTCCTTGCCGTCCCGGATAACGGTGGCAGTCTTGGGGGCCAGCCGCATCAGGCTTTTCAGGGCGTCGGTGGTCTTGCCCTTGGACCGGGCCTCCAGCATCTTGCCCACGGTGATCAGGGTCAGGATCATGGCGGCGGACTCAAAGTAGAAGTCCATCATGCAGCTCATGACGGCGGCCTCATCCCCCCGGACCTGGGCGGCAGTCATGGCAAACAGGGCATAGGTGCTGTAGCCGAAGGCTGCCGTGGCCCCCAGGGCCACCAGGGTGTCCATATTGGGAGCCCGGTGCCACAGGGCCTTATAGCCGCTGATGAAGAACTTCTGGTTGATGACCATGATGATCACCGTCAGCAGCAGCTGGGTCAGCCCCATGGCCACATGGTTGTTGTCGTAAAACGGCGGCAGCGGCCAGCCCCACATCATGTGGCCCATGGAAAAGTACATCAGCACCAGCAGAAAGCCCACGGACCAGATAAGCCGACGCCGGATACGGGGCGTCTCGTGGTCCTCCAGCTGCTGCTCGGCGCTGGGAGACGACTGGGCCGCGCCCTTTTCCGACGCGCCGTAGCCCGCCGCCTCCACGGCGGCAACGATGGCGGAGGGCTCCGCCGTGCCCTCTACGCCCATGGAATTGGTCAAAAGGCTTACAGAGCATGCCGTGACGCCGGGGACCTTCCCTACCGCCTTTTCCACCCGGGCCGAGCAGGCGGCGCAGCTCATGCCTGTAACATTATATTGCCTCATGGGGATCACTCCTATTTCATCAGCTTTTGCAGGGTGGCCACCAGCTCGTCGATGACCTGGTCCTTGCCGTCCCGGATGTCCTGGGCCACACAGGTGCGGATATGGCTGGCCAGCAGTTCCTTGTTGAAGGCGTTGATGGCCGCGTTCACCGCCGCCGCCTGAACCAGAATGTCGGGACAGTACGCCCCGGCCTCCACCATGCCCCGGATACCCCGGATCTGGCCCTCGATGCGGTTGAGCCGGTGGATCAGGCGCTTATATTCCTCCGGCGAGCGCTCCTTTTTCCGTTGGGAGCAGTGGCAGCAGTCATGTTGTTCCATAGTATTCCCGCCTCGCTTCGTATGCAATATACCCCATAGGGGTATATTCATCCTATACCCCTATGGCGTATTTGTCAAGCAAATTTTTTTCACCCATAAACAAATCCCCGTAACCATTCGGGTAATGTTCATAGGGACACAAGTTGACACCATGTCTTGCAAGGGGGCGGACAGCGTTTGCTGTCCGCTTTCTTGCGCTTTTTCTCTGTTTTTATTATGCGGGAAGCTGGAATACCTCGCTCAGGGGCGGCGTAATGTGCGGCTGCGCCTCGCCCTGTTCCATCGCGCTGTCCACCGTGCCGATGTCGCGGTACACGATGCGGATGCTCTGGTGGGAGCTGCGGGAGTATTTCTCCGTCCGCTCGCCTACCTCGATCCGCTGGATGAACAGCCGCAGTAACTCCGGCGTCAGCTCGTCGATGGCGGTATACTGCTTCGCCTTCTCAACGAACGTGTTCACGTTGGCGGAGGCGGCTTTCAGCTTTTCCAGCCGGGCCTCCTTTTCGGGGATCTGTTCCTCCAACGCTTTCTGTTCGACGGTGTAATCGCCCGCCAGCATCCGGTACTGCTCATCGGTCATCCGCCCCAGCACGTTGTCCTCATGGAGCCGCTTGAACAGCTTGGACAGTTCCTCTCTGCGCCGCCGCATGGTATCCAGATCTTTTTGGATCGTGTTCATCTCACGCCGCAGCTCCAGCGTATTCTTGCTGCCGATGTAGGCGGCGAACTGCTTTTCCTTCATCCGCGCGAAGTGCGTCACCCGGCGTAAGTCCTCCAGCACAACGGCTTTCAGTTCAAACTCCCGGATATGGTGCGGTGTGCAGACGGTCTTGCCCTTTTTGCCGTAGGTGTAGCACTTGAAGTTGTACTCCGTCCGCTTCATCGTGCTGGCTCTGTGCAGCACCAGCGGCTTGCCGCAATCCGCGCAGAACACCAGTCCAGAGAAGATGTTCGGCTCGTCCATGTGCTTGGGGGCACGCTTTTTGTGCTGACGCACCTCCTGCACGATGTCCCACTGCTCCTGTGTGACAAGAGCTTCGTGGGTGTTCTTCACCACGAACCGCTCACTTTCAGGGCGCTCCACACGCTGCTTGTTTTTGTAGGAGATCGTAGTGGTGCGAAGCCCAACCGAGTGTCCGAGGTAGACCTCATTGTTCAGAATGCTGGTGACGCTGTTGGAAGACCACAGGCAGGGTCTGGTCGTGTCCAGTCCCCGATGGCTTTTCCCGGTCTTGCGGTAGTAGGCGTTGGACGGGTTCACCACCTGCTCCTTGGTGAGGATGGTGGCGATCCGCTTGGGGCCGTTTCCAGCGGCGCAGAGGGAGAAGATGCGCTTCACCACAGGTGCGGTGTCCTCGTCCGGAACCAGCGTGTTGGCGTCACCATCACTTTTCCGGTAGCCGTAGGGCGGTCTGCCGCCCAGCCGCTCTCCCTGCTCCGCTTTCATTTTCATGACCGCGCGGACCTTGCGGCTGGTATCCTTGGCGTGAAGCTCGTTGGCCCAGTTGCGGATGGGGTTGAAGTCATTGCTGCTCTCCACCGTGGAATCCACGCCATCGTTGACAGCGATGAAGCGGACATTCTTCTGGGGAAAATATATCTCCATGTAGTAGCCCACCTGAAGGTATTCACGCCCCAAGCGGGAGGCGTCCTTTACGATGAGGTTCGCCACCTGTCCTGCTTCGATCATCTCCACGATCTTTTTCCATGAAGGCCGCTCGAAGTTCGTACCAGAGTAGCCGTCATCCGCAAGGAAGATGGTGTTCTCGAAGCCCTTTTCTTTTGCGTATTTCTCCAGCAGGGTGCGCTGAGATGGGATTTGTCAAGGATTTTTTCTGCAAATAATATGCAATGTTGTTAAGTGCTTATGACTCCAATTTTGCAGCATTAAGTTGCCTATTCTTGATGATGCAATTTAGCTAAAAGAAATCGGTGACGATAAGGCATAATAAGACAACGCACTTTACAAAGCATGTAACTCATCAATTTCTAAGACTCTGTCAAATGCACTATCAACGACATCATCGTGCGAGACAAATAATACTGTACTACTACTTAATCGCGTATTCAGCATTTCATAAAAAACCTTGGTGGAGTTTGAGTCAAGAGATGAGGTAATCTCATCAAATAAGATAATATGCGGACGATTGATTAATGTCCTAATTATTAGAATTTTTTGCTTTTCACCGCCTGAAAATTTGTTTCCAAAATCACCTGGTTTTTTCTGAAACAAGTCGTTTTCGCTAGTTATCAACGAATTAAGTCCGAATATGTTTATCAACTCATAGACTTCCTCTAAATTAGCATCGTCCATTGGATATATTATATTTTCATAGATTGACCTATTGAATAAATTTGTATTTTGAGAAACATACATTATGCCATCGATAGATGGGAGACCATATGTTATCTGCCCAGAGTCAATATCTAATATCTTTGCTATAACTTTAAGTAATGTCGATTTTCCGCTTCCGTTCTCACCTCGAATGATGATATGCTCGCCTTTATTTACATACAAACTAGCATTATCAAAAATTTTCTTGTTACCAAGCGTCAATTCAACATTCTGCATGGCAATCACCGTATTGGTAGGAACACTGATAAAAACTCTATGGCAATCTTTTTCATTACTTTCGCTGTACCCCAATAGTTTTAACGCAGCTTTTAGTCTTGAGACCATTTCTATCATTGACAAGTATTCTCCACCAAAATCTCTCAAATTAAATATTGAGTAGATAAGTCCTAAATAGAATGAGATATTACCTATTCCCGTTGTGGAATAAATAGAAAATATAATCAGCTGTAAAAAGGTAATGAATACTAACACAATGTGTTGAATCAGTTTTGCATTATCTATGGCCAACTGTAGACCATAGTAATTTTTTTGCTCACTATCCAAAAGGAAACGATATTTTTCTTTTTCTTTATCATATGAACGGAATGAGTATATAGAGTCCAAATTCTGGCAGTAATCGATCAAATAAGAATTCACATCTGACGCAGACAACAGCGTACTATGAATCCTGTTATTTTGTTTTTTTAAAAGAACAATGGATATGAAGAAATATACTGAATAAGATAATATATAAGTCACACCAAGAAGGAAATGGAAATTAAAAAAAGCAGTTGAATTAATTATTATAATAGCGGAATGCTTGATTATAAATTGAACGCAGGAGTACAGCAAACTTCGTGTACAAAAAGATGATTCGGAAAAAAGATCCTGGATCTTCCCGGTTTCCATATCATCAAAATACATATATTTTTTTTTCACTAAGTCGTCAAAGAGAACCTGCTTTGAATATTTTCTAACACTCTGCATAGCAAGGTTGTTAGGATAATTCAAAATAGGGACTACTAAAAAGGATAAAATTGATAGGACCATGAAAAAAGGGTTTACGTGCAATCCCCCACTGCCGCTAAATATCTTTGGCAAGGTATAAGGAAGTATGCTGTATAAACCATATCCTACAGACAAAAGAAGCAAATATATGGACACATTCAACCGACCTATTTTTTGTATAAGAGCACTTAAATATTGCTTCATTATTATGACCATTCCTTTCCGCTGCACTCCAAGGCACAAAAGGGATACGAAACAGGAGTGCCTCTATCGCAGCTAAACGAAATTTGTTAGAATACGCTAGAGGAACGGGCACACTACACAGCATGTGGGGGGGTGAGTGGGTACAGCTATCCGCTGAACTGAATTATTATGTGTGCCGGATGCTCTTTCAAGCGCAAATAAGTAGGGCGTAGAACCCTGTAAACTTATCTTTGGAGAGACAGACTGCTTCAAGCTTTCAGTGAGTGTCCAGTCCCTACCTGTTCCCTCAAATCTTCGAACTGAGGGGATGTGTTATGCTCAAAATCGTTTATCCTATCTGCTGTGGAATGGATGTCCACAAATCGTTTCTGGTAGCCTGTATTGCCTCAATCAACGAGCAGGGCGTTACCACCTACAAAGGCAAGCGGTTTTGCACCTTTACAGGAGACCTCCGGCGGTGTGCCACCTGGTTGGGAGAGAACAACTGCAAGGACGTGTGTATGGAGCCTACCGGGATGTATTGGCTCCCTATTTACAACATCCTAGAACACGCCCGCAATATTGTCCTTGCCCACCCCAAGTACGTCAAGGCTATCCGGGGAAAGAAAACAGACAAAAAGGACGCCAAGTGGTTTGCGGACATCTTCAAGCACGACCTGGTTTCTGGCAGCTTTATCCCACCATCAGATATTCGTCAGCTCCGGGATTTGGTGTGCTACCGCTGAAAACTCACCAATTTCACCACGGGAGAGAAAACCGGGCGCAGAATTGCTTGACTGTCTCCAATATCAAGCTGGATGACGTGTTTCCGGACGGCTTTGGCAAAGCAGCTACAGCTATTACCTCCGGCTGCTAGGAAGCAACGAATCCTTTCATGTAGCTCCATTCCTCAACAAGCGAGTCAAAACACCAGTTGAGAAAATCCAGGCCGCTGCGGACGGAGAGATGTGTGTGGAACAGGCCGAAAAACTCCGCATCATCCGTTCCCACATGGACAGCCTTGAATTGTGCAAGGCCGATCTGGACTCTCTTATCCTGACCATCGCTGAGAAATATCTTCCCCGACTTAACCTCGTTATGACGGCGCTAGGTATCCAAGCCTTTGCCACTATTGGCATCATCTCTTAAATTGGCGTGGATATGTCCGTTTTTTCCACCTCGAAGCATTTCTGCTCCTGGGCTGGGCTTACAATGAAAGTGCCGGAAAAAAAGAAAACCACCAGGAGCAGCCGGGCTGGGGCATACATCAAGCCCCTGTTGGTGCAGTGTGCGCTCTGTGCTATCCGGGCAAAGCAGTACCCAGAAGTCCGCAATCGCTATCTAGCTTTGAAGAAGCGCTGTGGTAACAAGAAGGCCATCATCGCCGTCGCCCTTGTGTTGCTGACTGCCATCTACAACATCCTCAAGAAGAACGAATCTTATAACCCTGAGCCTTACCGCAAGGCTGACCGTCCTCTCACACACCGTGAGATCTCTGCTGACCAGGCTATCTTAATCCTTCAAAGGCAGGGCTGTCTGGTAACCTCCCCGGCCTGGCTGATCTGCTCTAATTTTGGCCGCCATATGCCAGCCTGTTTTCGTGTCCCTTTTTCTGGATAATGATCAGGTTAAAATATTTCAAACTCCCCTCCTTCTTCACTTCTGATAAAATCATCTAAAGATTCAGCAGAATTACTAAGGACTCTTTTGAGAATTAGCCGCCATGTTTGGAAGTCTGCATCCTTCCAATTGCTTTTTCTTTTTACATAGTTAATCCTATCTCTAAAGTCTTTTTGCGAAATGGACTTCCCATGAACCTTCATAAGTCCTTGCACCAATGCCGCTCCACTACTAAAAATATTCTCCTCTGTTGAAACCTTCAAATATTGATGTAGTACAAAGGAAGATGGCAACTGTTCTCTTTTGTCAATATAGATACTAATGCATGTTTTTTTAATTAAACCAAAATTTTCAAGCAAAACCGGAATTGCATAAAACCCACTGACGCAATTGTTTTGTAAATTAAATTTATATGTAAAGGCATTTCCGATTTTTTTACCATTGACCACCCCATCTTTTGAAAAAACTGACACGTCAATACTCGAAGATGTATATTCTCCACCTGTTTCGATAAGCACGCTCATAAGATTGCAATCTTTTTCTTCCAAAAAGTAGACGTCGTTATACATAGGCAAAGATACATGTGCCTCTGAAACAACATCAAAACAAATCAGTTGACCATTTGCTGGTGGCTCGCCTGCTCCAATCAACGCCTTATTAGTTCCAAAACTGACCGCGCTATAAGGAGTGTGACCAACTACTTTGTGCTGAAAAATTTCCCCCGTGTCCTTGTCTAATAAAAAAACTGAACAATCCGCCAAGACAAAAAGGGTCTTCCCGTAAATTGACGGTGGCGCAACAATAAGCCCTTCTCTGAACTTTTGCCTCCAAACAATACTTCCGTTTAATATGTCAGCACAACCAACCTCACCCTTTAGTGTTGTATAATACACTCTTTGGCTATCAACGACAGGAAAATGTCGTCCACAAAACCCAAAAACCCTTGTTCTCCATAGTTCTTTTCCTACTTTTAGATCAAAACAAATGATGTCATGTCCGCATGATGCAAAAGCAAAGTCATCCTTTAGCCAAATGCCTGACGTATCCGAACTAATAACAGGGCTTCTACCTAACTCCATAGAATACATTATGCTTCCTTCTTGATTTATAAGCCATAAATAAGAACATGAGCAATCCCTTTCATTGTTGTGGAGCGTACCTGTGCATAATATGCCACCTTTGTACGGCGTAATATTACCGTAAATAAACGAATTGGGAATATGTAATTTTTTGACAACTTCTCCGTTTTTGTTTACGGCTAAAAGGGTGCTGCCGGAACCAAACCACAATGTTTCGTCTATAACATTTAATGTAGTTCGTACTCTGTGACCACCCTGAACAGCCCATTCTACAATGCCAGACTCAGCGGAAACAGCTTGTACTGCATCAAACTCTTTTAGGAAAACAACAAGGTCGCCAAAAACAGTTGGTGTTCCATAACCACCATTGACAGCATCTATACTCCAAAGTATTTTCCCATTATGCAGATCAACTTTCAATAAATGATACGCCTGTTCCATCTCAGAGTATGTAACGACATAGCCGAAGTATTCACTACAATTATTTCCATAAAATGGAGTTCTAACAACTGCTGGCATTTCTATACGCCAACTGTCATTAAGGAAATAACGTTGTTTGTCATTTTTATTTTTAATAATGTTTTTTCGGATCATATATATTATGCTCCTTTCTCTTTGCGATTGATTGTAATTCGAAGTCTACGCAAAAAACATTTCGATAGGCAACATGTGGGTGGAAGAGTTTCAATCATCCACCCACATGCCACCAATTCACAGTGGACTATATTGTCCAATACCGAGTTTTAGTAATTACTTGCATTGATGGAAGAAATAACGCTTTCCTTCTGCGACACACCACTACTTCTGTTAATCTTCACCGTCTCCGTAAAGTCCATACAGATATTGTCCCTGTACTGATAAGGCCTGTCACTTGATAAGGTCGCAAGCACCTCGATTCTGACATCGATATCTCCCGACAGTTCTTTTTCCAAAGGGAATGTAAATATCGCCTTTTCCCCAATCTTCCATTCGCCAGAAAGGCTCTGCGATTGCTGCTTTTCATTTCCATTGAAGAGATAATGAATAGTCACTTTGAATGTTTCAAATTTCGTATTGTTTCTATCGATAACATAGCCTAAAGGCTCATAAAAGCCCAAATCAACAGCAAGACTTGCATTTTCCTCGATAAGCACTGGCCTAATCTTGTGTGAAATCAAAGAAAGTCGCGTTCCTTTTTCAGCAGTGCAATTAACACATGCTACATGGAGCGATTCATATGGGAGTTTGCCAACGCCGCCGTGTTGTCCACCCCAATTGGGGTTCCAAGGATCTACGATATCAAATTCCTCTTTGTCGTCATTATACCCAACAATAAGGACACAATGAGACTCCATATCCAGGCGATGAGAGAGTTCTTCATTTTCGATTGGGTAGTCGGCGGCTGAATGAACACGAATCAATGTGGGAACTCCGTTTACAATCGAGCTTTTTATGCTTTCAAGAGCTCTTAATGACCAAGGCTCATAGCCAATCACAGGAACTAAAGCATTTGCCGTTTCGGGTATTTGCTGATTAGTAATCAACTTAAATATGCTATTCATGCTTGTGCCTCCTTTCAACAGTGAATGGGTGATATTTCCATCTTGTGTTATCTAAAAACACTACGCTTTCGATTCACCACACAGCAAAAAGCGCATAAGCCGACTTAACAACAGTCTGGCTTATGCGCCCACATGATAGATTTTGAGTTGCCCCGTCCATAGATGGGGGCTAGGCCAAAATCCAAAATGAGATAACCCAGACTGCTTTTGCATAAAACGGAACATGACACTACCTCCAATCTTATAAATGTCGGACGGATTAAACCATCCGCAACGTAATTTTACCATATCAATAGCATAAACGCAACTGTTTCCCATTAAAAACACTTGTAACATTTGTGTGAACGCAAGCAGAGCTGAGCACCTGTTGCCAACGGAAAATAAACGGTCTGCCATCTGCTGTATGACATATGCACCCACCACTGATTCATGGGCAAACAAGGAGAGTAACAGACTACATTGCTGTCGTTTCCCGTCTAGTATGGAAACACAACGAGAATATCGCCAAGGTATGAGTCTCAAAGCTTTTATTTGGGCAGAATGCAATGATCGGAAACAGATTGATTCGATGATTGCCTAAGATAAAAGCGGGAGTGCATCGTAAAAATACACTCCCGCCGGTTTGTTAGCGTTCCCAATCATCCTGCTTTTTTCTTTCTTGTTTGGCCTTATTCTGCCGCCGCTGCTGGTATTCCCGTTCCCGCTGGATTTGCCGGATTTCCTGGCTCTCGGCATACTCGTCCAAATGCCGGGAAACATCCCGCTTGCTGTCATCCATTGTCCTGTGACTGTACTTATCGCCATACTTTTCCTTCACACGCTGGACTGCCGTCTGCTCCATTTCAGGGCGCAGTTCCTGTCGGGTGTCGTGCAGCTCCACCGGGTCGAATTGTTCACCCTGTGTTTTCAGCTCGGCATATTCGGCAAGGGCGGTTTCCAATTCGGCGGAGTATTTCTGTTCCTGCTCGTCCAGTTCTTTCAAGTTGGCTTCCATCAGTGCAACCTTCTTCCTGACCTTAGAAACATCCTTGCCGTCCGTACAGTCCATATTGTCTAGAAGAATCGCCTTTTCGGATTGCAGTTCTTCCAGCAATTCCGTCAGTTCTGCTATTCTGGCGGTCAACTCGTTCTTCCTGGGGATATTCCAGAACGGCAATTCTTTCTTTTCGGCAAGGAGGTCTGTGCGCTCCCTTTTGGTTTCCTTGATTTGGTCTACCACCTCGGAATATCGGTTCAGGTTGATATTCCAGGCATCCACGGATTTTCCAATGACAGATTTGCCTGTGCGGATGTGGTTAAGCTGATAGCAGAAAATCAACAGCTTTTGCCGCAGGAATTCCATGGACTTAGCGAGTTCCGGTAGAGAATGGAGGACCTCTTGCGCCAGCTTCTTGACGGCGGCTTTCAGTTCCCGCAGCAGAGCGTTGTCCGCTTTAATCTGCCGATTCAGTTCACAGCGGTCGGAGATAATGCCCTTTTTCTCCATAGCCCTTGCCACCACACCTTCGTGGATGGTGGGCTGCTCGACCAGACCTCGCTCGGCATGACTGCGGTGGTCGATACGGGCATCGTGTCCGTATCGTTCCAGATAGCGGTTGGTTACGTCTGCCCATGCCTTGCGCCATACGACAAGCTGTTCCTCGCTGTTCCAACGTTCGGAGATGGGATTCTGTCTGCCGAACTTGGTGCTTTTGGGGTGCTTGCTGGCTCGCTCCAAGCCTTGCTTCTCTGCTTCGGAGGGAGGCATATACACTTTCTTGCGCCCAACCTTATACGGATACTGCTTCTCCCATCCGTCCGCTTGCGCTGCCTTAAACTCAGCGGCAGTAAAGCCCCGTTCCTCGCCGTCTTTAACACAGAGATATTCTTTTTCGGTCTTGTACTGCCACTCGCCTCGTTCATCCAGCGGACGCACCGTCAGCAGAATGTGGGCGTGGGGATTGTGACCGGGAGGGTATGGGTCGTGAATTGCTACATCGGCGCACATCCCGTCTGCAACAAAACTTTCCTTAATAAAATCAGATAGAAGCTCCTGCCATTGGGTCGGGGTCAGTTCAACAGGCAGAGCCGGGACAAACTCACGGGCAAGGCGGCTGTCCTTTGTCTTTTCGTTTTCTTCTACAGCGTTCCAGAGTACGCCCCGGTCTTTCCATTCTGGTGGAGCATACTCTGGCAGAAACACCTCACGCCAGATCAGTCCTTTCTTACGGGTATAATCGTGCCGCACTCCATCGTAGTCATTGAGGATGTTGGTACAGCTCAGATATGCAGAAGCTGCAACGGCAGACCGCCCCGTTCCCCGGCTGACCACCTTGGCTTCTAAGTGGTAAATCGCCATTCATTCTCACCGTCCTTTCGCCCTTGTTTTTGTTTCTTTTTCGCAAAAAGAAAATGGGTATTGCGGCAAGCGATACCCATAACCGCAAATAAAGCTGCCGGTGGCAGCTTTATGCGGGCAGGCGGCGGGTTGTTTCCAAAACGGAAACAACAGTTTTGATGATGAAGCAAAACATATAGCCGACTGCGTGGCCAATGGCAGCAGCACAGATGTGATGTGGCATTGGACATAAGGCTCCCGCAGGAGCCGCATCCGCCTCGCAGAGCGCACGGTTGCCGCAGGCAATACCACCGCCCCTTCTGGGTGGTGAGTAAGTGCGCCCTTACGGGAGAAAAAAGAAGGAGGCCCCCGGCTTCCCGGAGACCTCCTATCTGAAAGTTAGATTTGTTTTCCCAGTTTCCGTGAAAGATACCCCTCCAGCTCAGACAGCTCAATAGCTTGAACCTCTGGCAGCACCTTTTCCAGAATCGCACCCTTCTGAATGAGCCTGCGCGTCCTCGCTTTTCGCTCCTTGACTCGGTTCCGCGCCTGCGCTTCTTCCAAGCGGTGCTGTGCTTGCAGCAGTTTCTTCTCTGCATCTGTCATAAAAATCCCTCCTCACTTTCGTTTCTGCCAGATGATCTCATAGCCCAGAGCGTCGGCAAGTTGGACGGCCTCCGTGTATCGCAGGGACTCCCGCTGGAGCTTGTTTGAAAGGTTAGAAACGCTGTCAGACCAGCCGTGTTCGTCATGCAGCAGATCGACGACCTCCTGCATGGTCATTCCCTGACGGACGATGTACGATTTGATCTCATTTCTCAGATTGGATTTCATCAACTTTTTACCTCCATATTTTCGTATAATTGGTTTTTCTATCGGTGATGCCGATACATTTGCAAGTGAAAAATCTGCCACATGGCAAATCCGCTCAGATTTCCGTCCGTGATGCCCTGTTCACAACTTCGCCCTATCGGCTTCATCGTTCTGTGTGAGAGCATACGGAACGGCAGAATATGCCGCCGTCAGGTGCAGCGCCTTCGCGCTTCGGTAAATCACCGGATGGTGCAGTCCGTTCGACCTGCGGCAAAAATCTTCACGGATTTCACAAGCATTGATTTTGGAATAGCAAAATAGAGCCGTCGGTGTACGGTTTGGTACGGCAAGCCCGCCTTCTGTACGCTTCTGTACGCCGGTTTTGCGTACCGGCCGCCGATTTGGCGACAGATTTTACACGCTGCCGTGAAATGCTTCACGGTGCGCACAAGCAAAAGCGGTTTTTTAGGATGGAATCAAAAACAGCCGTACAGAGTGTACGGCGTGTACGGCAATTTTGAAGTCCGTTTCTCGTTTTCAATACGGCAGCGGATTGACCACCTCAATGCCCACAAATCCCCGCACCCGCTTACCGCCGGCATGGACATTGTTGGTGGCCTCCACGTTGTAAAGCCGCTCATTTTGTGCAAGCTCAGAGCTGACCCGGTTGGCAGACATGGGCTTCTGTGCGTTATCATCGCACCATCTTGTATAGGCTTCATAGATCGCCTTGGAGCTGGCTTCGCTGTCTGCCCGAAAGCGGATATAGCCCTCAGATTGCAGAAACTCGATCACATTGTTGCTGCTGCGCTTGACCGTCTCCATATTTTCTCTGGCCTTACCGGAAATGCTGAACTGATAGTTGTTCCCAATCAGCCGGTGCAGCCCCTCCAGACACCATAGGAAGATACCATCCTTTTCCCGCAGCAGCTTGTCCACCAGAAACGGATCATCCGCTCTGCCTGCGGGCCGGTCTTTGGTGGTCAGCACGATCTGGCGGCGAAAAAAGCCGTCGGACTTGTCGTGCAGGGCGGTCAGCGCACCGTTTCCGAAGCAGAGGAAGCGAACATAAAGCTGGCTCTGATAGCTCTGAACGCCCTTGCGCTCCATGTCCATCTTGCACTCCGAAGTCACGATGGATTTGATATAATTCGTCTTGGGCAGGGCGCTCATATCCATATCATCGTCCACCATCAGGAGCTTGTTTTCCAAGTCCGCGCGGCTGAACCGGTTGCTCTCGACTTTCTGGATGCTGGTGGTATTCATACTGTCGCCCAGCAGCGAGCGCATGACCAGTCCGATGCGGCTTTTGCCCTCGCCGCCCTTGCCGATGAGCATGAGCATCTTCTGTCCCTTGGTGGTTGGCAGCAGACAGTAGCCGAGAAACTCCTGCAAGGTGGGAACGTCCTCCGGTTGCAGCAGCTCGGACAGGAATTGCAGCCAGCGTTTTGGCTCAGGCGCGTCTGGGTTGTAGGCGACCGTCAGCCGGTTGTTGCAGTAGCTCTTGTCGGCGGTGAAGCTGCCATCCATGAAATACGTTCCGTTGGCAACATGGATGCGATCCGTTTCAATGGGCAGCGGCGGTGAATAGGCTTGCAGCTTGATGCTGGCAAGCAGATTTATCACGACTTTGGACAGTCCGGAGGTCAGCACACCGGAGATTTCCTCCAGAATGAGATTGCCGATCTGCCCCTCGTCCTCTATCAACCCGTCTACCGTGAACAGCCGCCCGCGCACACATTTCATGGGGTGCTTGTCCAAAAACTGCT
>ERZ824978.1183-NODE-1183-length-30305-cov-5.560959_pt1 | contig 30305 bp, 25 predicted proteins | sample MGYA00519860_ERZ824978 | MGnify/ENA primary metagenome ERZ824978 (study PRJEB31778, sample SAMEA3449184) | human gut metagenome | biome: human gut; feature: human-associated habitat; material: faeces | place: United Kingdom | collected 2010/2012 ... | reverse complement strand
CTTGCATGTGTTAGGCACGCCGCCAGCGTTCGTCCTGAGCCAGGATCAAACTCTCAAAAATTTGTATCTAAACTCCGAAGAGCTTAAACCAAGTTTCTGAACAATTTGCTTCTAGCAAAATTACTCAAGAATTTTCGTTGGCTGTTTTTTCGCTTACGCTTAAACAATCCATTTATTGTCCAAGGTGTCTTTTATAATCGTCTGCGTTATTCAATTTACAAGATACAGCGTGCTGACCGCACTCGCGGTTAGCTTGCTCAGTATATCACGCGCTCTGTACTTTGTCAAGAACTTTTTTCGTCCTTTTTCATTTTCCTTTGCACGCAATTTACTTTCGCTGCCGCCTCTCTCGAAACAGCTTGCATATATTACCACGCCGCCTTCCCTTTGTCAAGCCCAAATTCGACATTTTCTGAAAAAATTTGGAAGCCTCCGGAGAGGCTTCCAAATTCACTTGTTTTCTTATTCCGCGTCGTCGATCAGGCCGTAGCCCCCATCGTTTCTGCGGTACACCACGGCAAAGCTCCCGCCGTTGTCCTCGTCACGGAACGCGAAGAAATTGTGCTCCAGCAGGTTCATCTGCATGACCGCTTCTTCGCGGGTCATGGGCTTGAAGTAGAAGCTCTTGACTTTCTTCAGGCTGAGATCGTCTTCCTCCGTCTCCGGAACGAAGCTGGTCTCCTCCTGCACCGTGCGGGTGAAGGCATCCTGACGCAGACGGCGGGCGAGCCGGGTCTTGTTCTTGCGGATCTGACCCTCGATGGTGGCGACGGCGGCGTCGATAGACGCGAACATATCCGAAGTGCTTTCACTTGCCCGGAACCAGGTTCCCGCACCGTGAACGGTGAGTTCCACCTTGTTCTGGTTCTTCTCTACAGAAAAGACGATGAGTGCTTCCGCATCCTCCTCAAAAAAGCGCGCCAGCTTCATGACCTTTTTCTCGGCATAAGCGTGGACATTCCCGGGAAGCTTTACTTTTTTCTCACTGTACTGGAATTTCATATGCGGCAGCTCCTTTCGTTTCACCGATTCTTCGGTGTAAGGTTACTATACCACATTTTCTTCATTCCGACAAGGGGCGGCGGGTTTTCATTTATTCAGACACGTAGCGGAATACCGCGCCGTCCGGCAAATCTTCGCCCATGAAGTCGGAAGACCCGCTTCGGACAAATACAATTGTATCGTTATCCGGAACCTGGAATATCCAGACATTTCCCCCATTGTCCGCCCGCAGCCTGACCTTTCCGTCCAGCTGGACAGTCCCGGTATACGCGAATGACATCCTCGGATCCATTCCGAAGACAAACCGTATCTTTTCCCCGGACATATCAAAGTGGATAGCCGGGGCATTCCCGCTGCCGTCCTCCGTTACCATGCGGTAAGTTCCCTCGGAAATCCCACACACCGTTTTGCTGCGAAGCAGTAGGAAACAAGCGGCTACTGCCAGTATCACCCCTGCACACAGAGCAATCTTAATCGTCCGCTTCATCTTCATCGTCCAGCAGCTCCGCCATGGTCAGATTGTAAACCGCCTCCGCCTTCTTTTCGAACAGCTTGCCCAGACGCACGGCCTGCCGCTGGTTGGGCGCCAGCAGCTCCAAGGTCATCAGATTTCCCATCTCGTCATCCAGCGCCATGACCACGGAATAGTCCCCATTGTCCCGGGGGATGATCTGGGTCTTGACGAAGCTGGAACGGCGGATCTGACGGTTGAACCGGTTGACGGCGTTGTCCGCCCGGCATTTGACCGTGTAGGCGATGGAATCCTCCGTCAGAGAGCCGTCCGCCTTGCCCTTGTCCGTGATCTCATAGCAATCGTTCTCCACCTGCTTCAGGTGGCCGGACTTCACCATTTCAGGAATCGCGGTGCAGACGTCGAAATAGCTCAGGCAGTCGTCCTGATAGCACAGCTCGTAGATCTGCTGCATATTCACGGGATAGTTGACCCTTGCCATCACGAACAGGATCAGCACCTTCACGTCCATCATATCATGTATAAATCCAAGTCTCTGCATACGCTTCACCCCTTTTTCTTTCATTATACAGAAAAGCTCCGAAAAATCAAGCACAACCACGTACCGCGCAGCATATTCTGGCAGGAAGGAGTGATGCCGATGGATGGCAAACGGCTTTACTGCGCCGGCGGCACGGCGGCCGCCCGCTATGCCGGAGAATATCTGGGAAATTTTTACATTGATCTGGCCGAGCGCCCCGGCTCTGACGTGGGCGCGGTACTGCTGGACGTTCCCAGCTTCGCGCCGGATGGGACGCTTCGCATGGGGGGAAGTGTGGAAAATCTGCTGGCGCAGCTTCCGCCGGACGTGACGGTCTGCGGCGGGAATCTTGACCACCCGGCGCTGGACAATTACCGGTGTATCGATTTTTTGAAGGACGCCCAGTATCAGGCGGAAAACGCCTACATAACCGCCGAATGCGCCGTGGAGATCGCCCTGTCCTACCTTCCCATGACCCTGCGGCGGTGTCCCGTGCTGGTGATTGGCTGTGGGCGCATCGGAAAATGCCTGGGGCAGATTCTCCATGCCCTTGGCGCTGACCTGACCGTCGCGGCGCGAAAGAACGCCGACCGCGCCATGTGCCGGGGGCTGGGCTGCGCTGCGGTGGATACCGCCCGGATGGCGGAGACTTTGGGCAAGTACCGCCTGATTCTCAACACCGCGCCGGAAAGGCTGCTGACCAAGGAACAGCTTGCCCAGTGCCACCCCGACTGCGTGAAAATCGACCTTGCGTCCAGAACCGGCATGGAGGGCGATTCCGTCATCGTGGCACGGGGCTTGCCGGGCGTCCACATGCCGGAAAGTTCCGGCCGTCTGATCGCGGAAACCTACGTTCGCTTGTGCAGGGAGGAATGATTATGGAAATCGGATTTGCCGTGTGCGGCTCGTTTTGTACTTATTCTATTGTGTTCCCCGTTATGGAGCAGCTCAGCCGGGAGCATCACGTGACCCCCATTTTTTCCGACGCCGCCTACAGCGTTGACAGCCGCTTCGGGACGGCGCGGGAGCATATCGTCATGGCGGAAACCATCTGCGGCACGCCGCCTCTGCACACCCTTGCCCAGGTGGAACCGGTGGGGCCAAAGAAGCTGTTTGACATTCTCATCATCGCCCCCTGCACCGGAAATACCCTGGCAAAGCTCGCCCATTCCATCGCCGACACCCCGGTGACCATGGCGGCGAAAAGCCACCTGCGCAACGGCCGCCCAGTGCTCGTCGCCGTGTCCAGCAACGACGCGTTGGCGGGCGCGGCGGAGAATATTGGCAGGCTCCTCGCCCGGAAGCACTACTATTTTGTCCCCTTCGGGCAGGACGACGCCGTGAAGAAGCCCACCAGCATGGTCGCGGACTTTGCGATGATTCCCCAGGCCATGACGGAAGCGCTGGCGGGGCGGCAGATTCAGCCGATTCTTTTATAAATCTTTCTTGCATTTTGCGGGAATGTCTGGTAGAATAAGAATCGTTAGAATGGTACGCAAACCAGCATCACATCGGAAGCCTTGTTCCACACCCCGGCGGCGGCTAATCCTGCCGGGAACGTCACAGTCAGGAGGAAACCATATGGGTAAATTGATCGTTCGAATTGCGTCTCTGCTGCTGATCGCGGCATTCCTGCCCACGGCGGTTCTGGCCGCGGAATGGAATCTGGAAAACGGCAGCATTGAGATCACCGCCGCCGCAAATCCCGAGGGCGGCACGACCCAGACCGTCTCTCAGGGAGGAAGCAGCGCAAAGGACAGCAACCCCACCATCACCAGCAACGGTAATCAAACCAGCAACACTATCACCATCAAGGCGGAAAAGGACACCACCGCCAATGTGACCATCAAGGACACCAATATCAGCACCGGTAATGCCGCGATCAAAACCGAGGGCAAGGGCAACGTCAATCTGAACGTGGAAGGCATCAACACTGTTTCCAGCGGCGATAAGCACGCCGGCGTGGAAAAGGCCAATGACGGCAACCTGACCATCGGCTCCGAGAGCGGAGAAGGAGAGCTGACCGCCAATGGCGGGCATGGCGGTGCTGGCATCGGCGGCGGCTATGAAGGGAGCGGCAGCGATATCACCATCACTGGCGGGGAGATTACCGCCAACGGCGGAGGTGAGGCCGCAGGCATCGGCGGTGGCGTTTTAGGGAGCGGCAGTGATATCACCATCACCGGCGGAGAAGTCACCGCCAATGGCGGGTGGTGCGGCGCAGGCATCGGCGGCGGACCTAGAGGCAACGGCAGTGATATCACCATCTCCGGCGGGAAGGTTATTGCCAATGGCGGGTTGTGCGGCGCAGGCATCGGCGGTGGCTATAAAGGGAGCGGCAGCGATGTTACCATCTCCAAGGATTCCCGGGTGGAGGCTACAGGCGGAGATCCGTGCCTATTAGGAGGTTACGGTGCGGCCATCGGCGGCGGTGGATATAACACCGACACAGGTAATCAGGTTGACGGCAGTGAGATAGAACCGGACACCTCCGGGCTGTACACCACCGGCAAGGTGGAGCGGAAATCCGGCGACGGAACTGTCCTGGACACCATCGTCGGCACGGTATCCGCTTCCTCTGAAGAACCAGACAAGCGGGAGCCGCTCTACCGGGTGCTCAACCTGGATGGCAGCACGCTGAAGCACCAGGCGGAAACCGCGGACGGCGTTCTGACCCTGACAGCCAAGGCCGACGGCGCCATTCTCACCGGTACGCTCCGGGCGCTGGGCTATCTGCAGAACCAGGGCATTGAGAAGATCACCTTCACCGACGGCACCCACAGCGCCGAGCTGGTGCTCTCCAAGCTGATCGCCAAGGGTCAGCCGGAGGAAGTCTATGTCCTCACCCTGGGTGCGGAGAATACCCTGACCCTGAACGGCGAAGCCATCGATTTCTGATTATAATACACAATGCGCCCCCGGTTCTGTCGAACCGGGGGCTTACATATATTATAGACTTTCAACTTCGTCCAGCCAAAGTCTCGCGCTGGCGTCGCTGGGCATCCGCCAGTCCCCTCTGGGGCTGAGGGTGACGGAGCCGACCTTCACGCCGTCGGGCAGGCAGCTACGCTTGAACTGCTGGGTGAAGAACCGGCGATAGAAGGTTTTCAACCATTTTTTGATGACTTCCGGCTCAAAATCTCCCGCGAACGCCCGACAGGCCAGGGTGTAGATTTTCGTGGGGCGGAAACCGAAGCGGAGGACATAATACAGGAAAAAGTCATGCAGCGCGTAGGGGCCGACCAGATCCTCGGTGTGCTGGGCGATCTTTCCCTCGGCGTCCGGAGGCAGCAGCTCCGGGCTGATGGGGGTGTCCAGAATGTCCTGAAGCACCGCCCGGGAGGGGGCGAAGGCGGGCATTTCCGAAATCGCGTCGATCATCCAGCGGATGAGCGTCTTGGGAATAGAAGCGTTCACGCCGTACATGCTCATGTGGTCGCCGTTGTAGGTACACCAGCCGAGAGCCAGCTCGCTCAAGTCCCCGGTGCCCACCACGATACCGCCGACGACACTGGCATAGTCCATGAGAATCTGCGTCCGTTCTCTGGCCTGAGAATTTTCGTAGGTGCCGTTGTGGATATTGGGGTCGTGGCCGATGTCGGAAAAGTGGAGGTTCACCGCATCCTTGATATTGATCTCCTTGCAGGAAATTCCCAGCGTGCGCATCAGCTCCCAGGAATTGTTGTACGTCCGGTCGGAGGTGCCGAAGCAGGGCATGGTCACGCCGCAGACGTCGGACGCAGGCCGCCCCAGCCGGCGCATGGCCTCCACGGACACCAGCAGCGCCAGCGTGGAGTCCAGTCCTCCGGAAATGCCGACGACCGCTTTCGCGCTGCCCAGAATGGCCAGCCGCTGTTTCAGCCCCGCCACCTGCATGTGGAAAATTTCCATGCACCGCTGGACGCGGTTCTGCTTCCCCGCGGGGACGAAGGGCAGCTTCGCCAACGGGTAGCGCGTGCCGTCACCGCGAAGCTCCGGGGCGTTGGTGTCGACAAGCACGGCAGGATGTCCCGGATTCTGCTGGGCGGCATCCTTGAAGCCCTTGTTTTTCATCCGGTCGGCGCGAACGCGGCCAAGGTCGCAGTCGCACACCAGCATATAGTCCGACGCGATGGGTTCTTCCGTTTCGGCAAGGAGCCTTCCGTCCTCCCCGATCAGGCTCTGGCCGGAGAAAATCAAATCCTGCGTGGACTCCGTGGAACCGGCGGAACAGTAGGCATAGACGCAGTTCAGCGCGGCGGACTGGTGCTGCACCAGACCCCGGCGATAGGCGCGCTTGCCGATGGTCTCATTGGAGGCAGAGAGGTTCAGAATCACCTCCGCGCCGTTCAGCGCCAGAAACGTAGAAGGCGGCAGGGGCGTCCACATATCCTCGCAGATCTCCACGCCCAGCAGCGTTCCGCCAACGCGGAAAACGGCTCTCGGGAGAACGGGGACAGGCTCGCCCAGAAGCTCCGCCAAATCCTCCGTCACCTCCGCCCCGGAGGAAAACCAGCGCTTTTCGTAAAACTCATTATAATTGGGAATGTAGGTCTTCGGCACCAGGGCGTGAATCTTTCCCCGGGAAATGACGGCGGCGCAGTTGTACATCCGCATTCCCGTCCGGACGGGCAGTCCCACCACCGCCGTTACGCCGGGGTAGTCTTTTGTGCAGTCGGCAATTTTTCGGATTCCCTGCTGAACTCCCGTCCAGAGGGTGTCCTGAAAGAACAAATCCTGACAGGAATACCCGGTAAGCGCCAGCTCCGGGAACAGGACGATATCCGCCTGCCGCGCATCGGCTTTTTCAATGTAGGCGCAGATATCCTCCGCGTTCTTCGCCGTATCCCCCACCCTGACCGCCGGTACGGCGCAGGCAATTCTGATAAAATCCAGCATAGGAATTCCTCCCGATCTTTTTCTGAGGGTATCATACCATATTCTTCCCGATTTGCCAAGAGAATATAAAAAACTTGCGGGGAAAGGCCATTTGCCCTCCCCCGCTGTCTTATATTAGATTCCTGCCAGCTCACGCAGCTTGTCCGCCAGATCTGTCTGCTCCCACGGGCGGCTCTCAATGCCGAAGTGGCCGTGGGCGGCGGTGTCCGCGTAGATGGGACGACGAAGGTCGAGCTTGCGGATGATTCCGGCGGGGGTCATGTCGCAGGTCTGCCGGAGAAGCTCCGTCATTTTCTCGTCGGAGATCTTGCCGGTGCCGTAGCTGTCCACCCGAAGGGACACCGGCTGGGCAACGCCGATGGCGTAGGCCAGCTGCACCTGCACCTTGGTCGCCAGACCCGCGGCGACCAGATTTTTCGCCATGTATCTCGCCATATACGCCGCGCTGCGGTCAACCTTGGTAGGATCCTTGCCGGAGAATGCGCCGCCGCCGTGGGAGAAATAGCCGCCGTAGGTGTCCACGATGATCTTCCGGCCGGTCAGGCCGGTATCGCCGTTGGGGCCGCCGATGACAAAATTGCCGGTGGGGTTGATGTGGATATGGGCAACGTTCTCAATGTGGAAGCCGTAACGCTCCAGAACCGGGGCGATCACGTTCTCCCGGACATACTTTCTCAGCGCCTCGATTGGGAAATCCGCGCTGTGCATGATGGAGACGACCACGGTGTCGATGCCCACCACGTTGCCCTGCTCGTCAAATTCCACCGTGACCTGGGTCTTTCCGTCGGGGCGAAGCAAGTCCGTCTCGTGGACGCACTGGGTCAGGCGGCTGCACAGGGCGCGGCTGAGGGCTGCGGGCAGGGGCATCAGTTCCGGGGTCTGGGTGCAGGCGCCGCCGAACATCATGCCCTGATCGCCCGCGCCGCCAACCTCGTCGTTGGTTCCCAGCGCAATATCGGCGGACTGGGTGTGGATGCGGCACTGAATTTCCACCGTGTCGGCGTCGAAGCCGTCGCCGGGGTAGACATAGCCGATCTTCCGGATGGCCTCCCGGGCAACGGCAGCGTAGTCAACGGTAGCTTTCGTGGTGATCTCGCCGCAGATGATGCAGAAATTTGTGGTGACCATGGTCTCGCAGGCCACGCGGGAGTTGGGATCCTGGGCAAGGCAGGCGTCCAGAATGGCGTCGGAGATGGAGTCCGCTACTTTGTCAGGGTGGCCGTTGGTAACACATTCGGAGGTAAAAAGTCTTTTTTCCATTTTGTTTTTCCTTTCTTTCTGTAACTGAATCTGAAAAAGAAAAACCGCACACCGAAGATTCGATGTGCGCTTCTATCGAATCCTCATCTTTCGTTTGCCGCCGGATTTGGCACCTTGTATAAACAGGTTGCCGGGTTTCATCGGGCCGTTCCCTCCACCACTCTTGATAAGGCTTGTATGCAGTTCAACACTGTATTCTACACGATTTTCTAAAAAAGTCAAGCTTTTTGTTTACAAATCCGATATAGACATTTGAATGAATTGCTGGTAGAATGGGGATACGTTTTTTATACTGAACTTCCATTATGATCTTTAGAAAAGATTTTAATCAGGAAATAGTATTAGGAGTTGAGTACCGTGAAAAATTTACGCAAAAAATTTGAGCTTTTCTGCTTCAAAAACCGGAATAAGGGCATCCCAAATCTGATGCTTTACATCGTCATCGGCACCGCCGTGGTCTACCTGTTCAGCCAGATGTCCGGCAGCATGCTTCTGTACAGTGCGCTCTGCTTCAATCGGGAGGCCATTCTTCAGGGTCAGGTCTGGCGGCTGATCACCTATCCGCTGACCTACAGCGCCGGAAACATTCTGTTCACCGCTATCACTCTGCTGTGCTACTACTCCCTGGGCAGAGCCATGGAAAATGTGTGGGGGACTCTGCGGTTCAACCTGTTCTACCTCACCGGCGTGGTGATGATGGACATTTACTGCATGATCTTCGGCGGTCAGGCCAGCGTCACCTACCTGAACCTGAGCCTGTTCCTCAGCTATGCCACGCTGTACCCCGACGCAAATTTTCTGCTGTTTTTCATCATCCCCATAAAGGCGTGGATTTTCGCGCTGGTCGATCTGGCATTGGTGCTGCTCGGTCTGTTTACCGACCGTTTCCCCTACAATCTGTTCCCCGTAATCGCCCTTGCCAACTATTTTCTCTTTTTCGGCAAGGACGTGCTGAACGTGATTCCCATGTCCTGGCGCGCCAATGCCAGCCGCCTGTTCCGCAAGAAGCCCAAACAGCCCAAGGCAAAGGTCATCCATTTTAACGCCGGCTCCTACGAAGCCTCCACCGCCACGCCGAAAGCCCCCTACACCCACCGCTGCACGATCTGCGGACGCACCGATGTGACAAATCCGGAGCTGGAATTCCGCTACTGCTCCAAGTGCAAGGGCTACTACTGCTACTGTCAGGATCATATCAACAATCATACGCATATTCAGTAGGTGAAAAATGGCTCGATTTGTGTAAATTCCTCTTGCAATATTCCGCCGCCCGTGGTATAATGTCCGTAGCTACTGAACAAGGAGCCTTTTTGTATGGTCACCATGAACTCTTCTGCCAGCTTTTCCTTTTATTACTATTACTTTTTTACCCGAAAAAAGTAATAGCGATTTGTGCTGCAGAAAATTTTCAGGAGCTTAAAGGGTTATCTCAAGACGCCGCACGAATTGCCGTGCGGCGTTATTTTATTATCAGGAGATGTTAAGCAATGATCGCAGTATTGAAAAACGGCACCACGCCCTCCCAGATCCAGCACCTTGTGGACTGGCTCAAAAATATGAATCTGGACGTTCACATTTCCGAAGGCTCGGAGGTCACCATTCTCGGTCTGGTCGGCGACACCAGCCGGGTGGACATCGACCTTCTGAAAAGCCTGGAAATGGTGGAGACCGTCAAGCGGGTCTCTGAGCCGTTCAAGCAGGCCAACCGGAAATTCCACCCCAAGGACACCATCATCGAGGCGGGAAACGCCCGCATCGGCGGCGGGTATTTTGCCATGATCGCAGGCCCGTGCAGCGTGGAATCCGAGAAGCAGATCATTGCCGTCGCTTCCGCCGTCAAGGAATCCGGCGCATCCATTCTCCGGGGCGGCGCGTTCAAGCCCCGCACCTCCCCCTACGCCTTTCAGGGCATGAAGGGCGAGGGCATCCGGCTGCTTCTGGAGGCCAAAAAGGCCACGGGGCTGCCCATCGTCACGGAGATCATGAACATTTCCACCCTCGATCTGTTCGCCGACGTGGATATCATTCAGGTAGGTGCGCGGAATATGCAGAACTTTGACCTTCTGAAAGAGCTGGGCAAGACCGACAAGCCCATTCTGCTGAAACGGGGACTTGCCAACACCTTGCAGGAGCTGCTCATGAGCGCCGAATATATCATGAGCGAGGGCAACAGCAAGGTCATCCTCTGCGAGCGGGGCATCCGCACCTTTGAGACCGCCACCCGGAACACCCTCGACCTTTCCGCAGTCCCCGTTCTGCACAATCTGACCCACCTGCCCGTGGTGGTCGATCCCAGCCATGCCACCGGCAAGGCCGATCTGGTCGCCCCGATGGCCTACGCGGCCACCGCCGCCGGTGCCGACGGCATCATGGTGGAGGTCCACAACGATCCCGCCCACGCGCTGTGCGACGGCGCCCAGTCCATCACGCCGCCCCAGTTCGATGAGATCAGCCGGAAAGTCCGGCAGATTCGTGAGGTTCTTGTATGAAAGTCGGTATTTTGGGTCTTGGCCTGATTGGTGGCTCCCTTGCCAGAGCCTACGCTCTGGAGGGGCACACCGTCTACGCCATTCAGCGAAACGAAAGTATGCTGTCCTTTGCCATGCTTTCCGGCGCAGTCCACGGGCGGCTGGACGAAACCACCATTCCGGAGTGCGACCTGATTCTGCTTGCCATCTACCCCGGCGGCTGCGCCGACTGGCTGGAAAAGAACGCGCCCCTTGTATCCAAGGATGCGCTGGTCATCGACTGCTGCGGCATCAAGCGGGAGGTTTGCAGCCGGTGCTTCCCTCTCGCCGAACGGTACGGCTTCACCTTCGTAGGCGGGCATCCCATGGCAGGCTCCCAGTTCTCCGGCTTCAAATACAGCCGGGCAAACCTCTTTGCAGGCGCGCCCATGGTGCTGGTTCCGCCGGTGTATGACGATATCCAGCTGTTAGACCGGGTAAAAACCGCATTAAAGCCCTGCCATTTTGGCTTTTTCTCCGTCACAACGGCGGAAGAGCATGACAAAATGATCGCCTTTACCTCCCAGATGCCCCACATTCTCAGCAACGCCTTCATCAAGTCCCCCACCGCCCTGAAGCACAAGGGCTTCTCCGCCGGAAGCTACAAAGACCTGACCCGCGTCGCGTGGCTGAATCCTCAGATGTGGGCGGAGCTGTTCATGGAAAACAAGGACAATGTTCTTTTCGAGCTGGACAGCTATATTAAGAGCCTGTCCGCCTACCGGGGCGCCATTGCCGCGGATGATATGGACACGTTAGTGAAGCTGTTGAACGAGGGCAAAAAACGCAAAGAGGAGGTGGACGGATGAACACCGTCACCGTCCGCGCCTCCAAACAGTATGATATTCTGATTGGTTCGGGGCTGCTGCCCACTTTGGGCGCGGAAGCGAAAAAGCTGGGAAAAGCGCAGAAAGTTTGCGTCATCAGCGAGAGCAACGTCTATCCCCTTTACGGCGCAGCTGTAGAAGAGAGCATGAAAAGCGCAGGTTTCTCCGTGGTTTCCTATGTTTTCCCTGCCGGGGAGGAAAGCAAGAACGGGCAGATTTTCCTCGATCTTCTGAACTTTCTCGCGGAAAACCGGCTGACCCGCTCCGACCTGATCGTCGCTCTGGGCGGCGGCGTGGTGGGCGATCTGGCGGGCTTCGCCGCCGCAAGCTATCTGCGGGGCATCCGCTTCATTCAGGTTCCCACGACCCTGCTTGCCGCCGTGGATTCCTCCGTGGGCGGCAAAACAGCCATTGATCTCCCCGCCGGGAAGAACCTCGCCGGGGCGTTCTGCCAGCCAAGTCTTGTGCTGTGCGACACGGATACTCTGAATTCCCTCCCCCTTGACATTTTCCGGGACGGCTGCGCCGAGGTCATCAAGTACGGCGTGCTGTACGACCCGAAGCTGTTCGCCCATCTGGAAGAAAAGGGGCTTTCCTTTGACCGGGAAGCGGTCATCACCCGCTGTGTGGAATTAAAGCGGGACGTGGTCATGGAGGACGAATTCGACACCGGCGCGCGGATGAAGCTGAATCTGGGTCACACCGTCGGTCACGGCGTGGAGGCCAAAAGCCATTTTACCATCTCCCACGGCAAGGCCGTCGCCATCGGTATGGCCATCGTCAGCCGGGCATCCGCCTGCGCCGATACGCCGCGAATCGTGGCACTTCTGGAACAATTCGGTCTGCCCACCCGGACGGACTACTCCGCAGACGACCTTTTCACCTACACCCTCTCGGACAAGAAGCGCTCCGGCGGCACGGTGAATCTCATCATCCCCCGCGCCATCGGCGACTGCGTCATTGTCCCGACCAAGGTCGAATCCCTGAAATCCTTTATTCAGGCAGGTCTTTGATATGGATATCACCATTTTTCCCGGGAAACTTTCGGGAACCGTCCGCGCCATCCCCTCGAAGTCTCAGGCGCACCGTCTGCTGATCTGCGCCGCCTTTGCCGACGCGCCCACCACTCTTTTCTGCCCTGAAACCAACCGGGACATCGAAGCGACCATGGGCTGCCTGAACGCTCTGGGCGCGGACATCACACGAACCGACTCCGGCTACCGGGTCATCCCGGCGAAGGAAATCCCCCGGCAGACAGCGCTTCGCTGCCACGACAGCGGCTCTACCCTGCGGTTTCTGCTGCCCGTGGCCGGGGCTTTGAGCGTTGACGCCACATTTGTCCTGGAAGGCAGGCTCCCCAGCCGCCCTCTCTCCCCGCTGTGGGAGGAAATGGAACGTATGGGCTGCACCCTCACCCGCCCGACCGCGGATACCGTTCGCTGCACCGGGCGTCTGCGGGCGGGAGAATACGTCATCGACGGCGGCGTTTCCAGCCAGTTTATTACGGGGCTGCTGCTTTCCGCCGCCCTGATTCCGGGAAAAAGCCGCATCCGTCTGACCGGGAAGGTGGAATCCCGCCCCTATATCACCATGACCCAGCGGGCAATGGAAATATTTGGAAAAGAAACGTCGGATTTTGTCGTGACCGGCGGCACCCCGTTCCACTCCCCCGGCACGCTGACGGTAGAAGGCGATTGGAGCAACGCTGCGTTCTTCCTTGCTGCAAAGGCGTTGGGCAGCAACGTAGAGGTGACGAACCTCTCCCCGGATTCCCCCCAGGGCGACCGGGCGGTCTTTGATCTGCTTCCCGCGCTGGAAAATAGCCCCGTCATTTCCGCCGCTGATATTCCCGATTTAGTCCCCATTCTCGCCGTTACGGCGGCGTGTAAAAATGGCGCTGTGTTCACGGACATCCGGCGGCTGCGGCTGAAAGAATCCGACCGGGTCGCGTCCGTTATTGCCATGGTGGAAGCGCTGGGCGGAAAGGCACAGGCTTCCGAGGACACCCTGACGGTGTACGGCACGGGGCTGGTCGGCGGGACGGTGGATGCCATGAACGATCACCGCATCGCCATGTCCGCCGCCATTGCCGCGACTGCCTGCAAAGCACCCGTGGCCATTCTTGGCGCGGAGTGCGTGGGAAAATCCTATCCAAAATTCTTTGAAGAATACGCCCGTTTAGGAGGTAACTATGAGCAGTACCTACGGTGAAAATCTGAAATTGTCCATTTTCGGCCAATCCCACGGCGCGGCCATCGGCATGACGCTGGACGGCATTCCGGCAGGTCTGCCCGTGGACACGGACGCGCTGCAAATCTTCCTGAACCGCCGCGCCCCCGGGCAGAACGACTGGTCAACGCCGCGAAAGGAAGCCGACCGGCCGGAGTTTCTCTCCGGAATTCTGGACGGCTTCACCTGCGGCGCACCCATTGCCGCCGCGATTTACAACAAAAACACCCGCTCCGGGGACTATGCCAATCTGAAGGACTGCCCCCGTCCCGGACACGCGGACCTCACCGCCCAGATCAAATACGGCGGATTTCAGGACGCCGCCGGAGGCGGACACTTTTCCGGCCGTCTGACCGCGCCGCTCTGCATTGCGGGAGGACTGTGCAAACAATGGCTGGAGGGCATGGGAATTCAGATCTTCGCCCATATTGCCGCCATTGCGGGCATTTCCGACACGCCCTTTGACCCCCTTTCCCCGGATATGGATTCCATCCAGCCGGATTTCCCGGTGATAAAACCGGACGCAGGGGCACAGATGCGGGATGCCATTTCCGCCGCCAAGGGTGACGGCGACAGCGTGGGCGGCATTGTGGAATGCGCCGTCACCGGTCTTCCCGCCGGGGTGGGAGAACCCATGTTCGGCGGCGTGGAGAGTCGAATTGCCCAAATCGTCTACGGCGTTCCCGCCGTGAAGGGTGTGGAATTCGGTGCGGGCTTTTCCGCCGCAAATCTGCGGGGCAGCCAGAATAACGACGATTACGTTATTTCGGATGGGCAAATCCGCACCGTCACCAACAATGCCGGGGGAATTCTCGGCGGCATTACCACCGGAATGCCCCTGATTTTCCGGGCGGCTCTCAAGCCGACGCCCTCCATTTCCCGCCCCCAGCAGAGCGTCGATCTGAACGATGGAAAAGTTCAGGAGCTGATCGTCAAAGGCCGTCATGACCCGTGCATCGTCCCCAGAGCCGTTCCGGTGATCGAGGCCGCGGCCGCCATCGCCATTTTCGACATGATTCTGGGCAACACCCAGACAGACAGGAGGAAACCGTAAATGGATTTAAATGAGATTCGCAGTGAGATCGACAAAATCGACGACGAACTGGTTCGCCTGTTCTGCCAGCGGATGCATGCCGCCGCTCAGGTCGCCGACTACAAAAAGGCCAATAACCTGCCCATTTTCCAGCCTGCCCGGGAACGGGCGAAGCTTCAGGACGTGGCGGAAAAGGCCGGCCCCGAAATGGCCAATTACACTCGGGTGCTGTACTCCATGCTGTTCGAGCTGAGCCGCAGCTACCAGTCCAAGCGCAACGGGGAATGCAGCCCCCTTTACCGGAACATCACGCAGGCCATCGAGCATACGCCGAAGCTTTTCCCGCAGGCGCCCATGGTCGCCTGTCAGGGCGTGGAGGGCGCTTATTCCCAGATTGCCTGTGAGAAGATTTTCAAAAATCCCTTTATTATGTACTTCAAGTCCTTTGAGGCCGTGTTCAGTGCCATCGATCAGGGGCTGTGCCAGTACGGCATTCTGCCCATCGAAAATTCCACTGCCGGTTCCGTGAACAAGGTGTACGATCTGATGATCGAGCACAATTTCTCCATCGTCCGCACCTTCCGGCTGAAAATCGACCACAATCTTCTGGTCAATCCCGGCACCAACCTCGCCGACATCAAGGAAGTCTACTCCCACGAGCAGGCCATCAACCAGTGCGGCAACTTCCTCCACAGTCTCCCCGGCGTGAATGTCATCCCCGTGGACAACACCGCCGTGGCCGCCCAGATGGTCGCCCAGTCCGGCAGAAAGGACGTCGCCGCCCTGTCCAGCCGCGCCTGCGCCGAGCTGTACGGTCTGGATTGTCTGCGCAGCTCCGTGCAGGACAAGGGCAATAACCGCACCCGCTTCATCTGCATCAGCCGGAATCTGGAAATCTACCCCGGCTCCGACAAAACCTCCATCATGATGGTTCTGAACCACAAGCCCGGCGCGCTTTACAAGGTGCTGGCGCGGCTTTACACGCTGGGCATCAACGTCACGAAGCTGGAATCCCGCCCCATTCCCGACCGGGAATTTGAGTTCATGTTCTATTTCGACCTGGAAACCTCCATTTATTCCGAGGAATTCGTTCAGCTGATGTGCGAGCTGGACGAGATGTGCGAGGAATTCAAATACTTAGGCAGCTACACGGAGGTGGTCTGATGGAATGCGGACTGCTGGGTCGGAAGCTGGGGCACAGTTACTCCCCCCAGATTCACGCCTGTCTCGGGGATTATTCCTATACGCTCTTTGAAAGAGAGCCGGAGGAAGTTGCGGATTTCCTGAAAAACGGGGACTTTACCGGGCTGAACGTCACCATTCCCTACAAAAAAACGGTCATCCCCTATTTGGATGAATTGTCCCCGGCTGCTAAAAAGCTGGGGGCGGTGAACACCGTCGTCCGCAGAGAGGACGGCACCCTTTTCGGCCACAACACGGACTATTTTGGCTTTGCTTCCCTTTTGAAGCGAAGCGGTCTGGATGTCGCCGGGAAGAAGGTTTTGGTGCTGGGCAGCGGCGGGGCTTCCAATACCGTCACTGCTGTTTTGACTGGGCTGGGTGCTGAGGCCGTGGTCATTTCCCGTTCCGGGGAAAACAATTACGAGAACCTGCAGCGTCACGAAGACGCCGCCGTCATCGTCAACGCGACCCCCGTCGGCATGTACCCCAACACCGGCGTTTCTCCCGTGGATCTGAAGCGGTTCCCCAAGCTGGAAGGGGTGCTGGACGTGATCTACAACCCCGCCCGCACCCAGCTGCTGCTGGACGCCGAAGCGCTTCATATTCCCTGCGCCAACGGCCTTTGGATGCTGGTAGCACAGGCCAAGGAATCCGCCGAGTATTTTACCGGCACATCCATTGACGACGCCGCCATTGCCGAAATCCACGCAAATCTTGCCGCTCAGATGGCAAACATCGTTCTCATCGGAATGCCGGGATGCGGAAAAAGCACCGTCGGCGCTCTGCTTGCGGACAAACTTGGCCGGAAGCTGGTGGACGCCGACGAGGAAATTGTCCGTCTTGCGGGCAAGCCCATCCCGGCCATTTTTGCGGAGGACGGCGAAGCCGTTTTCCGGGACTGGGAGACGAAAGCGCTGTCCCAGCTGGGCAAACAGTCCGCGCTGGTCATCGCCACCGGCGGTGGCTGTGTGACCCAGCCGCGAAACTACCCATTGCTTCACCAGAACGGCGTGATTTTCTGGCTGAAACGGGACATTTCCAAGCTGCCCACCGATGGCCGTCCCCTGTCCCAGGCTAGTCCCTTGGACGCAATGTTCGCAAAGCGCGCCCCCATGTACGCTGCCTTTGCCGATCACGCCGTCAGCAATGACGGTTCCGCCGAGGAAACCGTCGCCGCAATTTTGTCGATCATGGAGGAACCCATATGAAAATTCTGGTCATCAACGGCCCCAACCTGAACATGCTGGGCATCCGGGAGCCGGGTATCTACGGCAAAAATACCTTTGCCGATCTTCTGCGGCTACTGGACGAAACCGCCAGCGCCGAGGGTCTGGAAGTGGAGCAGTACCAGTCCAACCACGAGGGGGACATTGTGGACAAAATCCAGTGGGCATACGGCAAGGTGGACGGCATCGTCATCAACCCCGCCGCCTATACCCATACCTCCGTGGCCATTCTGGACGCCCTGAAAGCCGTTTCCATCCCCACCGTGGAGGTTCACATCTCCGACGTGGACGCAAGAGAACCGTTCCGGCAGATCTCCTATGCGGGAATAGCCTGCGTGAAGACCATCAAAGGCCACGGCCTCGAGGGCTACCGGGAGGCCATGCTGTACCTCAAGGAGCGCTACGGGTAAAAAATTCCCCATTGCCTTTTGGCAATGGGGAAACGCTCACTTGCGGAAGACCAGCAGCTTGCTGGAAACGTAATTCAGAATGACCACCAGAACGCTGATAATCAGCTTCCAGATATTTCCGTTCCAGCCCAAAATGTCCACGGTCAGGAGTATCAGCACCGTTTCCAGACCGCCGGACGCTGCCCGGCAGCCGACGAATTTGCCCAGCTCCGGCAAAACGGTTTGCATCGACCAGTCGTGGCTCTTGAACACGAAGGGCTTGTTCGTCACATAGGCAAAGGCCACCGCCGCCACCCACGCAATGATATTGCTGACGGCCGCGCTGATGCCCAGCAGATTGTAAAGCGGCAGATAAACCAGATAATTCACCGCGGTCGTCAGCACGCCGAAAAAGAGATAGCTGACCATGTCCCAGTGTTTTTCGACCAAAGCGCGGATTTTTTCGATCATGTTTTTCCTCCTCACAACCCCAGATCTTCCCCTACCAGGATAAATTTGATCCGCCCGGGGGGATTGCAGTTGCGGGTGATGAGGATCTGGTTGCAGATGCAGCCGTCGCTCTTGCAGTCGGCGCAGGCACCTGTCACCTCGCAGGGCGTTTTGGAGTCGAAGCGCTGCTTGTTCTGGGGCGCGGCAACCGTTCTTGCCCGCTCCACGGCGGCGTCCAGAGAATCCATCACCTTGTTCATTCCCGCAATGACGATCACGGATTCCGGCCCATAGACGATGGCCGCTACCCGGTTGCCGTTGCCGTCGATGTTCACCATCTGGCCGTCCAGACTCAGCGCGTTCGCGCCGGTGATGAACACGTCCGCGCCAAGGCACTGCTTCATGATTGCTTTCCGCTCCTCCGGGGTCGCAGCCCGCTCCCGGTCGAGGGCGCGGTAGTCCCCTGTCCGTACGGTGTCTAACAAGCCGATCTGCTCAGCGGACATTGCGCCGCCCCAGCCCACGCTGGAACCGGCGGGAATCCATTCCAGCGCCTTTTTCAGCGCTTCGGCTTTGTCTGCGCAGTAGCAGGCTTCAAAATGGCGGCTGTGGAGATTCTTGATCAGCACATTGGCGCGTTTTTCATAGTATTTCCGTTTCGGGTCAGTCACAGTAACCACTCCTTTTTCTTCCTATCATATCACCTATCATACCGCATAAGCAGAAAAAAGTAAAGAGAGGACACCATCATGCAGAATATGATTTTCAAACGCAAACTGCCCATTCCCAAGGAGATCAAGGAGCAGTACCCCCTGACCGCCGAACTTTCTCAGGTCAAAGCCCGCCGGGACAAGGAAATTGCCGACGTTTTCACCGGAAAAAGCGGCAAAATGGTGCTGATCATCGGTCCATGCTCCGCCGACCGGGAGGACGCAGTGCTGGAATACTGCGAGCGGCTGGCAAAATTGCAGGAAGCGGTGTCGGACAAGCTGGTTCTGATTCCCCGGGTCTACACCAACAAGCCCCGCACCACCGGCGACGGCTACAAGGGTCTTCTCCACCAGCCCGACCCCCGGAAAACCTCCGATATGCTGGAGGGCGTCATCGCCATCCGCCGCCTGCACACCAATGTGCTGGCCAACACCGGCCTTCCCACCGCCGACGAAATGCTCTACCCCGACAATTACCGCTATCTTTCCGACCTGCTGTCCTACGTGGCGGTGGGTGCGCGGAGCGTCGAAAATCAGGAGCACCGGCTGACCTCCAGCGGCATTGACATTCCCGTAGGCATGAAAAATCCCACCAGCGGGGATATTTCCGTCATGCTCAATTCCATCATGGCCGCCCAGCACCCCCACACCTTCATCTACCGGGGCTGGGAGGTGGATACCACCGGCAATCCCCTTGCCCACGCCATCCTCCGGGGCTACGTGAACAAGCACGGCGAGTCCATGCCCAACTACCACTTTGAGGAGCTGGAACGGCTGTACAACGCCTACACCGCCAAGGGGCTTCAAAACATGGCGCTGATCGTGGACGCCAACCACGCCAATTCCGGCAAAAAGTATCAGGAGCAGCCCCGCATCTGCAAGGAAGTGCTCCACTCCTGCCGCCACAGCGGAGAAATCAAGTCCATGGTCAAGGGCTTCATGGTGGAATCCTACTTAGAACCCGGCTGCCAGAAGATCGGCGACGGCGTTTACGGCAAGTCCATCACTGACCCCTGTCTCGGCTGGGAGGAAACAATTCGCTTGGTTCAGGATATTGCGGATTTGATCTGAATGTGCTATACTGGGTGCCATCGAGCCTAAAAATGGAGTGATGCAATATGACAGCAGAACAAATGGTACAATATGCCTACGAGGAAGGCTTTTCCGCCGCCGCGGTAGTGGATACCGCCGACATTGTTTTTGACCCTTCTTTCCGTCCTTACTGCGAGGAAAACCTTTGCGGGCAGTACGGCGCGAACTATTCCTGTCCCCCGGACTGCGGCACGCCGGAGGAGATGAAGCAGAAGGTGCTTGCCCACAAAAAGGCGCTGGTGCTGCAAAGCATCTGGCAGTTGGAAAGCTACACCGACACTCCCGCCATCAAGAAGGGAAAATCCGGCCACAACACCGCCGCCATCCGTCTGATGAAGCGTTGCCGTGACGAAGGGTGCGACGGCTTTCTGGTGGGCGCCAGCGGCTGCGCCCTGTGTTCCCCCTGCACAAGAAAAAATAGCGAGCCTTGCCGGTTCCCCGACCTGAAATATTCCTGCATGTCCGCATACTGCATTTTCGTCAAGAAGCTGGCAGACCTGTGCGGTATGGAATATACCTGCGGCGACGGTCTGATCGCGTTTTTCGGTATGTACGTATTTGACTGAGTTCTATAGCAAAACTCCCCGTTTTCGATGGAAAACGGGGAGTTTTTTGCCAATTATAGGTTTGTATAGCCCATCAGGCTTTCGTCCACCACGGCGGCAGTGTCCCGGCCTTCCCGCAGTGCCCACACCACAAGGCTCTGTCCCCGGCGCATATCGCCGCAGACAAATACCTTGGGTTGACTGGTCGCGTACTTCACATCCGCCACATTGCCCCGGGGCGTCATATCCACGCCGAAGGCTTCGGCGACATAGCTCTCGCAGCCCAGGAATCCCGCCGCGATAAGCACCAGATCGCACTCCACGGAGAATTCCTCCCCGGTGGGAACCATCATCCGCCGCCCGTCCACCACCTTGCTTTCCAGACGGGCAATAAGCGCCCCGCAGACCTGCCCGGCTTCGTTCTTGTAGAACTCCTTGACGGTGGTCTGGTATTCCCGGGGGTCGTGGCCGAACATGGCAATGGCCTCCTGCTGGCCGTAGTCGGTTTTCAGCACCCGCGGCCACTCCGGCCATGCGTTGCCGGGAGCGCGGGACTGCGGCGGGCAGGGCATCATTTCCAGCTGCATGATACCCGTGCAGCCCTGACGGATGGCGGTGCCTACACAGTCATTGCCCGTGTCGCCGCCGCCGATGACCAGCACCTTTTTGCCCTTGGCCGTGACAGCCTTGCCGTCGGCAAAATCCGAGTCAAGCAGACTTTTTGTCACGCTGGTCAGGTAGTCCACGGCAAAGTAGATTCCCTCGGCGTCCCGTCCGGGTACGCCGATGTCCCGGGGCTTTTTCGCGCCGCAGCAGAGTACCACCGCGTCATAATTCTCTTTCAGTTCCTCGGCGGAGACGTCACGCCCCACGTCGGCGTTGGTAATGAACTCGATGCCCTCTTCTTCCAGAATCTTCACCCGGCGGTCAATGACCCACTTTTCCAGCTTCATGTTGGGAATGCCGTACATCAGTAAGCCGCCCACCCGGTCGGCGCGCTCGTACATGGTCACCTTGTGGCCGCGCTTGTTCAGCAAATCCGCAACGGACAGCCCGGAGGGGCCGGTGCCGACCACTGCCACCCGCTTTCCGGTGCGCGCCGGTGGCGGAACGGCGTGGATCGTGCCGCTTTCGTAGCCGTACTCCACGATCGCCCGCTCGTTTTCCTTCACCGCCACGGGCGACCCCGTGGCCATGCCGCAGGTGCAGGCGGCTTCGCACAGCGCCGGGCAGACCCGGCTGGTGAATTCCGGATAGCGGTTGGTGGCAATGAGCCGCTTCGCCGCCAAGTCCCACCGCCCCTGATATACCAGATCGTTCCATTCGGGGATGAGGTTATTTAAGGGGCAGCCGCTTGCCATGCCGCCGATCATCATGCCGCTCTGGCAGAAGGGTACGCCGCAGTCCATGCACCGCGCACCCTGCGCCTGCTGTTCGTCGCAGTGCAGCGGAATATGAAATTCATTGAAGTTTTTGATACGTTCCTCAGGAGCGATCTCCCGGCTGGTCTGCCGGTCGATCTCCATAAATCCGGTGGGTTTTCCCATATTCCCGCCTCCTTATTTTCCGTTTTTCATGGCGTAAAACGCCTCGATCTGCGCCTGCTCGCTGTCCTCGCCCTTTTCCTCCATCTTGGCGATGAGACGGAGCATCTTATCATAGTCGTGGGGCAGAACCTTCTTGAATTTCGGCAGATATTCGCCGAAGTTTTCCAGAATTTCCTTACCCCGGGGCGAGCCTGTGGCCTCCACATGCTCCCGGATCAGGTCTTTCAGCAGGGACACATCGTACTTATGCTCCACGCTTTCCAGCGTGACCATGTCCTTGTTCACCCGCTGGTAGAAATCCCAATCCTCATCCAGCACGTAGGCAATGCCGCCGCTCATGCCAGCAGCGAAGTTCTTGCCGGTCTTGCCCAGCACCACCACTGTGCCGCCGGTCATGTACTCGCAGCCGTGGTCGCCCACGCCCTCCACCACGGCGACAGCGCCGGAGTTGCGGACGCAGAACCGTTCTCCGGCCACGCCGTTGATGAACGCCTTGCCGCCGGTGGCGCCGTAGAAGGCCACGTTGCCGATGAGGATATTTTCACTGCGGTCATAGGTCACGTTTTTCGGCGGGTAGACGATGATTTTGCCGCCGGAAAGTCCCTTGCCCAGATAGTCGTTGCTGTCGCCGATCAGCTCCAGCGTCAGCCCCTTGGGGATGAACGCGCCGAAGCTCTGGCCGCCGTAGCCGGTGCAAACCACGCGGAAGGTGTCGTCCGGGAGGGTGTTGCCGAATTTTGCCGTGATCTCGCTGCCAAAAATGCTGCCGAAGGTGCGGTCGGTGTTGCCCACCTCCATCTGAATGGTCATAGGCTTGGGTTCCGCCATATCGAAGCTCTTTTTGAACTTCTTCATCAGCACCTTCATGTCGGGAGTCTGTTCCAGCTTGAAATCGTAAACTGCCTTGGGGTCAAAGTGGACGTTGGTGTTCTCCACCAGCGGGTTTTTTAGCAATCCCGACAAGTCCATTTCGCTGGCGCGGGAACCGGCGGGGGCGGGACGAACTTTCAACAAGTCCGTGCGGCCTACCAGTTCGTCCACCGTGCGCACGCCCAGCTTCGCCATATATTCCCGCAGCTCCTGGGCCATGAACTTCATGAAGTTCATCACGTACTCGGGCTTGCCTATAAACTTCTTTCTCAGCTCGGGGTTCTGGGTGCAGATGCCCATGGGGCAGGTGTCCAGATTGCACACCCGCATCATTACGCAGCCCATGGCTACCAGCGGGCCGGTGCCGAAGCCGAATTCCTCCGCGCCCAGCATGGCGGCGATGGCCACGTCCCGACCGCTCATGAGCTTGCTGTCGGACTCAATGCGCACGCGGGAACGCAGACCGTTCATAATGAGGCACTGGTGCGCCTCCGCGATGCCCAGCTCCCATGGAAGTCCGGCGTTGTGGATGGAGGAATTGATGGACGCCGCGCCTGTGCCGCCGTCAAAGCCGGAGATCAAAATGACCTCCGCGCCGGCCTTGGCCACGCCGGCGGCAATGGTGCCAACGCCCGCTTCGCTTACCAGCTTGACGTTGATGGCGGCGCTGCGGTTGGCGCATTTCAGGTCATAGATTAGCTGTGCCAGATCTTCAATGGAATAGATATCGTGATGGGGCGGCGGGGAGATCAGCCCCACGCCGGTGGTGGAATTGCGGCACTTTGCCACCCATGGATAAACCTTGCCGCCGGGAAGCTGGCCGCCCTCGCCGGGCTTCGCGCCCTGAGCCATCTTGATCTGGATCTCCTTGGCGGAAACCAGATATTTGCTGGTAACGCCGAACCGGGCGGAAGCGACCTGCTTGATGGCGGAATTCCGTTCGGTGCCGTAGCGTTCCTCGTCCTCGCCGCCCTCGCCGGTGTTGGACTTGCCGCCCAGACGGTTCATGGCAATGGCAAGGCATTCATGGGCTTCCTTGGACAGCGCGCCGTAGCTCATGGCGGCGGTCTTGAAGCGCTTGACGATGGAGTCTACGTCCTCTACTTCCTCGATGGGGACGCCGGTTTCGGGGTAGTTGAATTCCAGCAGGCTGCGCAGGTGCATATCGTCGCCGCCCTCGTTGGCCGCGGCGGCGGTGTACTGCTTGAACTTGCCGTAGTCCCCCGTCCAGACCGCCTGCTGCAAAAGGTGGATGGTCTGGGGATTGTACAGGTGCTGCTCCGCCGCGCTTCCGCTGCGGAATTTGTGGGCGCCCACGCTGGGCAAATCCATGTAAATGTCCAGCCCCAGGGGGTCGAAGGCCTGCTGGTGGCGGTCTTCCATATCCTTCTGGATATCGTCAATGGTGATGCCGCCCACCCGGCTGACGGTGTTGGTAAAGTATTTGTCAACGACCTCTTTGCTGATGCCCACCGCTTCAAAAATCTGGCTGCCCTGATAGGACTGGATGGTGGAAATGCCCATCTTGGAGGCGATCTTCACGATACCCGCCAGCACCGCCTTGTTGTAATCGTTGACGGCGGCGTAAAAATCCTTTTCCAGCAGCCCGTCGCTGATCAGATTGCCGATGCTCTCCTGCGCCAGATACGGGTTGATGGCGCAGGCGCCGAAGCCCAGAAGCGTGGCAAAATCATGGACAAGTCTCGGTTCGCCGCTTTCCAGAATCAGCGCCATGGCGGTGCGCTTGCGGGTGCGAACCAGATATTTGGACACCGCGCTGACGGCCAGCAGACTGGGAATGGCGACATGATACTCGTCAATGTCCCGGTCGGACAGAATCAGGATGTTCGTGCCGTCCCGGTACGCCCGGTCAACGTCCACGAACAGCCGGTCGATGGCCTTTTCCAGCGGGGTGTTTTTATAGTAGCAGATGGACACCGTCTCCACCTTGAAGCCGGGAACGTCCGTGGTCTTGATTTTCAGCAGATCTGTTTCCGTGAGGATGGGGTTGTTGATTTTCAGAACCTTGCAGTTTTCCGCGTTCTCTTCCAGCAGATTACCCTGGGCGCCCACGTACACGGTGGTAGAGGTGACGATTCTTTCCCGCAGTGCGTCGATGGGCGGGTTCGTAACCTGGGCAAACATCTGCTTGAAATACTCGAACAGCGGCGGGCGGGTGTGGCTGAGAACGGCCAGCGGAGTATCGCTGCCCATCGCGCCGGAGGGTTCCGCGCCGTTTTTCGCCATGGGGAGCATGATGGTCTTCAAATCCTCGTAGCGGTAGCCGAAGGCCTTCTGGAGCCGCACCATTTCTTCTCTGGTGTAGGAGGGTATCTTCCGGTTAGGCACCGTCAGGTCGGAGAGGTTCACCAGATTCCGATCCAGCCATTCGCCGTAGGGCTGGCGGCTGGCGTACTCCGCTTTCAGGTGCTCGTCGTCCACCAGCTCGCCCTTCACCGTGTCCACCAGCAGCATCTTGCCGGGGCGCAGGCGGTCTTTGCGGATGACATGCTCCTGAGGGATGTCCAGAACGCCCACCTCGCTGGACAGAATCAGCCGTCCGTCGTCGGTGATGTAATAGCGGCTGGGGCGCAGACCGTTGCGGTCAAGGACCGCGCCCATCACGTCGCCGTCGCTGAACAGAATGGACGCAGGGCCGTCCCAAGGTTCCAGCATAGTGGCATAATACTGGTAAAAGTCCTTCTTCTTTTGATCCATGTTCCGGTTGTTGCTCCACGGCTCCGGGATAGTGACCATCACCGCCAGAGGCAGGTCCATGCCGTTCATGACCATGAATTCCAGCGTGTTATCCAGCATGGCGGAGTCGGAACCGCCCTGATTGACAATAGGCAGCACCTTGGTCATATCGTCCTTCAGAAAGCGGCTGGCAATGGTCTCCTCACGGGCGAGCATGGTGTCCACGTTGCCACGGATGGTGTTGATCTCGCCGTTGTGGAGAATGAACCGGTTGGGGTGCGCCCGGTTCCAGCTGGGAGAGGTGTTGGTGGAGAAGCGGCTGTGGACCATGCCGATGGCGGTCTCATAGTCCTCGTCCTGCAAATCCGGGTAGAACTGCCGCAGCTCCTTGACCAGAAACATGCCCTTATACACGATGGTGCGGCTGGACAGGCTGCACACGTAGGTCTCCTGACTGGACTGCTCGAACACCCGGCGAACCACATACAGCCGCCGGTCAAAGGCGATACCAGCGACCATTCTCGGCGGCTTTCCCACAAACGCCTGCCAGATGCTGGGCATACAGTCCCGTGCCTTCTGCCCCAGATACTCGGGGCATACCGGCACCTGCCGCCAGCCAAGGAAGGGCAGCCCCTCCTTCTTGCAGATGATCTCAAACAGCTTCTTTGCCTGATTGCGCTGCAACTCTTCCTGCGGGAAGAAGAACATGCCAACGCCGTATTCCCGCTCCGCGCCCAGCGTGATGCCCGCAGCCGCGGCTGCTTTCACAAAAAACTTATGGCTGACCTGTAACAGAATGCCCACGCCGTCACCGGTTTTTCCCTCGGCGTCCTTGCCTGCCCGGTGTTCCAGATGCTCCACGATCTGCAGCGCGTCATCCAGCGTCCGGTGGCTCTTGCGTCCCTTGATATCCACGACCGCGCCGATGCCGCAGTTGTCGTGTTCAAACCGGGAATCGTACAACCCGGCTGGAGCTGTGCGTTCGGTGAAATTTTCCATAGCTTTTTCTCCTTCAGGCTACAAAAAATAAACGGCGTTTCCGCGCACAGGGCAAAAATGCCCCATGGGGAACGCCATTGTTCTCTGCGCCTATCATACCACAGTGGGCACCGCTTTACAAGGCAGAAGAAATTCCGTTTTCTTCCAATATCTTTGTTCTATTTGCCCAAATTCCGCAAAAAGCGGCGGCTCGGCGCATCAAAGCAGTCAGGCATATAAAACGGCAGCTCCCGGGGAAGGAAGCTGCCGTTTAAGAAAATTCCTGCGGTTTTTGATATCAGGAATCAATCTGTATAATGTCCATCTATGATATTGCCTGGCACAATATCATATACCATTCCGTCTGTGAGAGACGTTGCCGTTTTCCCGGACATATCAAGTAAAAAATCTTCGTTCCATGCTCCTGTAATGGAGAGTACGTTCTCAGTGATATGCCACTCCAGCTCACTTTGTTCTTCGTGAGCGGGATCTGTTTTTCGTTCGACTTCACGTTTGGCGTAGGATTCAAAAACAGAGATGCAATGAAGCACCTGCGACTGATTGTTCCAAAGACGGAAAGGAATTCCAACAGATGTCTTGATCTGCGATAAGATGTCCTCAGTCTCAAAATCGACGCTGTCTTGTGTACCAAATGCGCTTTCAGCATCCAAGCTGACATCCGGAGTCGGTTCAGTGGCCATGCTATTCGTGTTTTCCTCCAATTGCGCTTTTGCTTCATTGCTTTCAGGGCTGGAATTCGCGGGCAGCTGCTTGTTTGCGCAAGAACACAAGAAAATGCTTGCGATAAGCAATACCGTTACCATTGTCTTTTTCATCTGTTTATCTCCTTTCAGCCAAAAGAATCATTTCCGGCTGTCTCTCTGCTTTTCCAGCTTGAGATACATTTCCTTCAAATGCTCGGCCAGAGGGCTGTCCGAACGGAAGGGGGAGAAAAAGTGATACTTGGCAGCGGCATTCTGGTTGAAATCCCGGATGTGATCCTTGATGCTCTCGTATTTCACGACGACCTTGTTTTCCTCGGCGAACTTCTTCAGCTTGACAATGATCTGGCTGGAATGCACCACGTCGATGATGAACACACCGAAGAACATACCAATGAAGAAGGAAAACGCCAGATTGTTGGACAACCACGCCAGCGCATTCAGGATATAGGGATGCACCAGAAAATAGTACGCCGCGCCAAGCGCCGCCCAGAAGAAGGAGAACAGCGGGCAGATGATCCCCTGAATATTGCCCCAAAGGTTTGAATAGTCCCACAGCCGGACTTTCAGATATTTCAGGCAGGCAAGACCCGCGATGTACTCAATGAGCGTCATGGCGACAGCCATGGCAAGAAACAGCGCCACCCGGTTCCAGACGGGGTCTGCGATCAGGTGCAGATCCTCCAGCGACGCCAGCAGGAACAGCGTACACAGGCCGAAGCCGTAAATCGGCAGATACGGGCCGGTGCAGAAGCCGGGATTGATCCACTTTTTGTGGCGGTGGGTCAGGTTGCGGTACAGAAGCTCCAGCACCCATCCGAAGCACGAGCCGATAAAGAACAAAAACGCAAGTACCAGACTAAGCCTCATAAGGATTCTCCTTTTTCTATCTTGTTTCCAGTTTATTCATTTTTTCTAAACACTAACGAAATAATTCTTTACGAGACTGTAAACACGCTGAAAAAACGAGAATGTGCAATGTCCGATTTGGCATATCTTATCCATTTTATTGCTTGCACTTTTCCCGTATTTTGATTATAATGGTTGCTATCAGAAAAGTCAATATTCGCATTATTTTGCCTTTGGAGACAGATTTTTACCCGGAGGCGTATGTGAGGAGGATATTATGTCTGAAAAGAACCCGCCGGACAGTAATTTCATGACAAAGCTTGCCACGTTTATTGTGGACAAAAAGACTTTGTTCTTCCTTTTGTACATATTTGCCGTTATTTTCTGCGCTTTTTCCTCCGGCTGGGTAAATGTGGAAAACGATGTCACCACCTATCTGCCCGAGGACACGGAGACCCGGCAGGGCATCGTGGCGATGAACGATAACTTCACCACCTTCGCCACCGCCCAGATCATGGTATCCAACGTCACCTACGAGACGGCGGAGGAACTGTCCCAGCAGATCGCGGATGTGGAAGGGGTCAGCATGGTCACCTTCGACGACACCCCCGACCACTACACCAATGCCTCGGCGCTGTTCGATATCAGCTTCGACGGCATTGTCTCCGACGAGATCAGCGAGCGGGCGCTATCGGATGTGGAAGCGCTGATGGACGGCTACGACTACTGCGTGTACTCCGACGTCGGCTACGACGAAAACGCCACCCTGCAGGGGGAAATGTCCGTTATTCTGATCATAGCGGTGGTCATCATCATCGTCGTGCTTACCCTGACCTCCCGCTCCTACGCCGAGGTCCCTGTGCTGATGATCACCTTCGGCGTGGCGGCCATTCTGAACATGGGCACCAACTTCCAGCTGGGCACCATCAGCTTCATCTCCAACTCCGTGGCTGTGGTATTGCAGCTGGCGCTGGCCATTGACTATGCCATCATCCTATGCCACCGCTTCACCGACGAGCGGGAGACCCGCACCGCCCGGGACGCCTGCATCACCGCCCTGAGCAAGGCCATCCCGGAGATCAGCGCCTCGTCCCTGACCACGGTGTCCGGCCTTGCGGCGCTGGGCTTCATGGAATTCAAAATTGGTCTGGACATGGCGCTGGTTCTGGTGAAAGCCATTTTGTTCAGTTTGCTTTCCGTATTCACCCTGATGCCGGGACTTCTGATGCTGTTCAGCCCGCTGATGGACCGCACCCGCCACAAAAAACTACTGCCAAACATCACGCCTATCGGCAAGTTTGCGGTGAAGACCCGGCGCGTTGTGCCGCCGCTGTTTGCCATTCTTCTGGTCGGGGCATTCATCCTGTCCAACCGCTGCCCCTTTGTTTACAGCTATAACAACATTGAGACCGCGAACATGAACGAGCGCCAGACGGCCTACTTCAAGATCCAGAACACCTTCGGCACAAACAACATGGTCGCGCTGGTGGTTCCCAGCGGAAACTACGACGCGGAAGCGAAAATTCTTAAGGAACTGGACGCCTGCCCGGAGGTCAAGAGCACCATGGGCCTTGCCAACATCGAGGCCATGGACGGCTACACCCTAACGGACAGCCTGAACCCCAGAGAGCTTTCCGAGCTGGTGGGCATGGATTACGAGGTAGCGCAGCTTCTCTATTCCGCCTACGCCATTGAGAACGACCAATACGGAGAATTCGTACAGGGGCTGGATAAGTACGACGTTCCCCTGTTCGATATGCTGATGTTCCTGAAAGACCAGCTGGATTCCCATAATATTTCTCTGGATGACATGGACGAAGCGTCTCTGAACGATATTTTCTCCCAACTGGATATGGCTCAGAAGCAGCTGAAAAGCGACCGCTACAGCCGGATGGTGGTTTACCTGAATCTGCCGGAGGAAAGCGACGAAACCTTTGCATTCCTGACCGAAATGCGGAACATTGTGGGGAAATACTACGACGGCGATTACTACGTGGTTGGCAATTCCACCAGCTCCCGCGATCTGTCGTCCTCCTTTGTCAAGGACAATCTGGTAATCTCCATTCTGTCCTCCCTGTTCGTTATTCTGGTGCTGCTGTTCACCTTCCAGTCAGCGGGACTGCCTATTCTGCTCATCGCCTGTATCCTGGGAAGTGTCTGGATTAACTTCTCCTTCCCCACTCTGGCCAATCAGCCGCTGTATTTCCTTGGCTACCTCATCGTGCAGTCCATTCAGATGGGCGCGAACATCGACTACGCCATCGTCATTTCCAGCCACTACCAGGAGCTGAAGGCCACGATGACCCATAAGGAAGCCATC
>ERZ824978.1178-NODE-1178-length-30400-cov-5.816873_pt1 | contig 30400 bp, 21 predicted proteins | sample MGYA00519860_ERZ824978 | MGnify/ENA primary metagenome ERZ824978 (study PRJEB31778, sample SAMEA3449184) | human gut metagenome | biome: human gut; feature: human-associated habitat; material: faeces | place: United Kingdom | collected 2010/2012 ... | reverse complement strand
GTGCCGGTGGTAACGGTGTTGCCCACGGAGGAGCCGGACACCATGCCGCACAGAGCGGAGGAGATGACAGCGACCTTCGCAGGGCCGCCGCTGGCCCAGCCGGCGATGCGGTTGGCGCAGGCGATGAAGAAATCGCTGATGCCGGTGGCCTCCAGGAAGGCGCCGAAGATGATGAACAGGACGATAAAGGTGGAACAGACACCGATGGGGGTGCCGATGACACCAGTGGTGGTATAGAACAGGTTGTAGATGATGGATTTCAGCGTTTTCCCCGCCACAAAGGCGTAGATGACAAAGCAGCTGGCCACGCAGAGGATGGGCAAGCCCACCACACGGCGGCAGCACTCTGCCAAAACCAAGATGCCGATGACGCCCAACACGATCTCCAGATCGGTGATGCGGGTGGCACGCTGGAGGATGCTCTGATTATTGATAACGAAATAGAAAAAGCTGCAAGCGCCGACCAGTGCTAGAATGATGTCATACCAGGGAATGCGATTGACCTTGCCTGGATGCCCCTTCCGTGCCGGATACAGGGCAAAGACAAACAGAATGACCAACCCCAAGAACAAAGGTCGTCGGAACTGTTCTCCCCAAGTTGCAAACAGGTTCATCCACATCACGAACAGCGCAAAGGCTGCCAGCAAGTAATGGAGAATCTTCTGCGGGATCCCCTCATAGATACGAGTATTGGATTCCCGGTCGTACTTCTTCATGATCTCCGCCACGTCGTCTGCCGTGCCCACTTCCACATCGTGGTGGACCGCAGGTTCGGCTTCCGGCTGGGAAACCACAGTTTTCTTGTCCTTAAAGTCTGCCAAATTGTTCGCCTCCTTGTTTACTATTTTTCTCTCACCGGTACAGGCGGATGCTTGCATCTCTCTGTGTTCTCTCTCGTTTTAGGAACTTTTTGGGATCGTAACGGGCCGGTTAAAGGGAAAAAACGGCTGCAGCGGCCGAAAAGGCAACTGCAGCCGCAAAAGATATGGTACCCATTTCCCCACGTTCCAGGCTGGGGAGATGTTGTTGTCAGTTAAGCAACGTCAATGTTCTTTTCTTTGAAGAACTTTGCAGCGCCGGGATGGAACTTCACGTCGATGCCCTTGGTTGCGTCCTCCAGCTTCAGGTTGTTGAACTTTTCGTGTCCCTTGATCAGTTCGTCCTGGTTGTCGAACATGGCCTTGACCAGCTCATAGACGACATCCTCAGACAGTTCATTGGAAGCGATCAGAGTAGCGCGGACGGAAACGGTCTCTACATCGGCATCCTGACCCTTGTAGGTGCCGGCGGGGATGGTGGTCTTGGTGTAGAAGGCATAATCCTTCATCAGGGAGTCCCGTTCTGCGCCATCGACGGGGATGACATAGACCTGAGAAGCGGTGGACAGGTCAACGACAGCAGTGGTGGGAGCGCCAGCGACGACGAATGCAGCGTCGATCTTGCCGTCCTTCAGGCTGTCAGCGGAGTCGCCGAAGCTTGCGTTGTTAACGGTGATGTCATCGAAGCTCATGCCATAAGCGGCCAAAACCTGCTTTGCGTTGAATTCGGTGCCGGAACCGGCGTCGCCCACGCAGACGGTCTTGCCCTTCAGATCCTTGACGGACTTGATGTTGGCGTTGGTGGTGACCAGCTGCACGGTTTCATCATACATACCGCAGACGGAGGAGAAGGTGTCATACTTGCCTTCTGCCTCGAACAGATCCGTGCCGGTGGATGCGTAATGCATCACGTCATTCTGGACGATGGCCAGATCTGCTTCGCCGTCAGCGATCAGCTGGATGTTGGCCTTGGATGCGCCAGTGGAAGTGACGGTCAGGGAGCTGTTGGTCAGCTTCTTGTTCAGGACGGTGGACATGACGCCGCCCACTGCGTAATAGGTGCCGGTGGTGCCGCCGGTGGCCAGGGTCAGGCTCTTTGCGCCTGCTGCCGCGCCGGTGGAAGCGGAGCCAGTTGTCGAAGTGCCGCCGCCGCAGCCGGTCAGAACCAAGCTGCAAGCCATGGCAGCAGCCAGAATCAGTGCCAGTGCTTTCTTCATAAGTAGTGTTCCTCCTAAATTTCGATTTTTGCAAAGCTCTGCCTGGAAAGAAGCTCTGCGATGAACGTACACGTTTTACAACATAATATTATATCGGGAAGCGATTCATCTGGCAAGCCCTAAAATACGCAAGATAGGAATATTTTTTCTCCCTCCCTCAGCTGGATTATTTTTTCATTTTTCGGTTCCATCTGCATCTTTTCTCGCATTGTCCGCTCTGCTCTGCATCCTTCTACCACTCATCCCTTCGTGTTCTCCCGTCTTTTCTCTGGTTTTCCGTTGTATTTTGCAGCTTTTAGCGGCACTTTTCAGCATATTTCAAATTCCTGTATACGAGCCTGCATAGATACCGTTTTCTTCTCCCGTTTCCGGCCATGCCAGACCCCTTTTGCCGCTCCAAATATAGCTTTTATGTTATATTTCGCTTGTTATGTTGCTATAAAAGTTTCGCCCCCCTCTTTGCTTTTTCAGTAAAATCCGCTATACTTGAACAGAGGGCTTTTGGACACACAACAGAGAGCTTTGTCCACAGCTCACGGAAACCAGAAGAAAAGAGAACACGAGTATGCGACATATCTTCATCATCAACCCCAAAGCCGGTCAAGGCGGCAGTGTCCAGCGCATCCAGACCCTGGCAGAGCAGCTGGGACAGCGCCACCACATCGAAACTCTGACCCTCCTGACCCACGGCCCCGGCCACGCCACCACCCTGGCTCGTTCCCTGGCAGAGACTGGCGAGGCGCTGCGCCTGTACGCCTGCGGCGGCGACGGCACCATCAACGAGGTGGCCAACGGCATCGCCGGTTTCACCAACGCCGCCATGACCGCCATCCCCACTGGGCTGGGCAACGACTTTCTAAAGAACTTCGGCGCAGACGCTGAGAAATTCAACGATCCGGAACAGCTGTGGGACGGCCCCGTGACCCCCCTGGATCTCATCGACTGCAACGGCCAGCGCTGTGCCCTGACCCTGGCCTGCAATGGCATTGATGCTCGGGTGGCAGCGGACGTCCACAAGTACAGCGTCCTCCCGCTGGTTCAGGGCAAGGGGGCGTACATCGCCTCTCTGCTGGTGAATTTCTTCTTCAAGGGCATCGGCTCTCACTGGACGGTCTATTTGGACGGTGTGCCCCAGACCGGAACCTTCTCCCTGGTCACCGTCTGCAACGGCCGCTACTATGGCGGCGGCTTCCTGCCGGTTCAGGAAGCCAGCATGACAGACGGCGTGCTGAACACGCTGGTGGTGAAGCAGGTGACCCGACGGGCATTCACCCGCTTTGTTGCGCCTTATTCCAAAGGTGAATACTGGCGCTTTCCTCAGTACGCCCAAAGCTATACCGCTAAGGAGATCCGCATCACCTCGGATGAGGACATCGTGACCTGTCTGGATGGAGAGATCTTCCGTTTTCGAGACGTGACCTTCCGCCTGTCCGACAAAAAGCTGAACTTTTTCGCTCCTAAGGGCGCCAGCCCCGATGCCACCTTCACCCCCATCGACCAACAGCAGCGGAAGAACTCCCTTTGAACTGCATCGCCCGCACCAGCTGCGGCCAACCAAAAAAACGCTTCGGCGCCAAAGGCTCCGAAGCGTTTCCTGTCAATGCGCCCCCTTATGACGCAAGACATACGAGGAACGTGTGTGTACTGCGGCCATTCATCCTATCTCGTTCGCTCTCATTCCGTGCAGTTCCCAATACAGTGCGGGTGTCGGGGTGGTCGTTCCTCCTGATTCTGAGTATAGCAAAACACCTGTCCCAAAAACCGGACAAGCAGGCTCGAATGAAAAATTTTTTCATCCGGCGCAAAAAGAGACCCCGCAGGGTCTCTTTTGTTATGATTGGAGTTTTGCCGTCAACGCCTCCAGCGCCTCCAGCATGGCCTCCTCAAAGGAGGGATGGGGCCGCATAGTGCGCAGCATCTGTTCTGCGGTCAGGTGGTTGACCATGGCTTCGCTGATCTGGCTGATCATGTCGCTGGCGTGCTGGCACATGAGCTGGGCGCCCAAGATCTCGTGGGATTCCTTGTCCGCCACCAGCTTCATAAAGCAGCGGCCTGGGTCTTCGATCATGGTGCGGGCGTTGCGGAACATGATGCATTTGCCTGTCACTGCGGCGATGCCCTGTTCCTTGGCCTCCGCCTCGGTCAGCCCCACCACGGCGATCTCCGGACTGCTGTAGATGCAGCTGGGCACCACGTTCAGGTCGGTCTGGGCGTCCTCCCCGCACAGCAGGTTCACGCAGGCCACCGCCTGGGCGGAAGCCACATGAGCCAGGGGGATCTCCGCCGACAGGTCGCCGATGGCGTAGACGGTGGGAATGCTGGTCTGATAGGTCTCATCCACCTTCAGCCGCTTCCCCACCTGTTCCGGCGTCAGCTCGGGGGCAAACAGTCCTTCCCAAGCAGGCACACGGCCGATGGCACACAGGACGACCTGACCGGCCACCTGTTTTTCTTTGCCCTTCTGCTCCACGGTGACTACCAGGCCGTTCTCGCCCTGTTCCACCCGCTGCACCATGGCAGAGGTGAGCACCTCCACGCCGCGCTTTTTCAGCAGCTGACCCAGGTTCTGCCCCAGCTCCTTGTCCAGGGTGGGCAGCAGCCGACTGGCGCCCTCCACCAAGGTCACCTGGCAGCCCAAGTTGTTGTAGAAGGTGGCAAATTCCACCCCGATGACGCCGCCGCCCATGATAACGATGGAGTCATAGAGCGCATCCGTCCCCTCCAACAGCTGGTCAGAGGTCAGGACGCCGGGTAAATCCAGGCCGGGGATGGGCGGGCACAGGGGCACAGAGCCGGTGGCCGCTAGGATGTGGTCAGCGGTGTAAGTGGTGCTCTCGCCATCCGTTCCGGTGACCACAACGGTGCCAGGGGCGGAGATGACCGCCGTCCCTGCCAGCACATCCACCTTGGCCTTCGCCAAAAGGGTCTCGATGCCCTCTCGAAGCTGGGCGGACACCTTCCGCTTGTAGGCGAACATCTCGCCGAGATCCACCGAGATCTCCCCCACATGGACGCCGATGGGTGCGCTGTGCTTGGCGTCAAAATAGACCTGAGAGGCGTGGAGCAGGGTCTTGGTGGGGATGCAGCCCCGATTCAGGCAGGTGCCCCCCACCTCACGCCGTTCCACGACAGCGGTGCGCAGTCCCCGCTTGGCCGCCTGCAAGGCCGCCGTGTAGCCGCCAGGGCCGGCGCCGATGACGATCAACTGATAATCCGACATAGTTTGCGTTCCTCCGGTTCTATCTTAAATATGCGGTCTGTGCGGAGCAAGGTACCGATCCTCTGCATCCTGCGTTATGCTTTTGTCCAGCGCAGGACAGGATGCCGTGCCGCCTTCACCTCGTCCGGTCTGCCGATGATGGTGTGGTGGGGCGCTTCGTGCATGGCCTGGGGATCGTCATACGCTCTCTGGGCCAGCATCTTCAGCACGTCCGCCGCATGATCCAACGTTTCAGGGCCTTCCGTCTCGGTGGGTTCCAGCATGAGGGCTTCGTGGACGATGAGGGGGAAGTACATGGTAGGCGGATGAATGCCCTCGTCGATGAGGGACTTGGCCACGTCCAGAGCGGTCACGCCGGTCTCTTTCTTGAGCTTGCTCAGATCCAGGACAAACTCGTGCATACAGATGCGGTCGTAGGCCGGTTCATAGGCACCCTTCAACGCCTGCATCAGGTAGTTTGCGTTCAAGACCGCGTTCTGTGCCGCCTCAGGGATGCCCTCTTTGCCCAGGGTCATCATGTAGGTCAGCGCCTTCACGACCACCAGGAAATTGCCGCGGAAGCTGCGCACCTGCAAGTGCCCTGCTTCTTCGGCCGTGGCGGAGTGGGGCAAGAATTCGGACAGAAACGCCTTGCAGCCCACCGCGCCAGCGCCAGGGCCGCCGCCGCCGTGAGGGGTGGCGAAGGTCTTGTGCAGGTTCATGTGGATGCAGTCAAAACCCATGTCGCCGGGACGCACCACGCCCATGACTGCGTTCAGGTTGGCGCCGTCGTAGTAGCACAGGCCGCCGGCCTCGTGTACCAGGCGGGTGATTTCCAAAATGTTCTGGTCGAAGATGCCCACGGTGTTGGGGTTGGTGAGCATCAGGCCAGCGGTGTCATCCCCCAGCGCAGCCTTCAAGCTCTCCAGATCCACGCAGCCATCAGGAGCGGAGTCGATGTTGACCACCTCATAGCCGCACATGGCGGCGGTAGCCGGATTGGTGCCGTGGGCGGAGTCGGGGACGATGATCTTGGTGCGCTTCTTGTCACCACGGGCGTCGTGGTACTGCTTGATGAGCAGGACGCCGGTGAACTCACCGTGTGCGCCAGCAGCAGGCTGGAAGGTCATGTCGTCCATGCCGGAGATTTCGCACAGGTAGCCCTTGGCGGTGTCCAGCACCTCCAACGTACCCGCCTGGGCTTCCGTAGGAGCCAGGGGATGGGTGTTGGTGAAGCTAGGCAGGGCTGCCATCTCCTCATCAATCCTGGGGTTATACTTCATGGTACAGGAGCCAAGGGGGTAGAAACCGCAGTTGACGCCGTGAACCTGCTTGACCAACTCCGTGTAGTGGCGGGAGATATCCGTCTCGCTCAGTTCCGGCAGCGCCGGCTTTTCCGCTCGGCGCAGTTCTTCGGGCAGTGCCACGGTGTCCACGTCACAGGGGGGCAGGATGGTACAACGGCGGCCGGGAACGCTCTTTTCAAAGATCAGTTTCATTTTGCCAGCACCTCCTCCACGATGGCTGCTGCTCTGTCCAGCTCCGCCTTGCTGATTTTTTCAGTGGCACACCACAAGATCTGATCCTCTCCCAGGGGCAGACCACCCAGGATCCCCTGTGCGTCCAGGGCGTCCAGAACCCCGTCCCGCTGGGGCAGGGTGGTGACGAATTCCTGGAAGTAAGCGCCGTCATAGGCCAGTTCCACGCCGTCCAGGGCGGTGAGCTTGCCCGCCAGGTAGTGTGCCTTGGCCATGGACTGCTCTGCCGCCTGGGTCATGCCGTCAGGCCCCATGGTGGCCATGTACAGGCCAGCGGTCAGGGCGCACAGCGCCTCGTTGGAGCAGATATTGCTGCTGGCCTTCTCTCGCCGGATGTGCTGTTCTCTGGCCTGGAGGCTCAGGACGTAGGCTTTGTTGCCCTTGGCATCGGTGGTCTCCCCAACGATACGGCCGGGGAGCTTGCGCATGAGCTTCTGGGTGGCGGACATGTAGCCCAGATAGGGGCCGCCGCTGCCCAAGGGCATCCCCAACGGCTGCCCTTCGCCTACGGCGATGTCTGCGCCGCAGGTTCTGGGGCTTTTCAAGATGGCCAGGGCGATGGGGTGACAGCCCATGATGTACTTGGCACCCGCCTCGTGGACGAGAGCGCCCAGGGCTTCTGCGTCCTCCAACAGACCGTAGAAGTTGGGCTGCTGGACGTAGAAGCTGGCCACATCGGCGGTGAGCAGTTCCTTCAGGGCGTCCACATCGGTGCGGCCGTCCTTCATGGGCACCACCTTCAGCTCGTCACCGGTGCCATAGCAGTAGGTGCGGACGGTGTTGATGACGTCAGGGTGGGTGGTGGCGGAGATGAGGGTCACATGACGCTTCCGATCTCGACACATGGCGGCGGCTTCTGCCGCAGCGGTAGCGCCGTCATAGACGGAGGCGTTGGAGACGTCCATGCCGGTCAGCTCACAGATCATAGTCTGATACTCGAAGATGGACTGGAGCAGCCCCTGGCTCATCTCTGCCTGATAGGGGGTGTAAGCGGTCAGGAATTCCTCCTTGGCCGGAATGTATTTCACGATGGAAGGGATGTAGTGGTCATAAGCACCAGCGCCCCGAAGGATGGTGGCATACGCCTTGTTCTTGGCCGCCATGGCAGACAGGGCACGCCCCACTTCCAGCTCACTCATGCCGGTGGGGAGGTTCAGCTGGTCATGGAGCAGCATCTGGCTGGGCACATCCTGGTACAGTTCTTCCACGCGGTTCAGGCCGATGGCCTGGAGCATTTTTCGCCGTTCTTCTTGGGTGGACGGGACATAACTGCCCATAGATCAGCCCTCCTCCGCACAGAACGCCTCATATGCGGCGGCGTCCAGCAGTTCTTCGGTGTCGGTGACGTTCTCCACCTTGATGATCCAGGTGCCGTAGGGGGCTTCGTTGAGCAGTTCGGGCTGATCCAGCAGGTCTTCGTTCACTTCACAGACGGTGCCGGAGACTGGGGAGATCAGGTCGGAGACGGCCTTGACGGATTCCACATCGCCAAAGGCTTCGCCGGCGGCAGCGTCATCGCCCACTTCGGGCAGGTTGACGAAGACCACATCACCCAGGGCGTCCTGGGCGAAGTCGGAGATGCCGATGACGGACACGCCGTCCTCCTCCTTCAGCCATTCGTGGGACTTGGAATACTTCAGTTCAGCGGGGAAATTCATACTAATACCTCCAATAATCTATCCTAAAAAATACAACTTTTTCTCTCTTACAGGCCGATCTTTTCCGCCAGCACTTCCATGGCGTCCTCAACCTCCTGATCGGTGAAGCAGTACTGCATTTCGGTGTGAGCAGCACGGAGCTTTTCAACGTCCTCCTTGACCGCCTGGCTCCGGAGGATACAGTCCGCCATGAGCTGTGCCAGCTTGTCAAAGTCGTCAGCGGTGAAGCCAAAGCGGGTCATCTCGCTGACGCCCATGCGCAGGGCGCCGGAGGCGGTGAAGCCTTCCTCATCGGGGGTGGCCTGGTAGTTGACGATGATGTTGTTCTCCTCCAGGCGCTTTGCCACCTCTGCGCCCACGCCGTAGCCGACCGAAACGATGACCTGGTGGGTCTCGGTGTAGTCCATGGCAGGATCGCCCATCACGTCCAGACCGGCAGCCTTCAGGCTCTTGGCAAAGGACTTGGCGTTGGAAATGATGGCCTTCTGGTATTCGTCCTTGAACTGGTTCATCTCATACGCCGCCATCAGCATCCCCAACTGGGTGCCCAGGTGGTGGTTGGAGACGCTGCCGGGGAAGGTACGGGTTTCGATGGTTTTCCACAGGCCGTACTTCAGGTCTTCTTCCTTGTAGTTGACGCCGATGACGCCCCGCTGGGGGCCGAAGAAGGTCTTATGGGAGGAGCCTGTGACGATCTCAGCGCCCTCCTGGAAGGGATTCTGGAAGTGGTCGCCCACCAGACCCAGCACATGAGCCATGTCGTACATGATGGTGGTGTGGATGTTCTGTTCGTCCACAAATTTCCGAATTTCCGCCACCGGCTCCTTGTGCAGCACCATGCTCTTGCCCAGGATGATCAGCTCCGGACGATAGCGTTCCAGCAGCTTCTTGGTCTCCTCCATATCGGTCTTGTAGGGGTTCTCCTTGCACACCGGGAAATTGACCACAGCAGGCTTTTCGGTGATCGGGTCGATGGCCACATAGTCATGGAGGGCGCCCATGGGCTGTGCGGACAGGTGACCACCCTTGATGATGTGGTTGTTCATAACGTAACCCAGACGCTTGGCCTCGCGCTTGCGGTCGATGCGGTTCTTCCAGTCCATCAGAGCGGAGAACACGGCCATGTTGGCCATCTGGCCGCTGAGCACACGAGTCTCCACCTCGGAGCAGCCCAGGTAGGCGCGCATCTCGTCAATCAGCAGCTGTTCCACATGGTCGATGAACTCGGTGCCCTGATAGTAGAACACGTCCTTGTCGTAGAAGGCCAAGATCTTCTTATGCTCGGCGTACCGGCAGGCGGGGTCGCTGCCACAGAGCAAGCGGACAGCACGGCTGGGGGTGTTCTCCGAGGGGATCAGGTTCACGCACCGCTCCTGCCGCCACACATGGTTTTCAGCGGCTTTTTTCAGCAGCTCGACTGCCTTACCGGTGCGGTCGCCCTTGGCGGTGGATTCCGCTTCCTCCTCTACTTTATAAATGAGGGGACGGGCAAAGGGAGGAGCGCCTACGCTCATATGACGGGCGGGGATGACCGCCTTGACCCGCTTGCCGCGGATGTCCACTTCCACCACGTCATCTTCCAACACATCGCTGTCGATGTACGCCATGCCGATGGCACGCTTGCCGCTGGCTTCCAGGATGACGGTGGAGATGCCCTCGCCCTGGGTCTTGAAATAGGGTACCATGGTGCCGCTGGTGACCCAGCCCACCAGCTTATCATTCTTGTAAACCTCCATGCCCGCACGCATGACCCCACGGCCGGTCAGGGCGATGGGTGCGATCTTCTTGGGCAGGGCGGACAGATCGCTGAAATCACGATCCATGTATCGCTGAGCGGCTTCCTGCTGTGCCTTCAATGCGGCGCGGCCGATGAAATCCCCCTTCTGGTCGGAGAAGCTGACGGCGAACTTGGACAGTGGGACGGCGAAGATGGGAATTTCACTGCCATCGGGAGCGATGCCCATTTCGTGGCCGTACAGGGGCAGGGCAGCCTCCATGCGCAGGGTGTCACGGGCACCCAGACCGGCAGGACGAGCGCCTAGCTCCATGAGCCGATTCCACAGCCACGCCGCATCCTCGCTGCGGACGTACACTTCATAGCCCAGAGGCTCACCGGTGTAGCCGGTCTTGGCGATGCGGGCTTCATGGCCTTCCAGGGGCAGGGTCTTGAGGGCGTTTTTGACCGGTTCGGTGGGGGCTTCGCCGCCTGCCAGGGTGGTGAGCATCTCCTTGCTCTTGGGGCCCTGGACGGCAATGGACGCCCAGTCCTTGGTGATGTCGGTCATGGTGCAGTCGTAGCCGGCGATGACCTTCTGTAGGTGTGCCCAGTCCTTTTCCGCATTGGCGGCGTTGACCACCAGCATGAACCGTTCTTCCTCGAACAGATAGAGGTAAGCGTCGTCAATGGCGCCGCCCTGTTCGTTGGGGATGATGCAGTACTGGGCCATGTTCAGCTCCAAGGCGCTGACGTTGCTGGTCAGCACATGCTGCAAGAATTTGACTCGCTCCGGCCCCTCGATCAGGAACCGCCCCATGTGAGACACATCAAAGAGGCTGCACACCTGACGGGTGTAAAGGTGTTCGGCGATGATGCCGGTGGGATACTGGATGGGCATTTCCCAGCCGCCGAAATCCACCATGGTCGCGCCCGCTGCCACATGGATATCGTACAGCTGGGTTCGTTTCAGTTCGCTCATGAAATTCATTCCTCCTCCAAATCTCTATTCGGATGCACGGATTCAAAAAAGGGCACAAAACACCATGTGCTTTGCGCCTCCGTTCTCCTGCTGACCTAAACGCCCTCCCACATCCCTGCCGCCAGGGAGACCGCGCCAATGCGATCGGGAGTGAGCGTGACGGTTCGGAGCCTCGTCCCAATTAGGTCGTATCGCTGTGATCCAAAAACAGTTTCATTTTACACCCTGCCCTGTGATTTTGCAAGATTTATCACGCCGTTTGGTTCCATCTCCGGCAATTTCTCTTGACAAGCGGCGAAAAACCGGAACCATCCCCCCGATGGCTCCGGTTTTTCCCGTTCCTTTTTCGTTCTCTCATCCATGCTTCCAGTGCTCCCGCATCCGCTGCCAGAACCCCACTGGCTCCGGCTCTGGTTCCACTGGCCGGTGGAAGGACTCCGTCATGAACTGCTCCTGGCTGTTGCAGGCGGTGGACAAGGTGTGCTCCTTCCGGTGGTACGTCCCATCAGAACAGAGGAAGCTGGCCTTCACGTTGTCCCGCAGCTGACAGGTCAGCATCCATTGCAGCTGTTCCCGTATCTCTCTGTCGTGAACCGGACAGGCGATCTCCACCCGCCGTTTTAAATTTCGGGTCATCAGGTCGGCAGAGGACAGGTACATCTTGGCGTCCGCCCCCTTGCCAAAGCAATAGATGCGGGCGTGCTCCAAAAAACGTCCTACGATGCTGGTCACCTGGATGTGCTCCGTCTCCCCTGCCACGCCGGGCAGCAGGCAGCAGATGCCCCGCACGATGAGCTCCACCTGCACTCCTGCCTGGGACGCCGCTCGGAGCTTGTCGATCATCCCCCGCTCGGTGACCGAGTTGACCTTGATGCAGATATAGCCATCCGCCCCCTTCTCCATCTCCTGGTCGATGAGGGCGCAGAGCTGATCTCGGATGCCGTAGGGGGACACCAGCAGCTCCTGATACTGCCCTGCCAGATCATTGACCAGCAGGTTGCGGAAAAAACGAACGGCGTCCTGGCCGATGGGTTCGGAGGCAGTCATCAGGCTCAGGTCAGTATACATGGCGTTGGTCTTTTCATTGTAATTACCGGTGCCGATCTGGGTGATATAGCGCATTTTGCCCTTGTCCCGAAGGGTGATGAGACAGATCTTGCTGTGGCACTTGAATCCCTCCATGCCGTACACCACCTGGCATCCCGCCTCCTCCAGCAGCTCCGACCAGGCCACGTTGTTGGCCTCGTCAAACCGCGCCCGCAGCTCCATGAGCACCAGCACTTCCTTCCCGCTCTCCGCCGCTCGGCAGAGGATGTGGGCAATTTTCGAGGAGGACGCCAGCCGATAGATGGTGATTTTGATGGACAGCACGTCCGGCCGCTCCGCCGCCTCGCTGAGCAGGCGCAGGAAAGGCTCTACCGAATCAAAGGGGTAGAACAGCAGCCGATCCTGCCGCTGGATCTGGGGGATGATCTCCTTCTCCCGCTCCAGATCCTCCGGCCAACGGGAGGGATAGGGCGGATAGCTCAGCCGCTTGGCTTTGCCGTGGGACAGTGCGCCTGCCAAGGGGAATATATACCCCATCTGCAACGGACAGGAGTCCACAAAGCATTGTTCCGGATCGACCTGCACCAGCTTGGTCAGGCAGGTGAAAAATGGGTCAGAAACCTCCTGATTCAGTTCCAAACGCACCACGGCCAGCCGCCCCCGCTTTTTCAGCAGCTTGAGCACCTGCTTTCGGAAGTCCTCCTCGTTGTCCTCGAACTTCTCCTCATCGAAGCTGATGTCTGCATTGCGGGTGACCGTGATGAGACAAGTCTCCAGCACCTCATAAGCGCCGAACAGCGCAGGCGCCCAGTGGAGCAGGATCTCCTCGGTTCGGATGAAGCGCAGCTCTGTCTCCGGCAGCTTCACATAGGCGGGTACGGACTGGGGCACCGGCAGGATGCCGATGGCGCCCTTGCCTTTTTTATCCTGGAGCAGCGCCGTCACATAGAGCCGCTTGCTAACCAGGTGGGGCACGGGGTGATGGCTGCCGATGATAATGGGGGACAGAATGGGCAGAATGTTGGTCTTAAAATACCGTTCGATGTATTTTTCCTCCCTGCCGCTCAGCATCTGGTAGGTCACATCCTCCACCCCAGCCTCATGCAGAGCGGAGAGGACGCCGGCATAGATGGCCTTCTTCTGCTCGATGAGCTCCGGCACCGTCTGATAAATGCAGTGCAGCTGCTGGATGGGCGTCATGCCCGTCTTGTTGTCCACCGCCTCCGGCGAGACGGCGGCCAAGTCAAAGAGACTGCCCACCCGCACCATGAAAAACTCATCCAGGTTATTGGCGAAGATGGCCACGAACTTCAGCCGCTCCAACAGCGGATTGCTCTCGTCTGCCGCTTCCTCCAACACCCGCTGGTTGAATCGCAGCCAGCTCAGCTCCCTGTTTTGGGTGTATCGGTATTGCTCTGCTCGATTTTCAGCACTTTTTGGCACAAATATCCCTCCCTTACCCCGTATTTGCAAACCACCAGCTCCTTTGTCTCAAACAGCCGTCCCAGGTGGCGCAGAATGAGCAGGCCAGGCACCATGGTGTGGATGCGCTCCGGTACATGGCGCAGCAGCAGGTCAATGGCGTTCTGGTCGCCAGTCTCCAGCGTCTGGTACAGCCCTTCCAGCTGCTCCATTGTGATGGTGCGGCTGCCTGGGGTCAGGTGGTACACCTTTTTGCACAGCTTCAGGGCGGCGCGCGCCGTGCCGCCCACGCAGATCAGATGTGTGCGTCGAGAGAAGTCCAGCAGCGCTTTTTCCTCCACCGTTTCCTCGATGGCCTCTTTCATCCGCTTCAGTGCGCCATCCCCCGGTAGGATCTTCTTCACATAAGACCGGTACAGGCTCAGCGATCCCATCCGAAAGCTGGCGGACTGAACCGGCTGCCCCTGGTCGAACACCACCACTTCCGTGCTGCCGCCGCCGATGTCTAAAAAGGCGCCGCTGGTGCAATGAACCTCTAGCCCTGCGCCGTAGTAGCCCAGCAGGGCTTCCTCCGTTCCGCTGAGCACCTCTACAGAAAAGCCGGTGGCCGTTTGGATGGCCCACACCGCCTCTGCTGTGTTGAAGATGTTCCGCAAAGACGCCGTGGCAAAGACGGCTACCGCCGTGATGTCCAATGCCGCCAACGTCTCTCGAAATTCCAACAACCCGCTGCACGCTCGGGCGATGCCCTCCGGCGACAGCCGTCCTTCTTCCACATAGCCGGCCAATCCGGCCATACTTTTCTCTCGGAATAAAATCTTGAATGTTTCGCCTGCAACCTCATATACGGTCAAGCGCATGGAGTTGGAGCCGATGTCAATGATCGCCTGTTTCATCCCGTTTTCCTCCTCTCCTTGCGTGTCTCAATCGGTTCATCCTGCGCAATCGACACACTGTCTCTATGATATCCAGTTGTTGGGAATTTATGACAGCACACCTGGCCGTCTCCGCCGGAAGCCCCCTTCCCACAGAATTCACCAGGTGTGCATTCACCACGCAGTCTAACGATTTTATCAGGCACCGGTTAAATCTATCCGTTCGGCTGTGTAAATTTTCTGTAAAGTCAAACCGGCCCGCTCCCGCGCCGATACCGAAGTTCCCAAAAGGCCACGGCGCTGGCCGCCGCCACATTCAGCGAATCCACCCCATGGGACATGGGGATGCACACCGTGTGGTCGCATCGGGCAATGGTCTCCTCCGCCAGACCGTCCCCCTCGGTGCCCAGTACGATGGCCAGCTTGTCCGCCTCTTGCAGCACCGGATCCTCGATGCTCACGGCACGGTCGCTCAGCGCCATGGCCGCCGTCTGGAAGCCCAGCTTTTTCAGGCGTTCCAGCCCTGGATGGGGCCAATCCGCCGCTCTTTCCCCGATGCGCGTCCAAGGCACCTGGAAGATCGTCCCCATGCTCACCCGTGCCGCCCGTCGATAGAGGGGGTCGCAGCAGGTGGGGGTGACTAGGACGGCATCCATATGAAGGGCGGCGGCGGAGCGGAAGATAGCGCCCACGTTGGTGGGATCCACGATCCCCTCCAGAACCACCACCCGATGGGCGCCTGCGCACAGCGCCTCCACGGCGGGCAGCTTGGGACGCTGCATGGCACAGAGCACCCCACGGGTCAGGGCGAAGCCGGTGAGCTGAGCCAGCACCTCCCGTTCCGCTGTAAACACCGGCACATCTCCGCACCGGACGAGGATGCTCGCTGCGTCCCCTGCAATGTGACGGCGCTCCATGAGCAGGGACACGGGCACGCAGCCGGCGTCCAGGGCACGGGCGATGACCTTGGGGCTTTCGGCAATGAAGATCCCCTTCTCCGGCTCCAGCCGGTTGCGCAGCTGTGCTTCGGTCAGTCGGGTGAATACCGCCAGCTCTGGACGGGTCAGGTCGGTCACTTCTACAATGTTGGGCATACGGTTCTCCCTCTCTATCTCGAATTTTGTTGCCGTTATTGTACCCCAACGGCGGTGAAAAGTCCAATTTTTGCGAAAAACCCTGCGGAAGGATTCCACAGGGTTTTATGGTCATTCTTTGGGGCTGACGTCCGATTTCTTCGCCCTCTCCTTGCCGCTGCGCTGCCGGATGTCGCTCTGGAGCAGCCGATACAGGGTGGCCACGATGGGCACGCTGAGCAGCATCCCCACAATGCCCAGCATCCCGCCGCCCACGGTGATGGCGGCCAGCACCCACACGCCGGGCAGGCCAATGGAGGTGCCCACCAGCTTGGGGTAGATCAGGTTGCCCTCCAGCTGCTGGAGGATGACCAGGAAGATGACAAAGATGAGCGCCTTCATGGGCGAGATGGTCAGGATGAGCAGGGCGCCCACCACCGCACCGATGTATGCGCCGGCGATGGGGATGAGGGCGGTGACGCCCACCAGGGTGCCGATGGCCAGGGCGAAGGGCAGGTGCAGAACCGTCATGCCCAGGATGCACAGGACGCCCAGGATGACCCCGTCAAAGCAGCGTCCCACAATGTAGCCGTGGAAGCACTCGTCCATGGTCTGGAACACATAGTGAACCCGCCCCCGATCCTTGGGACGCAGGTAGGTGTCCAGCAGCCGCCGTCCCTGCGCCAGCAGGGTGTCTCTGCCCAGCAACAGGTAGAGCGCAAAGACCAGCGCCAGCGCCCAAGTGACAATGGTGGAAAATACCGAGCCGACTGCGCTGACCACCCAGTTGACGGTGCCGCCCACCCCGTGGGTGAGGAACTGGACGGCCTGTTTGACGGCATTTTCCCAGTTGGTGTTCTGGAGCCAGTTGAGTACCTCCTGGGGCAGCAGACCATAGAGCCTGTTCAGGTCGCCCACGCTCTCCAAGTCCAGGGACTGCGCCCAGCTGCTCACCTGAATATACATCAGCCGCACCGAACGCACCAGCTCCGGCACCACCAGCTTGCCCACCAGAAAGAGGACGCTGCCCACCGCCGCCAGGGTCAGCAGCACATACAGGGGCTTGACGCCGGAACCCAGCTTGGGGAAACGCTGTTCCAGCTTCAGCTTCCGTTCAAAGAAGGTCATGGGGATGTTGACCATATAAGCCAGCATGAATCCCAAGATCAGCGGGGCGGACGCACCGATGCAGATCTCCGCCAGGCCGGCCAGCACCGACCAGTAGTGGACAGCCAGGTACAGCAGCAGGCCGCTGAGCACCAGGCGCCTGCAATCTTTCCATTCCATCTTCATATGCGTATCCGTCCTCTCCTTAAAATGGTCAGGATTTCTTCTCCTCCGCCTCCAACGCCTCGGCGATCTGGATGCCCGCCAGCAGAACATCGTTCAAATCTCGGGTAGGCAAGATCAGATCGCTCTGTTCCAAATAGGCGAAGTAGTCGGAGAAGGCATGGATCAGGTTGTTCTCCTGGAATACATACACCTTCATCCCCTTCATCTGCCGCCGCTGGAGGATGATGCGCTCCTTGGGCGCCACGAAGAAGATGAATTCAGACGACGCCTGCACCCGACTGTCATCCAGCAGATAGATCGGCTTGCTGGGGTTGGGGTGATAGAGCATCTCCTTCAAAATCAGCGCCCGAGCTTTGGGGGCAACAACGGGGACGATCTGATCGGAGTACTCCGGCAGGATCCCCGTCCGAGCAAAGTCCAGGAGCCCCTCTCGGGTGCAGAAGCTCACATAGCGATGCTCCTTGCGCATATGACTAACGTACCTTTCCATCAGCGGGGCGAGGGTCGGGGTCTGGTACATCCGCAGCACCTCGCCCGGCAGATAACCGCCAAAGCAGGGTGCGATGAAGTACTGATACCCGCTGCGCCAGAAATCCCAGACGCCATGCTCAACGGTCGTTTGCTCTGTGCCGCCGATATTCTCGATAAAGGGCTTGGCTCGGCTGATGGCCTCCTGGAACTGGGCGTGGCAGGCCACCAGAATGGAGTCGGTAGCGGAGAACAACGCCCGATCCATCCGGGCGGTCACCAGCATGACGCCGGAGCTGGTCATGACGCAGTAGGGGTAGAGGGCGCCGATGGTGTCCGTCAGGTTGGAGTCAGAATAATAGTAGTACGCCTCGTAGCTGTCTCCGGAGACTGCCATGAGAAAGAGGAGGGAGTTGAAAAAGCTCAGGATGTCTTTGGTCTTCTCCTCTTGATTTAAGGAAAACTGGATGATCTGCCGCATCCGTATCTTTTTGTTGCTCTTGTTCTGAAAGAAAGACTTTAGATATTTCAGGAAGTCATTGGGCTGCCGAGGCAGAAAGAGGTCGATCTTGGGCTCCGGCTTGAGCATCTCCGCCTGCGCCAGATGGCACAATTCCTGGTACACTCGGTTTTCCCCCAAAATAGGGGCGCGGGAGACGGAATAGACCGCCTCGCCCACGAACTCATGGATGGGGCGCCGATTCTGTCCCGTCAGCAGCGCCAAATCATCCAGACATTCTGCGCAGCCCACCCGACTTTCGTAGATGTTTTCCCCGATCTCCGCGATCTCATACAGCTTCCGCAGCTGTTCCTCCTCGCCTGGAGTCATCTGCAGCGCCGCCAGGATCGCCGCCAAATGCTCCTTGGTGGGCATCCGCTTCCCGTTCAGGAACTGAAAGAAGCTGGAACGGTTGATCTTGGACTCCTCAATGATCTGATTTTTAGATTTCCCACTGAGTTTGATGGCTTGACTTAGTTGATCAGAAAATTTACTCATTTTAAATAGATACTCCCTTGCTGTAAAAGCGCGCTGTACCCGTTAAAATCATTCGCACTGTTTTTGGGTAATTGCGATTATACCATTAAGTCTCCGATTTGAAAAGGTATTCCTTTCAAATTTGGAAAAATCCTGTACTTTTATTCCGTTTTTAGGAACATTTTCACAGAAACTATCCAACAACGTCAAAAACCTCTGGCAATCCTGCCAGAGGTTTTTGCGTTCATCTGTGTTCACGATCAAAAGAAAAGAGAGAGAGTAGTAAGTAGGTAAATCAAGGAGTGTTCAAACCGGGCCGCTTCTTACCCGGCGTGATTATTGTAGCGCAAAAGGGGGATGGAGTGTTGAAAGAACTTTGAATGGATTGTAACGAGTTTGTGAATAGGAACATAAATTGGGAGATCACGCATAGGATAGCAAGTGAATCAGAACCAGCAATGGAGGTAGCAGCTATGTACGAATCCCACATCCCACCCATCAACCAACCAATCCCCATCCCCACGCAGCCCAAAGAGCAGGATCTGGACGATTTCATCTTCGCCCAGGACGGTGCGCCGGTGAGTGAGCGCTGAGGCCATGCCTGTTTTTACAGGCATGGCCTGCCCAGCAGGCAACTGCACCTTTACACCACCGCCCTTTTCCGATATAATACAGGATAAATGATTATGATTTTACCTCATCGTGAAAGGACGAGTTCCATTATGGCATCTATCAAATACGACGAATATAAGGTCAAGCTCAACAATCTCAAGCCCACCTTGGATGACCTGGGTCAGTCCCTGGGGCTGGAAGCGGCAGCAGAGGAGCTGGATCTATTGCAGGCACAGAGCGCAGCAGAGGATTTTTGGAACGACATGGAGAAGGCGCAAAAAGTCTCCCAGCGCATCAAGAATCTCCAGGACAAGCTGGACGCCCAGCAGAAGCGGCTGGACACCGTAGAAGATCTGCTGGTGCTGTGCGAAATGGGGCAGGAAGCGGATGACGACTCCATGGTAGCGGAGCTGGAGGAGAGCTACGCCAAACTGGAGGAGGACATCGAGTCCGCCCGCCTGGCCACCCTGTTCACCGGTGAATACGACTCCAACGACTGTATGCTCACCATCCATGCCGGCGCCGGCGGCACCGAAGCCCAGGATTGGGCGTCCATGCTCTTTCGGATGTATCAGCACTGGTGCGACCGGCACAACTTCAAGTGCGAGACCCTGGACTACGAGGACGGCGATGAAGCCGGCCTGAAATCCGCCACCATGATGATCACCGGCGAGAATGCCTACGGCTATCTGCGCAGCGAGCACGGCGTCCACCGCCTGGTGCGCATCTCCCCCTTTGACTCCAACGCCCGCCGCCAGACCTCCTTCGCCGCTGTGGAAGTCATGCCCGACCTGCCCGACGATGTGGAAGTGGACATCCGTCCAGAGGACGTGGAAATGCAGGTGTTCCGCAGCTCCGGCGCCGGCGGCCAGCATATCAATAAGACCTCCTCCGCCGTCCGGCTCATCCATAAGCCCACCGGCGTGGTCGTTTCCAGCCAGCAGGAGCGCTCCCAGTTCCAGAACCGTGAGACTTGCTACCGGATGCTGCGAGACAAGCTGGTGCAGCTGCAAATGCAGGCACACGCCGAGAAGATCTCCGACCTGAAGGGCGTTCAAATGAAAATCGAATGGGGCAGCCAGATCCGCTCCTACGTCTTTATGCCCTACACCATGGTCAAGGATACCCGTACCGCCTTCGAGACCAGCAACGTCAACGCCGTCATGGATGGTGACCTGGACGGGTTCATCAACGCTTACCTCACCTGCGAGGCCACCGGTACTTGGGCAACCAAATAAGCATAAGCGCAAACGGGAGAACCCAAACCAAGCTGCTGGGGTTCTCCCTTTTTTATACATAAATCGTTTAAACTCTTTTCAGTCTCGTTTCAGTTAACCGTACTATTCTTGAGTCACAGGAAAAAAAGACAGCACCGCATGAATCCAGCCCGCCCTACATAAACTGGAGGCATCTCCGCTGTCAGCAGCAAAGGAGTGAACTTTGATGTACTTTAACCAGAATCCCAATGACAATCGCGATACCCAGACCAACCTGAATCATAGTACCTATCACTACACCGGCCCTGAATTGAACGGGCGGGAACGCAGCGGAGAGCCAAAACCAGGCTTCTTCCAGCGGCGGCAAGGAAACGGCAAGGCGCCCAAACAGAAAAAAACCGCCTCCGGCCGCTTCGGCGCAGGCTCCGTGGTAGCCATCGCCCTGGCAGCCGCCCTGGTGGGCGGCGGAGTCGGCGGCGTGGTGGGCAGTGGGTTCGGCTCCTCCGGCGGCTCCACCTCTGTGGCCGTCAGCGACCGCACCGACTCCGGTTCCGGCGGTACGGAAGTCTCTACCACCAAGGTCAAGGCTGGAGACACCATGACCTCCTCCCAGATCTATTCCACCTATGGCAAGAGCGTAGTCTCCGTCAATGTAAAGACCAGCAACGGCGAAGGCGCCGGCACCGGCTTCTTTATCAGTGACGATGGCTATATCCTCACCTGTCATCACGTCATCGACGGCGCCACTGCCATCTCCATCGTCACCCAGGACTCCACCAGCTATGAAGCAGAAGTGGTTGGCAGTGACTCCGACCTGGATACCGCCGTTCTAAAGGTGAAGAACGCCGGCAAAAAGACTACCTTCCCTGCCGTGGTTCTGGGGGACAGCTCCTCCCTGACTGTGGGGGACAGCGTCACCGCCATCGGCAACGCCCTGGGTACCCTGGCCAACACCCTGACCACCGGCGTGGTCAGCGCCAAAGACCGTGCCATCTCCATGAGTGACGGCACCGCCATGAAGCTGCTCCAGACCGATTGCACCGTCAACTCCGGCAACTCCGGCGGCCCCCTGTTTAACCAGTACGGCGAGGTCATCGGCATCATCAACGCCAAGTATTCCAGCGGCACCAGCACCTTCTCCAGCAACGAGGCATCCATTGAGGGCATCGGCTTCGCCATCCCCATCAATGACGTCCAGACCATTCTGAGCGACCTGATGAAGCACGGCTACGTCACCGGCAAGCCCTACCTGGGCATCTCCGTCTCCACCGTCTCCTCTGTCACCGCCCAGCAGTATTCCAACATGAAGGTGGGCGCATATGTCAACAGCGTCACCAGCGGCTCCTGCGCCGAAAAGGCGGGGTTGCAGGTGGGTGACATCATCACCCAGGTGGACGGCAAGGACATCACCACCAGCGCCGAGCTCATCGACGCCAAAAACACCCACAAGGCCGGAGACGAGATGACCTTGACCGTCTATCGGGACAAGGACTATACCACCCTGAAGGTGACGCTGGACGAGCAGAAGCCCAACTCTGACGAGAAACAGGACACCCAGCAGGATCAGCAGAGCCAGAGCGGCCAGAGCGGTCAGAGTGGTCAGAGCCAGCGGGGACAGAGCGGACAGTACTATTATAGCTGGCCCTTCGGGAATTCCGGGTGGTAAGTCGCGCAGCCACCCGTTTCAATATCAAACACACTCACTTTTTCATTCCATTTTCATTCCATTTTCATTCAACCAACCCAAGCAGTTTTCTTTTTCATGTTTTTTCCTTTTGAAGGGACGCCCTCCGGGGCGTCTTTTCTCTTGCCCTGACCGAGGGGCAGAAAAAACGCCGCACCCTTTCCGCGGATGGTGTGTTCGACTTCAGATATCACATCGACGGGAAAACGGATGCTTTTGGGTTCTGTTGCTGGGATATTGGGAATTTTAAACTTTCGCATCGGTTTCACCTCAATCATTGCGCGATACGGCAGGGTGCATTTTTCCAACTTTTTTGCAGAATTGTCTGTTAATGTGTCATTTGTAGAATGTTTGAAAAAACATTCCTGAATCTGATCGTTTTACCATGATTTTAGAACATTTCCAGCTCAATTCCACTTTTCAAAGGCCAAAGTTCCCGCACAACTGTAGCCTTCTATGATTTTAATTGTATAACATTTTGTGTGATATTTGTGTATGCTATTTGAATGTATTTTGCTCTACTTTTTGTAACATATTTCACAACTTCGTTGAATTTCTGTAGCACATCTGTCATTTCCTTTCTCTTTTAAGAAATTTTTAAATTATCTTGCATTTGTATTACACCAGATGTGTTATCATATGACTGTCCCAGAGGTCATTGGGAAAATTTAAGAAAAAGTGAGGAAAAAGTATCATGAAGCACACGTCCAAACGTCTGCAGGCGCTGGTCTTGGTCCTGGCCATGTGTGTCAGTTTCCTGCAGATTCCTTCTTTTGCTCTTACTGAAGGAACGCATACTAGTGAGTATACGGTAAGCAATGTTACCATCTCGAAAGATGGTAGTTTTACTGTCGCTGAAAAGTGCTCCAACCACAAAGACGCAACCACCGCTTGTAATGAGGTTTCTGGTAAGATTGCCACCAAAACCGAAAATGGTGCGCTGACTCTTGATGCCGCCAATTGCAACATTCCCAAATTGCTGTGCGGTAAGGACGTCACCGTAGATTTTAAGTCCCCTGTAGCTACCTGTAGCGAAGCTGGCAAAGCCACTTACATCGTCAATATTGGAGGTATGCCCCCCTACACTTATGCCTTTGTGAGCGGCACTGCTACTGGCAAGCACGACTATCAGACTCAGCTTCCTGGGGCAACTTCTTCCCAAGCACTGTATGATGAACTGATTGCAGACACAACGCATTACTCTCTGGTAAGCGATGCCGCCACTTGCGAAGCTGATGGCGATGCCGTTTTTGCTCAGAAGTGCCCTACCTGCGGTCATGTTAACGAAAATGAAAAGGATCTCGTAAAGGTTAAGCATAAAGTTGACCACACTTACATTAAGGACGAAGCCGACAAAACTGGCACGACCGATAAGATCTACACTGAAGAACTCGCAGCTCCTACCTGCAAGGACGAAGGTCTTGCAATCGAATACAAGGTTTGCAAGTTCTGCAAGAATAAGTTTTACATCAAGGCTGATGGCAAGCTTACCACTGCAAAATCTCAGGCAAAGCAGAATATCGTTCCTAAGCTCAATCACACCTTTAAGTACACCGTCAAGGCTAGCAGACCTGCTACCGTAGGTAAGACTCTTTCCAAAGATGATTTCTATGTTGACTCCGAATGCACCGCTTGTAAGGATGAAAACGCTACGGGCTGGCAGGCAGACCCCATCAAGGCTGAAGTCGTAGCCGACAAGACCGTTGCTCCCAAATTCGACTGCACCGTTGGTTCTCAGACTTATAAGGTTACTTATGAGGTTACTGACTTCACCAAGAAGGACGCCAATGGCAATTTTGGTACTAAGGAACTTACCGAAGAAGTAACTGTTGATTACTATCCTGCAAACTATGTAGGCCACAAGTGGGGCGATATCTACGTTCCCGATGAAGACAGTGTCGTAAAGGCCACCTGTACCAAAGATGGTCACTACAATCTGATTGATACTTGCTCTGTCTGCGGCGAAAAATATATTTACGCTACCATCAAGATTCCCGCTACTGGCAAGCACACTGCAGCAGCAGCAAAGAAGGAAAACGTAGTCGCCGCTACCACCAAGAAGGGCGGTTCCTATGATCTGGTCGTCCGCTGCGCTGATTGCGGCGAGATCATCAGCTCTACCCACAAGACCACTGCAAAGATCGTCGTCAAGGCATCCAAGGTCACCAAGGCTACCAACGTCAAGGGCAAGAAGGCTAAGATCACCGTCAAGAAGGCAGCTTCCGTCACTGGTTATCAGATTCAGTATGGCACCAAGAAGAACTTCAAGGGTGCTAAGTCTGTCAAGACCAAGGCTACCACCAAGACCGTGTCCAAGCTGGCTAAGAAGAAGTACTATGTCCGCGTCCGTACCTACAAGGTCGTCAGCGGCAAGACTTATTATTCTTCCTGGAGCGGTGCTAAGACCGTTACCATCAAGAAGTAACACACGAGTTCTCCTTTCTTTTAAGGTTTTACCGTTATAACGCGCCAAGAACGGTACCCTGCGGAGTTGTTCCCTCGGGAACTGCATGACCAGCTCCGTGAAATCTGACCTGGTGTTTCCGTCAATTTGGCCAGGCCAGTGCAAAGGCGGTGTCCCATTGGGACACCGCCTTTTGTTATGCACAGAGCCAGCGCAGGCAAAGGTCTGCGCTGGCTCTGGTTTCCTTTTTCTGAAGAACCTGCCGCTGTTCCGCTGTGTCTAATACGCCATCTGCTCTGCCGCTTCAAAGTCCGCCTTGGTCAGCGTCATCAGATCCTCCCTGGTCGGCGCTTCCAGACTGGCCACCCGATCACTTTGGGCGGAGATCAATTTTTCAAACAGGTTCCGCACCTCTCTGCCGTTGGCGAAGTTGGCAGGGCGGGTCTGGTACAGGTTGGTGAAGAACGCCGGCAGGAAGTGTTTCAGTTCCTCGTCAGGCTGGTACTGATTCTTTTTGCACAGTCCCTCAAAGATGGCCTGAAGCTCTGCGCCGGTGTAGTCGTCAAAGTGGAAATACTTGTTGAACCGAGATTCCAGGCCGGGGTTGGAGTCCAAAAAGCGCTGCATGGGGCCTTCATAACCGGCCACCACCACCATGAGCTGATCTCGATGATCCTCCATGGCCTTTAGGATAGTGTCGATGGCCTCCCGTCCGAAGTCGTTGGCGGCGTCAGGGGGCGCCAGGGCATAGGCTTCATCAATAAAGAGGACGCCGCCCAGGGCGGACTGGATGACCTTCTGGGTTTGCAGGGCGGTCTGCCCCACAAAGCCTGCCACCAGACCGGAGCGGTCTACCTCGATGAGCTGCCCCTTGGGCAGGATGCCGATGGCCTTGTAGAGACCGGCCAGCAGCCGTGCCACGGTGGTCTTGCCGGTGCCGGGATTGCCCAGAAAGACCAGGTGCAGGCTCAAGGGGGGCACGGGCAATTCCTGTTCCTGGCGGAGCTTGCGGATCTTCATCAGGTTGATGAGGCTGCGCACGTCCTTTTTCACGTCCTCTAACCCTACCAGGCTGTCCAGCTCGGCCAGCAGCTCCTCCACAGTGGGTTCCGGTTGTTCCGGTGCATCCTGGGGCGCTTCTGCCGGTTCCGGTGCTGCGGAGGTGTCGGCAGCGTGGAATTCTGTGGCAGGGACGTCTGGGGGCAGGATGGGCTGACCGGCCTCCTGAGCCATGGATTCCAGCACCTCCAGACATTGGCGGATGTAAGTCTCCTGCTTGTCGGTCACGTCACCGGCAGCGGCAGCGAACAGGGTCATCAGCACCTGGCAGAGCTGGATGAACTGACCGCAGCGCTTCCGGTTGGCGCCCTGGTCCAGGGCGCACAGGGTGCGGAAGAAGCCAGGGGGCTGGAAGGTGGGAGCGGCCATGGCGCCGCTGGCGACCTCAAAGTAGAGGGCGCGGGGGGGCTGGCTGTCGGGGGCGTAGATGCCGTTGTAGAGGGCTACATGGGTCTCGGTAATGGAGCCGCCCCAGCACCACACGCCCAGGGCACAGCGGCGGAAGAAGGGGTCTGCCTCCTGGAGGAAGTCCAGGCGCAACAGCGGATCGGCCAGCTGGCGGGCATAGGCTTGGAGGGCGGATTGGTATTTTTTATGAAGCTGCTCCGCAGTGGGGCGGGCGTTGGACATAGGATTCACCTGCTTGTTTCAGTTTGCGTCTTGTGCGTCTACCTCAATTATAAGAGAAAGGGGGGCGAGGGTCAAGGGACGGGGGTAGATTCCCCAGCAAAGGGGCGAAATCCATTGACTGGATGGGTAAAAAACGATACAATATAGAACAGAATACCGTGGGCACGTCCCTAGAGATAGAGAAAGGTAGAGAAGGCTATGGCGAGGAGAAAACGGCGCAGACCAGAACTGGAACGAGAAGGGCAGATCCGCTGCCGCTACTGCGGCGGCTTCTACAACCCATCGCTGCCGGAATGCCCCAACTGTGGGCACCAGACCGAGGAAAACCAGTCCTACACCACCGACTGGCGCCACATCAGTCCGGAGGAGTGCGCAGGCGGCTTCGGCGGCGCTGACCACATGATCCGTCGGGCGGCTGCCTGGCTGGCCGGTGGGCTGGCGGTGCTCTTTGTGGTGGTCTGTATCGCCGGCGTCACCCGTGGGATGGCCTGGTTTTCCAGCGGGGACAACCACACCCGACCGGCGGTGGTCAATGATGCCGACAGCTCTGCGGAGCCGGACAAGAGCGGTGACGCTTCCACCTCCGCCCAGCCGGTACAGGATGCGCCCAAGCAGGAGGACACCCCCCAGGTGGATCCCCCTCAAGCCATTGCGCTGAACCATGACGATGTGACCATGCAGGCGGGCGAGGAGCTGGAGATGAAAGCCACCCTGACCCCAGAGGATTGGAAGGGGACGGTGACCTGGAGCACCGATGACAAGTATGTAGCCTGGGTGAGCCAGCAGGGCAAAGTGACCTGTTTCGGCGGCGGCAGCTGTAAGATCACTGCCACGGCGGGCGATAAAACCGCTGTCTGCCAGGTGCGCAGCGTCAGCGCTGCGGCCGACCATGCCACGGTGGACGCCAAGGTGCAGGAGCTGGAAGCCAAGGACAAGCAGGCGCAGACCAAGCAGGATGACGCCAAGCAGGATGATACCAAGAAGGACGACCAGAAAAAGGATGAGGCGAAGCAGGATGAGGCGGACAACACCGACCCGCTGACCATCAACCTGACTGACCTGACCCTGGTGAATGTGGGCGACACCTATCAGTTTGAAGTCACCGGCGGCGACGGCAACTACAGCTGGAGCAGCGCAGGCCCCTGGGTGGCCACGGTGGATCAAAGCGGTGTGGTCACCGCCGTGGGACAGGGCTACGCTACCATCACCTGCACCGATGGGACAGGCAAGAGCGTCAGCACCACGGTGCGTGTGATCTGACCATCTACCTTACTATAATGTATGTGAAAAGGGCGAACCTGATCGGTTCGCCCTTTTTGTGCGGTTGGTTGTGTCAGGACACCGCCTGGAAGGTGGACAACATCAGCTTCATCCGCGGCAGTCGAGTCTCCTCCTCTCCCACGTTCCAGTGCATACGGGCGACCCAAATCTTGCCGTCCGCCTGGAAGCAGTAGGCGCTGGCGCCCTCCTGGTTCTCCGTTTTGGTCAGGCAGGTGGCTTTGATGCCCTCCTTGCCCACCTGCTGGGTGGACTCCTTGGCCTTGCTGCCAAACTCCTGCCGCAGCTGGTTCAGGACGCCCTCTTGGGACATATCCGAAGTGCGGATGGACAGGTACGCCGGCGTCTGGGCACGCTGTCGGGTGTCCTGGGCGTGGTAGGAGGCGGTGTGGGTGGCGTAGTCGTAGCGGTAGCGGAAAGTCTCGGTGTCCTGATCCAGCAGGAAGCCGGCTTCCGAGTACATTTGCGTCAGAGTCACCTTCAGCTTCACATCATCAATGGTCTCCCGCGCGGTGTAAGGCTCGGTGACGCTGGCCGGATACCAGGACACTGGGTCACGATAGCTGAAATCCTCAAAGTTGCTGTAAAGGCGCTTGCCATTGACGGTCAGCTGCACCCCCTGCCGGTCGTAGGCGGAGAGGAAGGTGTTGACCACGCTGCCCACCAGCAGCCGTTCCTCCTCTGGGGTCTGACAGGTTTTCAGCTGGTTCTGGAAGCGCTTGTTGAAGTCCAGCAGCACCAGCTCGGTGGTCTTGTCCTCGGCCATGTCAAAGCTGAGGCTTTGCAGGGTCACGCCGCTGTCCAGCACGCCGGCCTGGTGGAGGGCGTCCACCAACTTCACGTCCAAGGTCTGGTCGCGGAGCGATAAGGTGGTCAGCTCCTTGCTGACCAGGTACTTGCCGGTGGCGTCTGGCTGGTAGAGGACGGGGATGGTGCGGACGGCGGCGGTGGTGTCTGTTGTGTCATCTGCGGGAGCGGCGCCCCCTTGGGAGCTGGCGGCTTCGGCTAATTTATAGGTGCGGTTCACGGTCTGGCGGGAGGTGTCGCCGCCAGTCAAGCCGTCACAGCTGGGCAGCGCCAGAATGGCTAGGATGACAAGTGCCAGGGAAAGGGGTCGTCTGTGCATATGGAAAACCTCCTGTGGGAGAACGTCTCATTCAGATATAAAACTAGTATAGGGAAAAATCAGACGGGAAACAAGGAAGAAATGATGAATAAATCAGAATTGGGCGGATTTTCTGCCGATTGGGAGCGGCTTCCTTGTGCAAAGGGAGCTGGACAGATTATAACCTGAAGTGCAAACGGGAAAACGCACGTTCTTTCGTCAAGCTCTACGCTCACCCACAACCCCTCCGGCACTGCGTGCCACCTCCCCTTGCACAGGGGAGGCGGGGGAGTTTGCTCCGTGCCACCTTCCCTTACAGGGGAGGCTAGACGGTGCTGCGAAAGCGCAAGGTCTGCTGGTCGGCAAGTCGCACAGCTTTGGGGTTGATTTTTCGCTATGATTTTTTCGAAAAATCGTGGCGACAGGCGGAAAAAGATGGTATACTAAGGCGTTGAGTGAACAAACGACTGTCACAAGAAAGCGTGACAGAGAAAGGGGAACCTCACCCATGGAAGACAGAAAAAAGCACTGGGGAGATCGAAAGGATGGGTATCTCATCCGCGACCTAGATGCCATGCACTACGTCATGCCCCACATCTACCCCAACCGCTGTGACAATGAGGCTTACATTTCCCAACGGGTGGATCTGACGGCCATCAACGCCTATCTGGCTCAGAAGAACGAGTTAGAGACGGAATTCCCGTACACCATCTTTCATCTCATCGTGGCCGCCATCATCAAGACCATCACCCTGCGTCCCAAGATGAACCGCTTCATCGCCAACAAGACCATGTACCAACGGAAGGAAGTGTCCGCCGCCTTTGTGGTGAAGAAGCAGTTCAACGACGGCTCCGAGGAAGGGCTGGCGTTCCTCCACGCAAAGCCGGAGGAGACCCTGGACACCCTCCACACCCAGCTGAAACAGCAGATCCTGGCCTGCAAGGACGTGAACAAGCGGGACAGCTCCAGCGACGGCATGGATCTGTTCAACAAGATGCCCCGCTTCCTCTCTCGGTTCCTCATCTGGGTGGCCTGCAAGCTGGACAAGCACGGGCATGTGCCCAACAGCCTCATCGCCACCGACCCCTATTACGCCTCGGTGGTGCTGTCTAATCTGGGCTCCATCAAGCTCAAGAGCGGCTATCACCATCTGACCAACTGGGGCACCTGCTCCCTGTTCTGCATCATCGGGGAGAAGAAGCAAAATCCCGTGTTTGATGACCAGGGGAACGTGACCATGAGGGAGACGCTGGATCTGGGGCTGACCATTGATGAACGACTGGCGGACGGATACTATTACGCCAAAACAGTCCGCCTGCTCACCCACCTGCTCCAGCACCCTGAGCTGCTGGAGCTGCCCGCCAACGAGGAGGTCGATTACTGATGTCAGAAGCGATTACCGCCAAAACCCCATGGGTGAAAAATCTGGGGGACGTGCCCGCCCATCTGGATTATTTCCAAGGCTCCATGTACGAGGCTGTGGAGCGCATTGCACGGCAGAATCCCAACGCAGTTGCCTTTGACTTTATGGGGCGTTCCACCACCTATAAGAAGATGATAGAGGAGATCCAGCGCTGCGCCAAGAGCCTGCGCACCATCGGTGTTCGGGAGGGGGACTGCGTGACCATCGCCATGCCCAACTGCCCTCAGGCCATCTACGTCTTTTACGCCGCCAATCTCATCGGCGCCATCGCCAACATGGTGCATCCCCTGTCCAGTGAGAAGGAGATTGAGTTTTACATCAACGAGTCCAAGAGCGTCACTGTGGTGACTTTGGATCAGTTCTACCACAAGGTGGAGGCCATCCGCCAGAACACCTGCGCCGTGAACATCGTCATCGCCCGCATTCGGGATGCCCTGTCCAAGCCGCTCAAGGCCGGATATATGCTCACCGAGGGACGGAAGCTGGAGAAGATCCCCAAGGATGCGCCGGTCATCCGCTGGGACGAATTTTGCAGCCTGGGCAAAGCCTGCTTCTGGAACTATAAGGTGCCTCGCAAGGCGGATGATCCGGCCGTGATCCTGTACTCCGGCGGCACCACCGGCAAGACCAAGGGCATCCTGCTGACCAACTTGAACTTCAACGCCCTGGCGCAGCAGATCATCGCCACCAACCCCATGTTCCGACCCG
>ERZ824978.1175-NODE-1175-length-30411-cov-5.120569_pt1 | contig 30411 bp, 31 predicted proteins | sample MGYA00519860_ERZ824978 | MGnify/ENA primary metagenome ERZ824978 (study PRJEB31778, sample SAMEA3449184) | human gut metagenome | biome: human gut; feature: human-associated habitat; material: faeces | place: United Kingdom | collected 2010/2012 ... | reverse complement strand
TAGGGCGGACGCCCGACATGAAATAAGCTGCCGGAAAACACGTATATTTGTTAGCTAATCTGTACAATCCGGCAGCTTATGAATGGGCTTGGCTGAACTGTTACCTCAGTTTTACTTCATGGAAAAAGATCATATGGAACTTTTGAAGTTGATGTGGCATAATCTTAGATAGATTGAATCAATGAAAATAGAGGAGTGTAGAGTTATGACGATTTTAAATCAGTTGAACAGCGCGCCCATGTACCTCATTTGTGGCGGCATCATTGCATTTGTGGCAGTTGTCTGCGTGATTTTTCTCATCAGGGCTTATCGGGCGGGCAAGGCACTGGGAATGGATGAAACGAAAATGAAACGGACCATTATTTCAAGTGCAACCTTTTCGGTACTGCCGAGTATTGGAATTTTACTGGGAGTCATTGCACTTTCCGGAAGTCTGGGAACACCGTGGCCATGGCTTCGTCTTTCCGTGATCGGAGCGCTTCATTATGAGACACAGGTAGCACAGGCCGCAGCGGAGCAGGTGGGAATGACCACACTTTCTGCATCTGAAATGACAGCAACGTCATTTTCTACGATTGCGCTGTTGATGAGTATCTGTATTATGTGGGGCATGGTATTATCGATTTTCTTAAATAAGAAATATACACAGAAGCTCACGAAGAATTCTTCTTCCGGCAAGTCGGGATCAGCCGGTTTTGCGGATCTTGCGATGACCGCAATGTTCATTGGACTTGTGAGTACCTACATTGGCCGTTATATTGGAGGCTTTATTTCTGAAAACGGTCTGTTTACCTTTAATGGAGACATCATTCCGCTTGTGGTTATGGTGGTTTCTGCACTGGTAATGGGAATCTTCGTATTCCTGTCCGAAAAGAAAAAGCTTGGCTGGGTGGACAGCTTTTCCATTGCAGGAAGTATGATTGCCGGTATGGCAGCCGCTGTGATTGTCGGGCTGATCTGAGTCTGAATTTTATGATCCTGTGTAACTATTCAGTACAGGTCGAAGCACATGCTGCCAAGACCATACGAATATGATTCAATAGTGCTTTAAAAATGGAATACCGGAAAGCTGAAAATAAACAGTCATAGGTGCAGGTAAGCATAATAAAAATAGATGTAACAATAACAGCAGATACATAGAAGTGAGCAGTAATTTTAAGAAGGGACACGAAAATTATGGAAGAAAATAAAACAAGTACGTGGGAAGAGTACCGGAAACGCACGCATGCAATCGGAAGAGTAGTGAGTGCCGTGACACTGGTTATGCTGGTAGGGGCACCGTTTCTGATGGGAAAAATTTTAGGAGCTTATCCGGATCTTGGAGCGGTGGCAAGGGCCTTTTTATCCGTAGGGCTGGTATGGCTTGTAAGCAGTGTGGCAGAGTTTTTGATTTATACACCGATGCTGGGGGCCGGTGGTGGATACCTTGCATTTATTACCGGTAATCTGATTAATATGAAGATTCCATGTGCAGTCAATGCGCGTGACATGGTGGGTGCGAAGACCGGAACACCGGAAAATGAAATCATTTCTACGATTTCCATTGCGACCTCATCCCTTGTCACGATTCTGGTTCTGGCAGCCGGCGTCCTGTTAATGGTTCCGTTGCAGCCGGTTTTACAGAGTGAAGTATTGCAGCCGGCGTTTGAAAACGTGGTTCCGGCGTTATTTGGAGCGATGGCCTATAAATATTATCGTAAGAATATGCATATAGCCGTATTCCCGCTTGTGTTGATGAGTGCGCTGTTTATTCTTGTACCGGGACTGATCGGATCGACCAGCTTTATGATTATTCCGTCCGGCGCAGTTGCTATTCTGGCAGCGTGGATTTTCTTTAAGAAGGGAAAGAAAGACCAGGCAGAGTAAGGATATTATTCTGATCAGATTCAGGTTGAGAATTTTGAATAGTTACACTCATTTATTGATAGAGCAGGAAAGGTAACTGCAATAAAAAGAAACGGTTACGAAGAAAGAAGGAAAGAGAATTATGAAATATGTAGGATTGGTTTTACTTGGAATACTTCTGATCATCATTTTGTTGCTGTTGATTGCTGTAATCCGGACACTTCTGATGCCGGACAAAACTTCCGATTATCAGCCGGAAGCAGATGAAAAAGAGGCATTCCGGCTTGCCGAAAAGCTTTCTAAGATGGTACAGTGTGACACGACCTCTCATGCCGGAGCAGCAGAAGTGGAGAAGTATCTTGGATTTCATAAGGTTTTAGAGGAGCTCTTCCCCTTGGTACATAAAGAGCTTCAGAAAACCGAAATAGATGGAAACCTGTTATATTACTGGAAGGGAAAATCGTCCGAAAAGCCGATCCTTCTGATGAGTCATCAGGATGTCGTTCCGGCAGAGGGAGAGTGGATTCATGCTCCTTTTTCCGGAGATATTGCAGATGGTAAGGTATGGGGACGAGGTACGGCGGATACGAAGTGTACGGTAATGGCTTTTCTGGAGGCAGTGGAAGAACTGCTTGCGGAAGGCTTTGTGCCGCCGACGGATGTGTATCTGGCATCCTCCTGTACTGAAGAATGGGCAGGAGACGGAGCACCGAAGCTTGTAAAGGAACTGCAGAAAAGAGGAATCCGGCTGTTCCTTCTGTGTGACGAGGGTGGAGCCATCATTACAGAACCCGTTGGAGGAATTCATGGAAACTTTGCAATGGTGGGTGTCTTTGAGAAGGGCAAAGCCGACGTGAAGTTTACTGCAAAAAGTAATGGAGGACACGCCAGTGCACCGTCCAAGGGAACACCGATTGCACGCCTCTCCGCTTTTGTAACCGAAGTAGAGAAGCATTCACCGTTCCGTAAGAAGATGCTTCCGGAGGTTTCTGCCATGTTTACTTCTCTGGCACCATATGCCTCTTTCGGGTTAAAGCTGGTGCTTGGAAATATATGGCTGTTTAAGCCGCTCTTAAAAGCGGTACTTCCGAAGATCAGTGCACAGGCAGGAGCTATGCTGCAGACGACAATTGCATTTACCATGCAGTCCGGTTCCGATGCATATAATGTGATTCCGCAGGAAGCAACCCTTGGAGCCAATATGCGCTTTATTACCCATCAGGGAGAAAAGGAAAGTCTTGAAATTATCAGGAATCTGGCTTCCAAATACGGTTTAGAGACAGAAATTATCCATTCCAATGACTATACAAAGCCCGTAGATATCCATGGTGAGGGGTATCGAATGATGGAACAGGTGATTGCACAGACCTTTCCGGGACTGCCATCCAGCCCTTATGTAATGACCGGGGCTACCGATGCACAGTTCTATAGTCCGGTATGTGACAACTGCATCCGCTTTGCACCTGTGGTTTTTGGACCGGAGCAGATGAAGGGCATGCATGGCCTGAACGAGTGCATTGAATATAACTGCCTGCCCGGTGCGGTGCAGTTCTATAAGAATCTGATCCGCGCGGAGAAGTAATTATTCAATTTATTTGCCGGGGATGAGGAGAATATAAGGGACAGTTGATTCCCTTTGAATTGGAAGGAATTGACTTCTGCATGACGGCATTGTTTGTGATTATTTTTATGGATCAGTGGAAAAAGGCATCCAGCCATATACCGGCACTGGCAGGTCTTACCTGTGGAATTGTGTGTCTGATGATCTTCGGACAGAGCAGCTTTATCCTTCCGGCGTTACTTCTTGTTTCCGGGATTCTGTTCTTTGCAGGAAGAAAGGAGGCATCAGAATGAGTACACCAATGCTTGCAGCCGCCATTGTGTTATCTGCGGCGATTACGTTTGGACTTCGTGCCCTGCCGTTTCTGATCTTTTCTGGTGACCGGAAGATGCCCGGCTGGTTACAGAAGCTGGGGGAACTGCTTCCTTCGGCAATTATGGCGGTTCTGATTATTTACTGTCTGAAGGATGTACCCGATGATTTTACCGGAGTCGGTATTCAGAAGCTGCTTGCGGTACTGGTTGTAGTGATCAGCTATCATTTTAAGAGAAGTACCTTTTTAAGCATCTTTCTTGGAACTGTGGCGTATATGCTGTTGCTGCATTTCATTTAAAATGGATCCGAATTCGAAAAATATAAAACAAAATACGCGAAAAATACAAAACAAAATACTCGAAAAATACAAAACAAAACACTCGAAAAATATAAAATTACATGCTTAAGCCGTTAAAAATATATTAGAAATAAGGCACACAGGTCAATTCCTGTGTGCCTTATCCTGTATTCAAATCCCCTTTATAGATTGAACATACATCTTGAATTATTATTGCCGTTCCGTAACCGTTAATCCAAGCTTAGAGGCAACTCCATAGAAGCCGTACATAGTGTCGGTATCTGTCAGGACCGGAGTGTAATCGGTTCCGGCGGGGAAGGTAATCTGCAATTTCTGATTCTTGTACTCAAACTGAATGGTGACAGTAGCATCGTTGCGTTCTGCCATCTTCTTCAACAGGTAATCGCTGATGGTGTGGAGCTTACCGAAATCAGTTGTAACAGTTCCGTTCTCCGGAGCATCCTTAATAAAGCCATACAGGTTTTTGACCGTAGCCATACCTGCTGGAATGGGCTGGGATTCCTTAACCATACCGCAAGTGATACACTTATATTCTTCCAGACCATCTACACCGGGCTGCGGTTCTACTGTTGTTACCCACTGGAAGTTACATTCGTGGGAAGGAGTCGTTGTGGACTCCAAGGGAGAAGCGGAATAATAAACCTTAACAACCATAGTAATAACTGTTGTGATTGTTGTGGATGATGAAATTGGAAGTGCGCTAGTATAGAAAGTTCCATATTCAATGTTGGTAGGAAAGCTAATAGACAATGTATTTATAGTACTGCCTTTATAATTCAAACTACTTCCTGTATATACTGAATTTTCATAGTAATCCCAACGAACTTCAAACATCATCTTCTCTGAACCGGGAATGTTGGTAAAAGTAAGAGTATCTCCAGGATAATACGTGGTTGCCTTTGCTGCCTCAATAGCAATCGGATCCATTGCGTCAAAAGAATAATCATTAGCCGCTTTAACTTCCATTTGCATACTGTTGAATATTCCGATTACCATAGCAAACGAAATAACTGCTGCTATTATATTCTTGTACCATTTTTTTGTTTTCATGTCATATATCCTCCTGCATCTTATTTGTTCCTGTTACAATATCTCATGCGATTACACTTCAACATGAATTATCCATAATATACCATAACTGGAGGGACAATATAAGTTTACAAACGTTCCAAATGGTGTTTTGTTTCCTGGAGTATAATAATATGAGAATAATTAAATTAAAATTTAATTATTGAAGATGGTTTCGGAACCGGATCAATTTTCCGGCTCCCAGCCATAGTAAAACTGAATCAGACTGATCCGGGATTTCGTGGAGGTCTTTTCATTGAGAGAGGCAACATGGCGATAGAGCATGGTTCGGGAAATGTAGAGCCGGTCAGCCAGTTCCTGCATACTTTCATCGGAAGTGAGCAGCACCTGCAAAATCTCTTTTTCACGATCTGTCAGGGCGAAGTGGTCGCAGAACTGCCGAAAGTGGAGTTCGCGGTCAGAAGTAGAAGAAGTTATAGGGTTAATAGAGGGGGTATGAGAATCTGCGACATTGGCAGGCGCGATATAGGTATCTGCCTGAGCTGTATAAATAAACAGTGCAATGCCGGTGACTACAAAAATAACAAGCGTTACTGTATAAATAATGGCAGGATTTCCTGAAGAAACCAGCATCATGGTAAGCTGGCTGATACATACGGCGCACAGATTGTTGACGGCACGTCCCAGTCCGGCCCAGAGCTCCGGAACCCTGGTGTGGTAGGACAGACTCATGAAGCTGACAGTGAAATAGACAGCAAAGATTCCTGCGGACAGATAGAAGATGATGCAGGAAATAAGGATACTTCCACCGGCCTGCAGCAGAACTACGCATATGGTAGAGAAGAGCATGACACAGAACATGAACAGATTCTGATACCTTTCACGGATTTTGCTGAACAGAATTCCGGCACAGATTCCGCTAAGTGCAAGGAGCAGACGGGGAAATCCGCCCAGATTCAGTTCCCCGGATGCATGCAGCAGCGTCATTTCACTGTCGAGGGTGGAAAAGATACAGGTCATCAGTGCAATGATACCGGCAAGGAGAAGTCCGGTACGCAGCGGGTGTAGAGTCAGAATGCGGGTTTTTAAGGGTGCATCCGTTCTGACAGTATGTTTTAAGCGAATCCGGGTCAGCAGAAACAACAGTAAAACCAGTGACAGACTCAGAATCAGTGCACTGATTGCAGTATTGGATACGAAATTATTATTGATAAATTGAAGCAGGATACCAAAGGCATAGCCGAATCCTACGACAGCGGGCAGAAGAGAATCCTGAATCAATAAAAGAGAACACAGGTAATGTATGGAGCTGCCAAGAATTCCCAGCAGAAAAAAGAGGACACAGCCTGCAGTCAGAGTCAGTGCATAACCGGGGTGCCGGTTTATAAGGAAATAGCATACAGTACCAACCAGAAAACAGAAAAAGATACCCAAGTATTTCAAACCGGCAGCTTTTTTAACGGTAAGGTATTTAAAAACAGGATAAAAAAGAAACCCCAGAGTGCTGATTCCTAAAATATAGCTCTGAGCGATGACGACACCATGAGAATCTGTATGATAAATAATACTGTTATCAAACAGGTATTCCGATCCGAGAAAAAGAAAATAAAAAAGTGCCAGTAAAATAACGGATCGTATGCGGTTCTTCCAGGGTGCTTCTTTTGTCATGCCGGTTACTCCTTTAGAGGGGATGTTATGGATGCGGCTGTCAGTTTGCAGCCGGAATCCGTTTCACATATTACGTGAAAGTTGATCTCAACCTCATTATATGTGCCGGAAGGAGAAATTACAATCATTTCTGTAAGGCAGGCAATCCCGATATCGGAATTATCGTTACTGTTCATACAGCAGCCGGACACTTGCTGTCAGGCTGCGTAAGAACATGATTTGAGTAGAGCACTTAGCGAGGTTATTTCGAGCTTAGTGCGAACCATACAAGTTCACTTGGCGAACCAAAAGTGAGTCTAGTGAAGCTTGTTCAGGAGTGAGCAGTAACGAATTACCTGCCTGCTGGCATGGTGTATTATGGATAATAAAGGCTATTAAGATTTATATCCGCATTTACAGAATACCGGTGTATGCAGTTCCAGAGTGACAGAGCCACAAGCGATGCATCCTTTTCTATGATATTCAGAATTATTACAGGATGTTTCAAGGAAGAGATGCTCACACTGATGTTCACATATCGTGCATATGCTATCGGTATAAGAATGGTGCTGGGTAAACATAATTCTGTTACACGTTTGACACTTCTGATTGTGGTACATCAGGTCTGCTTCGTATCCGTTTGTGGAAAGGCATAAGCCGTCATGGTGATGCCTATACACAGGATAAGAACCAGAGCCGGTGCAAGAAATTTTCTACTCATAAAGTGTTCTCCTTTATGCTGGTGGGATTGGTTAATATGGTTCTATAAATATAGGTACAAAAAATAAGAAAAACTCTCACCCTTTAATTAAAAAAATTTGCCCTGACTTCTTCTCTTAAATTGCTAAAGTAAATTCCGGTCACTCTAACCTTAAAGCTGGAATAACTATGACAAACCTGACTTTACAATAGAAATAAGGCACACAGGTCAATTCCTGTGTGCCTTATCCTGTATCCAAACCCTCTTTATAGATTGAACATACATCTTAAATTATTGCCGTTCTGTAACCGTTAATCCAAGCTTGGCTGCAACTCCATAGAAGCCATACATGGTGTCGGTATCTGTCAGAATCGGAGTATAATCGGTTCCGGCAGGGAAAGTAATCTGTAATTTCTGATTCTTGTACTCAAACTGAATAGTCACAGTGGCATCGCTGCGTTCTGCCATCTTCTTCAACAGATAATCGCTGATGGTATGGAGCTTACCAAAATCAGTTGTAACAGTTCCGTTTTCCGGAGCGTCCTTAATGAAGCCGTACAGGTTTTTGACCGTAGCCATACCTGCTGGAATGGGCTGGGATTCCTTAACCATACCGCAGGTTACACACTTATATTCTTCCAGACCATCTACACCGGGCTGCGGTTCTACTGTCGTTACCCATTGGAAGTTACATTCGTGGGATGGAGCATAAGAATTGGAGGTAGAAGCTTTGGAAACTGCTGTTGTATCCGGCTTCTCTTCAGGATTGGGATCCTGCTCTGCTTCGCTGCAAACGTCAAAGTATAAATATAATACGCGATAGTTTGGAAAAGTTGAAAGGAACTTGACTGAGGTTAATTTCCATTCCGGATTTATATAGGTTTTTTCACCGAGTGTATATTTATCAGGGAAAACTAAGCAGTTATCAAAATATGATATGCTACCATAATTATGCTGATTAATACTAGCAGAACCATTTCTGAGATAAATTACAATTGTATTGGATCCTATTTCAGAACTTTTATAAGTTATACTATCCCCAGGACCAAATATGATATTTTCTCCTGCACTTTGTATTTCATCAGCAGATGTTGTAATATCAACATTAAAGTTTTGAGCTGCTGCCAAAACATCCATTGTAGTACCGATAAATGTTCCAATCGCCAATGCAAACATAAGTACCAGTGTTGTTAAATTCCTGTATAGTTTCTTTCTCATTTTCTGTTGTCCTCCTTTTACCGTAATGCATTTTCTCTAAAATTTTATATATCCTATATATACTTAGGTACAAAATTTTGAAAAAACTCTCACCATCATTTCCTTTTTACTGACCAAAATAAAAGTGCCTGTTCATTTATAATTAGAAAGAAGCTGAAATTACAATATTTTAAAAGGTATAAATTAGTAGACATTCAAAAATGAACTTTATATAATGAACTAAAGCAGTCGGGGCGGCTGCGGAGGGGATTTGCTGGAAGGAATACATTACTTATGATGAAGGATTTTTCAATGCAAAAGGATGAAGACTTATACAGGCAATATTTAAACGGAAAGGAAGAGGGACTTGACAGACTGATGCAAAGGTATGGCAACTCCCTGACTTTATATATTAATGGTTACCTGCATGATTTGCATGAGGCGGAAGACCTGATGATTGATGTTTTTTCCTATTTGTTTACGAAAAAGCCATCCATACGGGATGGCGGACTCAAGGCATATTTGTACAAGGCAGCCCGGCATATGGCACTGAGGCATAAAAGCAGATTGCACAGAGTCTTTTGTCTGGAAGATCTGTCTGAGGAGCCGGAAGGAAAAATACTGGTGGAGGAGGTCATCCGGACGAAGGAGCGTAACCGGATCCTTCATTTATGTATGAGTGAGTTAAATCAGGCTTACCGGGAGGTTCTGTATCTGGTTTATTTTGAAGATATGAGCTATCGGCAGGCAGCCGAGGTTATGAATAAGAACATTAAGCAGGTTACCAATCTGGTGTACCGGGGAAAGGAGAGCCTGCGGAAGCTGTTGGAACGGGAGGGAATTTCAAATGCGGAGTAATGAGGAACGTGTTGTTGAAGTAAAGCGCCGGATAGAACAGAAGAAGAGGAAGGACAAGCTGCAGCGGAGCCGGATGGTTATGGCTTTGGCCGTGGCGGCAAGCCTTCTGCTGATTGTCGGTCTTTCCGCTTATATGCCGGAATTTACCGGGCAGCTCAGTGCAGACAGCTATTCACACTATGAGATGACGGCAAGCATCTTTCATAACAGCAATGCTCTGTCCTATATCATTGTAGGCCTGGCTGCCTTTATTCTTGGTGTGGGTGTTACGATTCTCGGTGTTCGCATCCATCACCTAGGTAAGATACAGCAGAGTGCCATGGACAAGGGGGATGAAGAGGATGGAGCTGATTGAAAATGTACTGCAATTCCTGGTTACGCTGCTTGGCTTCTGTCTTTCGGTGAGCTATTATCGCCGGAGAGGCAGACAGGCATATTTTCTGCTTGCCTGTTTTTATGGCTGCTTTGCGTTGGGCTCCCTTTACTGGACGCTTTATCTCATTCTGTTTTCAAAAACGCCCCAGGTGTTCTATGTATCAGAGTTTGGATGGATTGCAAGTATTATCTTTCTTCGTATTCTGCAATATACTTTGTCAGATGAAAGAGAACGTACCTTTCCGTGCCGGACAGCCTGGATTTCGGTATTGTTCGGCGCCTTTTTGTGTGTATTTTACTGTTTTTACGGGGATATTCTGTCAAACCTGCTCTGGTGTGGAATGATGATGGCCATTTCCTATTGCTCTGTCCGGGGACTTATTTTCACGAGAAAGCAGATAGGAGTGGCACGCAGCAGACAGTACTTTCATATAGGGGTTCTCTGGTATATTGCCGCAGAATATACCTTATGGACAACAGGCTGCTTCTTTAGCAGTAATTCTATAGGAAATCCATATTTCTGGATGGATATTTTGCTGACAGGCAGCCTGCTGGGACTGTTTTCTGCAACGAGAAGGGCGGTGGAAGCATGACTTACATAGAAAATGTATTTATCTGTATGGTATCACCGTTGCTGATTGCCGCTCTCTGTATGGGGAAAAAGCAGCTCCGCTTCTTCCTGTTTTGCATTGCCGGAATGGGAGTGTGCCTGTTTTCTGCCTATATTAATACCTTCTTTGCTGCAATTTATCAGTCGGATGAGCTGGCAGCTGCTGTGGAAATTGCTCCGGTGACGGAGGAAGTGATGAAGCTTCTTCCGCTTCTGTTTTATCTGCTGGTGTTTGAACCGGAACCGGTACGCATCAAAAATGCGGCGATTACCATTGCAGTTTCCTTTGCAACATTTGAAAACATCTGTTATTTGACCCAGAATGGAGCAGGTCATTTTTCACTGATCTTCTTCCGGGGATTTGGAACGGGAGCGATGCATGTCGTCTGTGGCGTGATTGTCGGAGCCGGACTTGCATATGCGTGGCAGCGTACATGGCTGAAGGTGGCCGGAACCTGTGGACTATTAGGGGCGGCCATCACGTTTCATGCGATCTATAATCTTCTGATTGCCTATGGCAGCACGGCACAATATATTGCCTACATTCTGCCGGTTTTGCTTATGGCAGTCGGGAAAGCAGTTTTTGGAACAAAAAGGCTGTGATCACGCATTCCGGAGACTAGATCCCAGATCCTAAAATCCAGATCCCAAAATCCAGAATCCAGATCCTGGATCCCAGATTCTGGATTCTGGGAAGGTTACTGTTATTCTGACTTATGAATTTCTCTTGCCGGACAAATGATAGCTGACCTTTTTATCCGATTCAGTGCAGCTTTTCTAAGTCCGGAGGATTCCGAACTCTTCGTAGTCTGGAGTTATCTGAACTCTACGCAGTCTTGAGACTTTCGAACTTTTCGCAGTCCGGAGACTTCCGAACTCATCGCAGACTTGAGACTTCTTAACTCATCGTAGTCTAGAGACTTCCGAACTCATCGCAGTCTAGAGACTTCCGAACTCATCGTAGTCTAGAGACTTCCGAACTTTTCGCAGTCCGGAGACTTCTATACTCTTCCATATGGATATAAAAGAGAGAAAAACAAGGGAAAAAGTCCAAAATGAACGTGAAGCCAGATGGAAATACCGAACTGAGCAGGTGAAAATGGACATAAAGCAAAGAAAAGCAAGGAAAAAAGTCCAAAATGAACGTGAAACTAGAGAGAAACACTGAACTGAGCAGGTGAAAATGGACATAAGGCCGAGAAAAGCAGTAAAAAAGTCCAAAGACATCCGGAAGCCAGAAGGCAATACGGAACAGAGCCGGTGAGAATGGACATAAAGCACAGAAAAAGCAGGAAAAAGTCCAAAATTCTCCGGAAGCCAGAGAGAAATACGGAAACTGGAGTAAATGCTACTAAGAAAATGGACATAAAGCCGAGAAAAGCAGTAAAAAAGTCCAAAATTCTCCGGAAGCCAGAGAGAAATACGGAACCGAGCAGGAGAAAATGGACATAAAGCCGAGAAAAAGCAGGAAAAAAGTCCAAAATTCTCCGGAAGCCAGAGAGAAATACGGAACCGGGCAGGAGAAAATGGACATAAAGCTGAGAAAAACAGTAAAAATGTCCAAAAACATCCGGAAGCCAGAGAGAAATACGGAACCGGGCAGGAGAAAATGGACATAAAGCACAGAAAAACAGTAAATAAGTCCAAAATTCTCCGGAAGCCAGAGAGAAATACGGAACCGGGCAGGAGAGAATGGACATAAAGCTGAGAAAAGCAGTAAAAAAGTCCAAAAAGAACGCGAAGCCAGAGAGTAACACGTAACCGGGCAAATGAGAATGGACATAGGAGAGGGAACGCAAGGTGAAAATAAATTGATCGGAATAAAGACGAGATGAAAATAAACTGAGAATAGAAGTGCAGGGCAATCAACGGATGATTGCCCGCCCTTTTGAACGTTCAGTATTGTATTATATTAAGATCCATATCCACATATGGTACAGATTCCATTTTCCCATGAATGTGGATCATATTCGCTCCATTTACAGAGGAGACATCTATGACTATGTTCAGTAGAACCATGGCTCCATTCTCCCCAAATATGCGTACAGTCATAATTACATATTAGGCATACTGAACCATAAGAAAAATTATGTGATTCGGTAGTCATAATTCCATTACATTTTTGACACTTTTGTTCATGGGTTGTTTTTGTCACTTCATAGGAATCTCCCGCCGTACAAGCCTCTTTCTGTGTTTCATCTATATATCCACAACTGCTGCATACCGGAGCATGAGTCAGGGTATTCTCAATTTGCTTTACATCATACTGATGGGTACATGGAGGCTCTGGAGCGGGTTCGGACGGAGTGACTTCCTCATAATCCGTATTTTCAGCGGGAGCAGCAGAAGGCTCCGGAGAAAATTCAGGAGTCTGATCTTCCTCGGAGATAGTAATAACAGGTACCGGCTTGGCAATTATCTGTCCGCGTAGTCCTGTTACTGTTAAGCCGGCTTTTACAGCCTGGTCAACGGTTGTAATTGATCTGTTTTCCTGCATTCCGTGAGTGGCATAATGTATATAATAAGCGATAAGATTATTACCAAATGCCTCCTGAAGGTCCGCATATGCGGCACGATATGCAAATACATGAAAGTTTTTACTTAATGATCTTCCTTCAGATAAGCCATGATTTACAAAGTGATTCCAAAGAGCAGCCTCTTCATTTCCATAGGCTTCCACTACATCCGGATACAATTCCGCATAGTCTTGTGCGTAAAATAATGTTTTGATGATGGATAGTTCCGCCAGTGTCGCATTTGTTGTAAATTGCGTTTGGTTTTGCGATTGATCTGTTTGTGGTGCAGCGTAAACTGTTATAGTCATGCTTATACACATCAGAAGGGTAAAAAACAGTGTAAGAAATCTTTTCCACATAAAATTTTTCTCCTTTTCACAGTGAAAGTATTGATATGGTTCTATAAATATAGGTACATGAAAATAAAAAAACTCTCACCATTTAATTAAAAAAATTGTTCTGACTCAATTGATCTCAATTGAATTAATATATTTCTGATGCGAATGTTTTACGTTCGCTTCATTTACCATAGCATAGCCAAGGGTTGTATCAATCTTAGAATGTCCAAGTAGCTTTTGTACCTGTTCAATTGGCATCCCCTTGTCTATTGCTCTTGTCGCCATAGTTCTTCTAAACTTATGCGGATGAATTTTATTCAATCCAACCTGCTTACCCAACTGACGCATTCGTATTTCCACGCCACTGATCTGCAACCGTTTATATGGTGCGAGAAGTGATACAAACAATGCCGGGGACTTATCTTTCCTACCATCAAGATATTTCTTTAAATGAATCTTAGTTTTTGCGTCAAAATAGACTTTTCGCTCTTTATCTCCCTTACCAAAGACAATGCACTCTCTTTGTTCAAAGTCAATATCTTCAATGTCCAGATTAACTAATTCCCCTATCCAATTTTGCCAACTGTACTACTTGATCTCTTCGTCCATAGATGACACCAGTAACTTGAACCTTCATGTTATGCTCATCTATCCAAAAGTAAATCAAAAAATTTTTTACAATTATTTTTCTCATGCCCTCAGTACGCCATGGCTCTTCATCGACTAATGAGTATCTTTCTGGCATTTCAGCCAACCCTTCGATACTGCTCTGAAATTCATCTAGCAGCTTACCCGCTGCATCTGGTGCAAAAAGTTCACCGGATATATATTTTACAATTTCCTGCATATGCTCATATGCCATCTTTGTAACTTTTACGGTATATTGTTTCATCCACCAATCTCCATTCTTAAGTTTGCAAATGCATCATCTACAGAATAAGAGTCATCAGCTTTTGCCTGTGCAAGTCCTGTCGCCATCATAGTATTAAATTCCAACTCCGACATTTGGTCTCTGGTCGCTAATTTATTAGGAATTTCCAAAGAAAATGGAATTCCATCATGCATTATCACCTGTCTATATGTCATATCAATAAAAACTGATACGGGAATTCCAAGTTTATTTAAAATTGCTTCTGCATTTTCTTTTATTTCTGGTTGAATTCTTGCCGTAACATTTGCACTTTTTGTAATTGCCATAATATATACCACCTTTCAATCAAAGCGTACCACCTTGTATGACTTTTTGCAATACATATTTGAAATTAAATAGGACAGATATTATCTTTTGTTAAAATATCTGTCCTATCACTATTTTTTATAAATATGTAATTATTATACGGAATAGTCAACCCTGCTTCCTACGATTTTTTCTTCTGCTTTAATAGAGTCCCAATCTATTTTCTTAATTTTCTCTAGAAGTTCCTCTTTTGAGTTTGCTTGAACTGTGGCTTTCTTTACCTCATTTGCTTCACGCTGCTCTTTTCTTTTCGCCTCTTTCTTCTCAGTAGCTTTCTTCTCCTGGATTTTTTCGAGATAAGCGTCAGCCTTCTAAATGTCAAAATTTCGAGGCTCAATCACACTCTCTATTTCCTCGCTGTCTACGCTTAGCGACTGCCATTACTGACAACCACCCAAGACTCGCTACTGGCAGTTGGTTAGACCTTACCAGACAGGCATTCCACCTGTTAGACTACTCGCCCTTGTCTGGGCGCACAATTCCGATTTGTTTGTTACTCATTATGAGAAGATTTGCCAAAGTAACTTCGGCCTTTGTACTAGAACAACTGGAATTTACTTTGGCAATTGAGTGTTGGCGCAAAATCTTCTGTAAAAAATAAATGTGGGTGAGAGTTTTTTGGATTTTTTGTACCTAAGTATATATAGAACATATAGGATCTTAGAAATTGCGTAACAGTTCAGCCATGCAGAAATGATTGTGCAGGATGACCGTGGGAGTCTGCTCGCTAAGGGGGGCTTATACTATCATTTCTATAGTGCGGACGCCCGACATGAAATAAGTTGCCGGAAAGTATGGATATTGGTTAGCTGGTCCGTAGAAAAAGGCAACTTATGAATGGAAAAGGCGGAGCTGCTGCGAAAATGCATTACAGTAAGGGGAGGACAGCGCAGAATGAAAAAAAGGACAAAACGAATTTATGGAATATTGCTGAGTATGAGCATGCTCTTAACATTAATATCGGTGCCGGTATGGGCGGCAGAACCGGTTGAAACAGAAGCGGGATTCGAGCAGGAACAAGAACAGGAACAAAAGCAGACCCAGGAGCAAGAGCAGAAACAGGAACAAAAGCAGACGCAGGAGCAAAAGCAGACCCAGGAGCAAGAGCAGAAACAGGAACAGGAGCAGAAACAGGAACAGGAGCAGAAACAGGAACAGGAGCAGACCCAGGAGCAAAAACAGACGCAGGAGCAAAAGCAGACCCAGGAGCAAAAGCAGACGCAGGAACAGGAGCAGAAACAGATACAGAAGCAAAAGCAGACGCAGGAACAAAAGCAGATACAACAGCAGGAGGAAGTGCAGGCGCAGACACATGAATATACCGAGACCTGTGATACGCTGACAAAGAGCTGCGTTCATGTGCACACATCAGAATGCTATCCGCAGACCACCGGAACCGGTACGGTGTCCGGAAATGATGCAATGGAATCCGAAGAAGCCCAGCCGACAGCATGTACTCATGTATGCAGCGAAGAAAGCTCCGGCATAAATGTTGAAAATGCGTTGAGAGCAAATGGACTGCCAATTGTTATGGCTCCCAATAACCGTGGAGATGTGGAATTGAAGCAGGATACTATTGAGAATTATAGAGTGCAACATCCCAACGGCGATTCTTTTTATAGGCTTCCGTCTGGAAATTACCGTCTTGGAGAGAATATAACGCTGAATAAAAATCTTGTAATTGGGCAAATAGATAGTCCTTTCACTGTTTCATTGGATTTGAATGGTCATAAGCTGGAGATGGGCGACGACAATACAATATCACTGCTGTATTCAAGTGAACTGAACATAAAAAATGCAGGTCAGCAGGAAGGGGAAATCATTAATGGATCGAAGAGAGGGATTCAAATTAATGAGGGTGCAAAACTCAGGGTTTATGGAGGAACGATAGATTCCATCATCACGTATTTTGGTAATGCTGAATTCTATCTGTATGGAGGAACAATTAAACGTAATATTCAATTTTGTGAGAATATACAGAGTATTCCAAATGCAGTATTATATGCAAATGGAGGAATTGTGGAAGGAAACCTGCCAATAAGGACATTTAATAGAGATAAGCTGACGATACGTACTGAGAATTCTGCTGCTTCAATGACAACTTTCAAGGGAGTCGTGACGAACTGTAAGATAGAAGGCGGTATATTTAGCGGCGTCGTGGATAGGACTTGTCAAATCGAGAACAGCGCAAAAGTTACGGTTGAATTTGATACAAATGGAGTCGGATCAATTCCTCAACAGGAAGTTCTTCGTGGACAGAAAGCGCAGGATCCCGGAGCTCTCGTGCAGGACGGTTATGAATTTGAAGGCTGGTATGTGTCTGGAAATCCAAATTCTAAGTGGGATTTCAGTGATTATGTTACGGATAAACTGAAGCTTGTAGCTCATTGGAATAAAGTTTATCAGGTGATATTGCAAACAAATGGAGGAACAATTGCACCTGGGAGGGAGATTAAAAGCTATACCGGGGGGACATTATTAACTCTGCCGGGAGCTGCTGACATCACCCGCGGAGGCTATACTTTTGCAGGCTGGTATGAGGACAGCGGCTTCTCCGGCGTTCCTGTTACGGGAATCAACAGCACCGACACAGGAGATAAGACCTTCTATGCGAAGTGGTCAGCCAAAACTTATATCGTGAAGCTGGAAACAAATGGAGGCAAGATTGCAGACGGCAAAGATGTAACCGACTATACCTGTGGCACGGGTGCGGCTTTGCCGGGAGGAGGTGGCATCACCCGCGAAGGCTATACTTTTGAAGGCTGGTATGAGGACAGCGGCTTCTCTGGCTCTCCTGTTACGGAAATCAGCAGTACCGATACAGGAGATAAGACTTTTTATGCGAAATGGAAGCAAAATACAGTGCCGGTATCCCCGGCTCAAACAGAACATAATGACGCAAACCATGATAATACCAACCATGACAATTCAGGTGATACGAAGGAAAGCAGTGGCACAGCTCCGGTGAGCTATCCTGCCCTGACCTTTGATACCTGTGGTGGAAGCAGTATCAAAGCAGTTCGCGCATGGAAAGGACATATGATCAATCTTTCCGGCTACCGGCCAACCCGTGAAGGTTATGAATTTAGCGGCTGGTATGCGGATCGGAATCTGACACAGCCCATTACGGAAATCCGGCTTGATGGAAACAGGACGGTTTATGCAGGCTGGATCAAGCAGGCAGAGCAGACCGGTGAAAATTCCAAACCGAAGGCAGCTCCGGCACAGCTTATAGCAGGCGATAACGCAAAGACCGTAAGGAAAGGCAACGGACAATCTCTTATCGGAGCTTACGAACCGGGTTCATCGGATACACAGAAGGATAAGGAGGATCAGAGTACAGAAGACAAAACCATGGAAGATCAAGTCATGGAAGACCAGGTCACGGCGGATCAAGTCACAGGAGATCAAAGAACGGAGGATACCGGGGATGATCAGAAATCAACAGCGGAGAATAATCCTGCAGACAATAACCCCGCAGTCAATGATTCAAAGCCGGATGACAGTACGAATCTGTCATCAGAGGACAGCTCCCACAGTGGAGGCTGGATTCCGGTTATCTGCATTTGCGCAGGAGCTTTGGTGATCGGACTTGGCTTACATCTGGGATTTCGGAAATGGAAGAAAACAGATAGGAAATAATGCGGGATAGAAACCCTTGTAAATAAGGCTTTGAAAAGGAGGTGACACATCCTATGTACAATAATCAAAAGCGGGTGGAACTGGTAAAACGGCGTATTTATGAAAGAAACTGTCAGCAGCAGAGACATGGAATTTACGGACTGTCTGCGGCGTGCATGGTTTTATTTGCCTTTCTTGCAGGAATGCTTCATGTGGTGGCAGGGCATACACAGATGGCGGCTCAGGGAATGTATGGTTCTGTCCTGCTGTATAAAGATGCTGGCAGCTATGTGCTTGTGAGTGTTGTTTCCTTTGTTCTGGCAGTTGCGGTTACGTTATACTGTATCAGATTGCGGGACAGGGAACGTGGGTTAAGGGAGCGGAAAGGAAAGAATGCATCAACGGAAAAGGAGGACAAAAGAGATGGAAGGTAAAATAATAGGAACAGGAAAAAGAATCATGACTATGATGCTGTCAGTGATCATGGTGACAGGTATATTTGCCGGGATGAAACTGGAGGTAAGGGCAGCGAAGAATTATTCCTTTGATTTAGTAAGTCCTGGCAGCTTTACGTTCGCATTACAAAATACTTATTATTCTGATGATACACTTGTTTTTACCGGCTTTTCCAAGCCGCCGGCAGGCGATACATATATCTATATAGTTCGGTGGGACTATTTTGTAAATTCAAAATGTGTTGGACATAGTATAAAAACTTGTGGTGAAAATCTAAGTGAGGTTTCTATTACGGTTCCTAATGATAGCCAATATGATTATGCAAAATTGATTGACTATAAACCTCCGACAGTATCCCAAGGAGGGGTTCAAGTCGTTGAATTTGTTTTTAATATTTATTATCCCTTTACTCCTTCGCAGCCCACAGCTGCTCATTCAACAGAATCATCTGCCGCACCATCCCACGAATGCAGCTTCCAGTGGGTAACAACGGTAGAACCGCAGCCCGGTATAGACGGCCTGGAAGAGTATAAATGTATGTCCTGCGGTATGGTTAAGGAATCCCAGCCCATTCCTGCAAGTATGGCCACTGTGAAAAACCTGTATGGCTTCATCAAGGATGCGCCGGAAAACGGAAATGTCACAATTGACTTTGGTAAGCTCCATACCATCAGCGATTATCTTTTAAATAAAATGTCTGAAAGAAGTGATGTAACAGTGCTCATTAGCTTTGAATATCAAAGCGCACAGTACGAGATTACGTTCCCATCGGGAACAGATTACTCCGCTGTTTTGGAGGATGAAGATACGATGTATGGATATTTCGGTATAGCAGCAAGGCTTGGACTTACGGTAGAAGCTAAATAGAGGTGATTCTGAAACAACTGGAAGAAAAAGAACCATTGCCAGATAAGGAAAAAGATCAGATGGCATGGGTAAGCGCTGCAAAGCAGCACAGAGCGATTGCGGAAGAGATTATTCTCAAGGAATTGATTTATGTTTAAATGAAGGTGATGAGATCGTGGAATGCGATCTCATTATTATATGTGAATGTGAAATAGCAGTAGGCAGAATGAGAAAAACAGGGTAAAATAAAGCCATAAAATCCGAGTAACTATAAGAGCTGATTATAGAAGAAACTTGAAATGTCAGATCAGCATTTCAAGTTGCAAAAGTTGTGATATTGTTGCAAAAAATATTAAAAGGAGGTCGTTCTGATGGATAGAGCGTTTTATAGTGAGATTAAGAAAATACTCACAAATGCGAGAGACAAAGTTTATCAGACTGCCAATTTTACTATGGTGGAAGCCTACTGGCAAATTGGAAAGTCTATTGTGAAAGAACAAAATGGAGAAGAACGTGCCGAATACGGAACAGGTTTACTCAAAGAATTATCGAAGCAGATGACACAGGATTTTGGAAGAGGTTTTACGGTTGCAAATTTAAAAAATATGAGACAGTTTTATCTGACTTTTCCAAATGGCTACGCACTGCGTAGCGAATTGAGTTGGACACATTATCGACTTTTAATGCGAGTGGAAAATGACAATGCAAGACAATTTTATATGGACGAAGCAGTAAAATCTCAATGGAGTACTCGTCAGTTAGAAAGACAGATTAATACATTTTTTTATGAGAGATTGTTATCAAGTAAGAATAAAGAAAATGTTGCACAGGAGATTCAAACATTGGAACCAGAAAAAACACCTGAAGATATTATTCGTGATCCATATGTGTTGGAATTTCTTGGATTGTCTCCCAATGATGATTTTTATGAAAGTGATCTGGAACAGGCACTTATAACACATTTGCAAAAGTTTTTACTAGAGTTGGGACGAGGTTTCTCTTTTGTAGCTAGGCAAAAGAGAATTACGTTCGATGGACGACATTTTAGAATAGATCTTGTTTTCTATAATTATATTTTAAAATGTTTCGTGCTTATAGATCTGAAAATTGGTGATCTTACACACCAGGATTTAGGACAAATGCAGATGTATGTGCATTACTATGAGCGAGAATTGATGAATGAGGGGGATAATCCTCCAATTGGTATTGTGCTTTGTGCAGATAAAAGTGATGCAGTTGTGCGTTATACATTGCCAGAAGGTGAGACACAGGTATTTGCTTCAAAATACAAGCTTTATTTGCCTACAGAAGAAGAACTGTTGAAAGAACTAAAAAAGGAATATCAGGCAATGGAATCCGTTCAATCTGATATGGAAAGTTAAAGAAAAAAATAGGGGATTTTTTATATTGAATAAAAAATAGATATGATAAAAGATTTGTAAAAAGGCGTGAGTCATAGAAATGTGGCTTGCGTCCTTTTTTATCTGAAATGGAAGAGGAATACAAGGGCACAAAGTTATTTCAGCTTTAAGGTTAGAATGACCGGAATTTATTTTGGCAATTGAGACAGGAAAGTTATATTATAAAAAGCGGTACACACTGTTTGTAGAAAAAACAGGGGAAAGATGCTATTATAAAGATGTCGATAGAACCAATGTGATTCATGTAAATAGTATAGAGTTTTATTCAGGGAGTAAGTATAAGTAAGGGAATGGATAAATAGTTTCTACTAGAGGTGACGGAATGATAAAAATAGCTTTTTTTGATATTGATGGTACATTGCTCAAATTAGGTCATAGGGAACTGACAGAGAAAACAGCTAAAGCATTAAACTCTCTTCGCCAAAAAGGAATCCTGTTATGTATGGCAACAGGCAGAGGTTATCTTTCGATTCCCGCATTTCAGGATGTTACGTTTGATGTTCTGTTGACTTTTAATGGTTCTTATGTGAGGGTCGGAGAGAAAATCATTTTCAAAAATCCCCTGAATCATCATGATAAGCAGAAGATCATCCGGAATCTTAAAAAAATGAACAGGGCAGCGGCAATCAGCAATGAGCATTTTATTGTTACGAATGGTACAGATAAGGATCTGGAGCAGTATTTCAGATTTGGAAATGAAATACTCACAATTGCAGATAATTTTGATGAATTATGTAAGGACGATATTTATCAGATAATGTGTTCGTGCAGAAAAGAAGAATATGATCAGATTTTAGAGGGTACCAAAGAAACGCAGATAACGGCATGGTGGGATAAAGCTGCGGATATTATTCCATTGAATTGCGGCAAAGGAAATGCTGTAAATGCAGTACTCGATTACTATGGCTTTTCAAAAGAGGAAGCGATTGCTTTTGGCGATGGAGAAAATGATATTGAGATGCTGGAAGCTGTTGGTACAGGCGTGGCAATGGGTAATGCCGGGGATACAGTCAAGGCAAGAGCAGCTGCCATATGCAGGCCGGTAGAAGAGGATGGGGTTTATTACTATTGTCTGGAAAATAATCTCATCACAGGTATCTGAGTAACAGGTTATCTTTCTTAAAGGCTTGCAGCGTTCACAAATTCTTCACAAAAAAAATAGCACTCACCTATTAATAATGGAAGTTGAATTTTGTCCTGTCTTGTGTAGCCCGGAAGTGCCTGTTTTACAGGATTTCCAGGGCATCGGTCATTATGTCTGGTATTGTAAAGAGGTGTCAGATTTGTCGTAAATGTCGTAAATTTGTCGTCAAAAATGATTTATATTTAAAAGCGAATTGATATTTTTGCGTTGATTGCGTATAATAAAAATGTAAAGAAAGTAAAGAAAACAAAGCAATCAATGAAAGGATGATGATTATGGAAGTAGCAAAAATTTCCAGTAAAGGGCAGATTACGATTCCGGTATCTGTAAGGAACAAGTTAAAATTGAGAGCTGGCGATAAAATTGTCATTCTTGAAGAAAACGGAAGATTTTATTTTGAAAACTCTGCAATGCTTGCATTTAAACGTGCAGAGGATGCCTTTGCAGGTGAAGCACAAAAGGCTGGATTTGAAACAGAAGAAGATATCCAGGAGTATATGAAAGAAATCCGGAAGGAAGTAAGGGGGCGTTGATTTGTGGATAATGCTTGAGTATCTCTCAATGTTAAGTCCAACATTGAATTTGCAAGTAGGAGATGTCGAATCTATTCCGCTTGTTGATGCAGATAGAGATAATATCGAAAAAATGGTACAGGATAATATTGATATTTCAAAAGAAGATTGGGATTCTTTTGAAACCTCATGGGATTTCCAACATCATTTACTGCTCCGCAAAGTTTCTATCATTTCCGAAGCCTTTGATCAGTGGCAGAACGAGTGTGAAGACCGCTTCAACCAGATGAAAGACAACGAGGAAGAACTGAACCGCATCTTCATCGACATTTACGGCTTGCAGGATGAGCTGACACCGGAGGTCGAGGATAAAGATGTAACTGTCCGTAAGGCAGACCTTGGTAGAGATATTCGCTCTTTCATTTCCTATGCTGTCGGCTGTATGTTCGGTCGCTACTCTCTGGATGTGGATGGACTTGCTTATGCAGGCGGCGAATGGGATGCCAGAAAATATGTGTCATTCCCTGCTGATAAGGATAACATTATCCCGATTTGTGACGATGAATATTTTGAGGATGATATTGTCGGTTTGTTCGTGGACTTTGTGAAAACGGTCTATGGTGCAGAGACGCTGGATGAAAACTCGAAATTTATTGCTGATGCACTGGGCGGAAAAGGTCAACCGAAGGATGTGATTCGCAATTGCTTCCTCAATGAGTTCTATTCTGACCGTTGCAAGATTTATCAGAAACGCCCGATCTACTGGCTGTTTGACAGCGGCAAGAAGAATGGCTTTAAGGCACTCATTTATATGCACCGCTATCAGCCGGACACCATTGCCCGTATCCGTACCGATTATGTGCATGAACAGCAAGCACGTTACCGTACTGTCATTGCCGATCTGGAACAACGTATTGCCAACGCTTCCACCGGCGAACGTGTGAAGCTGAACAAAAAGCTGACCGCTTTGCAGACACAGGATGCTGAAATCCGTACTTACGAGGAAAAGATTCACCACCTTGCCGACCAGATGATTTCGATTGATTTGGATGACGGCGTGAAGAAAAATTATGCAATTTTCCAGGATGTTTTGGCTAAAATAAAGTAAAGGAGGGATTGCGTATGATGGCAGATGAGAAGATTAAAAATTCCAATGAACTTGAGTTTGCTGTATTTTGTATTGAAAATGTTGCAGCAAAGCTGGGTGTGGATGCAGAACGTGTCTATCAGGCATTTACCGAAAAAAGCGATATTCTGAATGGTTATATCGTGCCGGAATATGAAGTGCTGCACACTCAGAGCAGGGAATATATCGTAGCTGACCTCCTTGATGTGATGAAAGAAAGGGGTGTGGAAGTATGATTCTTTACCATGGCTCTTTCTTAGAGATTGCACAGCCGGATTTGGTTCATTCCCGCCCTAACGTAGACTTTGGGCGTGGCTTTTATGTCACATCGCTGCATGAGCAGGCTGCGAAATGGTGTGGGAAATTCAAACGCCGAGGAAAAGACGGTATTATTTCAAAATATGAATATGATGAGAGCCGGGAAACGGAATTGAAAGTTTTGAAATTCGATTCTTATTCCGAGGAATGGCTTGATTTTATTTTGAATTGCCGTAGTGGAAAAGATATGACAGATTACGATCTTGTACTTGGTGGTGTTGCCAATGACAAGGTGTTTAATACAGTGGAGCTGTTCTTTGACGGACTAATTGACAAGGTGGAAGCAATCAATCGGCTGGGTTATGAAAAGCCGAATTTGCAAATTTGTTTTCGGACAGAAAAAGCACTGTCTTTGCTGCATTTTGAAGGGAGTGAAAGACTATGACGGCCAATCCGATTTTACTTCAGAAAAAATATAGCCGTGTCATCGAGTGCTTTGCAAAACAGCAGGGACTTTCACTGGATGCGGCATTGGATTTTTTCTATCATTCCGAGGTTTATCAGTTGATCCGTGATGGCGTATCAGATATGCACTGCATGAGCGACGCATATTTGGCGGATGAATTGGAACAGGAATATCAGATGAAGCAATAGTATGAGCAAAAAAATTGAATTAATGACACTAAAGATATGATAAGGATCAATGAGAAAGGAAGGCTTTTTAATGGCATATCGAGTAGTTATATCTTTGGTGGAAATGAAACAGATTTTAGAAGTGTTTGGTAAACAGAAAATTTTAGAAAGTTTTGACCTGTTAGAACAAGAAGATTATTTATTTGTCCGGAAATGTGATGAAATTAAATTAATAGTAGCATTGAATAGGATGACTTCGTTTTACATGAGCAATAGGAATAAGCCATGTAAAACAAAAAAAGCTTGAAAGATGGCTCTTTCACGTAAATGTGCTTGGCTCATCGAGTTCACAAAAAGTTCACAAAAAAATTAGCACTCACCTATTGACAGTGCTAATAATAGGTGCTATATTACACTTAGAACAAAGGAAAGGAGATCAATCAGAAGAGATTCTCCGAAAGGAAGTTTCATTCTGATGAATCAAAATTCTTCGTTCTGTAATCATAATAATAAGACATAGGTTTCATGAGCAGTGAGATCGTGAAGGTGAATGGTTCATCCCACGGAGCTCCTGCGAATGTCAAGAGAATGGAGGAATGACTTATGATGATGCCTAGTGTATTTGGTAGAGATATTTTTGATGACTTTATGGATGGATTTGCATTTCCGGATGTAAGCAAGGAATTGTATGGTAAACATGCGAAGAACGTAATGAAGACAGATGTTCGGGAACTGGACAACGGATATGAAATTATCGTAGATCTGCCCGGCTTCAAGAAAGATGAAATCGAGGTTCAGCTGGAGGATGGTTACCTGACCATTTCCGCAGCGAAGGGTCTTGATAAGGATGAAACCGATAAGAAGGGCAACTACATCCGCAAGGAGCGTTACAGCGGTTCGATGAGCCGTAGCTTCTATGTCGGTGACGGCATTTCCGAAGATGACATTCATGGTAAGTTCGAGAATGGTATCCTGCAGCTGGATGTTCCTAAGAAGGAAGCCAAGGCAGTTGAAACCAAGAAGCGGATTTCCATTGAAGGATAACCGGTAGGATGGAGCTCTTAATTCCATTGGAATTTCATTGAAGGATAATCAGAAGAACGGAGTTCTTAAAACAGCATAAGAAATAAACAGACAAGGGTGTTCTCTACGGAGAGCACCCTTTTTGGCTTTATAAGAAATGTTCGCAAGCGACTCTCTATTTGCACAGAGCACTTAGTTGTCATGCATATGAGAAAAAGCTCCGGTGGATCTTTTTTTGAGTGAAAGCAAGCCAGAGGAGCAGCTTGAATGGAACTTAGAGCGGGCCGGCTGTAGGCGTTTTCTTATAATAGGGAGTTGTTTTATGGCGGTACAGCATCAGAAGTCCACGGACGCATAGTTCTGTGGCCATGGCAATCCACACACCCTGAAGGCCGAGCGGACCAACCAGAAGCGTAGCCAGTCCGATTCGTACGATCCAGATGCTTCCAAGATTCATCAGACTTGGGACAAAGGTATCCCCGGTTCCGCGCAAAGCACCGGCAGCCACAATGGAGATTCCATACAAAGGCTCTGCCAGAAGTCCGATCCGCAGAACCCGTGCGGCAAGCTGACGGACATTGGGATCGGGTGTAAGAATACGGAACACATAAGGGCACAGGAACATCATGAAAAGTCCGGTCAGCCCCATAAAAACAGCACCCATAACGGTACAGATGACCCCATACCGCCGGGCAAGAGTATCTTTCTTTGCACCAATGCTTCTGCCGACTAAGGTGGTAGCAGCAGAGCCAATACCATATCCCGGCATATAACAAAAGCTTTCTGCGGTAATGGCGAAGGAATGAGCTGCAATTGCAACTGCACCCAGAGGAGCAATAATCATAGTCGATGCGACCTGTGCCCCGCTCATGGCAATTTCCTGAACAGCAACAGGAGTTCCGATTTTCAATGCCTTCTGCAGAATATTCCGTTCAAAGGATCCCTTTTCCCTACGATTCAGGGAAAGGGCGGGATTACAGAAATAGCAGCGCCATGCCATTGTGAGGCTGATTACGGCACACGCAAGAGCTGTTCCCATACCGGCGCCCATGACACCAAAGTGCGGAATCAGCAGGGTGTTAAAGATCACATCAAGAATACACATCGCAGCATTCAGGATACTTGGGGTAACCATATCCCCACTACATTGCAGGAATGAGGAGGACAGTGAATTTAACTGCGAAAAGGGAACCATCAGTGCAAATACCAGAAAATAAGCGGAGGAATTCCGGATAATATCCTCACTGCCGCCCAGCCAGATGGGGAGGTGCGGACTTAGTAAAATCCCGGTCAGACACAAAATTCCCGACAGACAGAAAGCAGTGAGAAGACCGTGCCGTTCCACATTGCGGGCTTCCTGTTCCTCACCGGCACCGATGTGGTGGGCAACCTGTACGGAAAATCCGGCAGAAACTGCATAAGTAACGCCCCCAAAGAGCCACGTCGTTGTGGAAACAAGTCCGATGGAAGCAGAGGCATTGGCTCCCAGTGCCCCTACCATGGCGGAGTCAATGTATTGCATCACAATTGTGGTAATCTGTGTCAGAATGGCAGGAAGGCTCAGCTTCCATACCTGTAAAATATGTTGTTTCAGTTCGTAAGAGTTCTGTTTCATAAGTATTGTAAGAAGGTAACTGTTCAGTACAGCAGTTTGTTAATAGGGTTATTTCCTGGTATCCATGCTGTCACGGAAATTGTGAACAGAGGATTCACGGAGGATCGCCCTTCGACCGTATCATATCCTGCCAGACCTGTCAAGCCGTGCCGGGATGCCTGTAACTTTCCAAGTCTTTTAATCAATTCCCCGGTCGGTACAAATAGGAAATCACATAATTTTCACAAAATCTTTGTTCTTTTATCGCAGGAGTCGGAAAAACAGGAAGACGTTCAGGGAGGTGAGGAAGATGCTGGCAATTTATAAAAAGGAATTCAGATCAGTTTTTGTCAACAGCACCGATCCGGGTTTCGGATATTGTGCTGGGTAAGTTTTATGCACTGGCCACATTGCTATTCATCCCGGTTGCGATTATCAGTATTTATCCTCTGGTTCTGAGTGCGTTTGGTGAGATTTCTTTAGCAGAAACCTATCTGTCGGTCGGGGCATTTTTCCTTTACGGTCTTTCCTGTATTACAATTGGAGAATTTGTGTCCTCCATTACGGAAAGCCAGATGATCGCAGCAATTATTTCCTTTGGCATTCTGTTTGCAGGCTATGTAATGAATGCAATGCCTAAGCTTTATATGGTGACCGGACATGGCGAGCTCGAACAGGACTCTGACTTTACGGGCATCCTGCAAAAGGCGAACATCGATACGCAGACGGTTAATCTGATGGATTATGATGCAGTTCCGGAGGACGCGATGGCTGTATTTGTGAATGCACCGACTGAGGATCTGTCTTCGGATGATGCACAGAAGATTTTGAATTACCTGAATAACGGTGGTGATATTTTTATTAATACGGCCTATACCGGAAAGGATATGCCGAATCTGAATAAGCTGCTTGATTTCTACGGGGTTATCACTGAGGCTGCAGTTGAAGATACTACCGAAGACACCGCCGAATATATCACCGAGGCTGCAGCTGAAGATGACACCGCCCAGGGTACAGACGGGGAAAATGCAGAAACCATCAGACAGGTCAATCAGGATACGGTATCTGCGTACCTGGACGATATCTGTGCATTTACGGCAAAGCAGGAAATTACCGATGTGACGGATTATTCGGATTATGGAATCAGTGATGAATCCGATACGGTCACCTTACAGCTTGCCAATGATCTGTATGTATTCCGGATCGGAGATTACAATTCCCTCGCAGGCGGATATTATCTTACGGTCAATGACGGCAGCAGTGTTTACCTGATTGACAGTAGTACCTATTATCTGCTGCATAAGGATTCTTCGTATTTTGAAGCGGCGGATGAGGAAGAGAGCACGGAAGCCGCAGATCAGGAATAAATATCTCAGATCAGGGATAACTCAGATCAGGGATAACTCAGGTCAGGAATAACTCAGAGCGGGAAGCTCTACTGCGATGGTGGTGCCCTGCTTTGAGCTTTCTGCTACCCGGATAGATCCGCCATGGAGGTCTGCAATTTCCCATACCAGAGAAAGCCCCAGTCCTGCACCGCCGTATTCCCGGCTGCGGGATTTGTCTACCCGGAAAAAGGGCTGGAAGATACTCCGCTGAAATTCTGCAGGAATGCCACATCCGGTGTCGGTCACATAAATGTGGATATTCGTATCCTCCCGGGTTACACAAACCCGGACGGAACCGTTCGTGCGGTTGTACTTGATGGCATTTTCTGTCAGGTTAAAGAGCAGCCGGTAGATTAAGGCATCGCTGCCAGTCATGACACCATCGCCATCCTGCTCCAGCGTGATGCCGCGCTTTTCAGCCAATGGAGCAAGATCTGTAAAGATTTCCTCAATCATTGGAGCAAGATGGATCTGATCATTACGTGCCACCTGTTGAAGACTGCTCATTTCCAGAAGTGTCTTTGACATCTGGGTCAGACGTTCCGTCTGTTCTCCCAAAAGCCGGAGAAATTCTGCTGTTTCCGTATTGATATCGGGATGCTCTGCGGAAAACAGCTCCAGCTGGGCCTGCATGAGCGCAAGGGGGGTACACAGCTCATGGGCAGCATTACCGGTAAACTGCCGCTGGGCTGCAAAGGCCTGATTCAGCCGGTCCAGCATCTGATTAAAGGAATGACTCAGCCGGTAAAACTCCGGCAGAAGATTTTCATTCATTTTCATGTCTGTAAGATTGTTGATCTGTACCTTTTCTACCTGCGCAGAAAAGCTGCGTAAGGGCTTTAAGGCATGTCCACTGACAAAGTAGGCCAGAATTCCGCTCAGTACGATCACGATAGCGGTAATATACCAGTTGGTTATACAGAAGCTTTCCTGAGCTCCATAGATGATGATGGTGAGATCCTGATCCTGATCTACCGTTTCAGGATCGAAAAAGTCTGTCTCTCCCTCCGGGGTTAAGTCCTGAAGAGATTCACCGATGGAATCCATATAATGGATGCCTGAGCTGCACAGCAGAAGCTCCATGGAAACACAGGCAATACCAATGAGCAGAACGGTCATGATCGTGATACGCCATTGCAGGGATAATTTTTTCATATGGTATCACCTCCAATCAGATAGCCTTCTCCGATGCGGTTATGGATGGGATCATAGCCCAGTCCGGAGCGTAGTTTTTTACGCAGGGAAGAGATATGCACCCGGATGGAGTTACTGAAATTGTCCACACTGTTGTCCCAGACATGCTCCATCAGCTCCTCCTGACTCACCGGACGTCCCTGATGTACCATCAGATATTCCAGAATGCCGGTTTCCTTACGTGTAAGAGACAGGCTCTGTCCCTTTACGCTGGCAGCTCTTGTACGTGTATCGAAGGTGAGATCTTTGCAGGTAAGAAGCACATCCTGCTGGGTGAACTGCCGCAGGGTCAGGCTGCGGATGCGCGCTTCCAGTTCTGCCAGGTGAAAGGGCTTGGCCAGATAGTCGTTGGCTCCGGCATCCAGTCCGGCCACCTTATCCTCCACTCCACTCCGGGCAGAGAGGATCAGAACCCGCGTTTCGTGGTCAGTCTGCCGTAAAGTACGCAGTACCGTCATGCCATCTTTGCCGGGCAGGTTCAGATCAAGCAGTACCAGATCATAGTGTTCCGTATATAACAGCTCCAGTGCTTCTTCTCCATCGTGACAGAAGTCTACGCTATAGGCAAGACGGCGCAGGTCACGGACAATGGTTTCGCACAGGGCGCGTTCATCTTCAATTACTAACAGGTGCATGAAAGAAGTCCTC
>ERZ824978.1156-NODE-1156-length-30710-cov-12.992823_pt1 | contig 30710 bp, 18 predicted proteins | sample MGYA00519860_ERZ824978 | MGnify/ENA primary metagenome ERZ824978 (study PRJEB31778, sample SAMEA3449184) | human gut metagenome | biome: human gut; feature: human-associated habitat; material: faeces | place: United Kingdom | collected 2010/2012 ... | reverse complement strand
CCGAGGGCATGAAGGAGGACAAGGCCAGCTGGGTCAGCTTCTTCCAGTGGCTCCGTGGACGGGGCCTTGAAGGGGTTAAGCTCATTGTCGGAGACAAGTGCCTGGGGATGCTGGAGGCTGTGGGAGAGGTGTTTCCTGAGACCAAGTACCAGCGCTGTGTGGTGCATTTTTACCGAAATATATTCTCCGTTGTGCCCAAATCCAAGGTCAAAAATGTGGCGAAAATGCTGAAAGCTATCCACGCACAGGAGAGCAAGAAGGCATCCCGGGAAAAGGCTGCCGCAGTGGTTTCTGAACTGAAAGCCATGAAGCTGCCTGAGGCAGCGAAGAAGGTTGAGGCTTGTATCGAGGAAACGCTGACCTACTGTGACTTTCCCTCTGAGCATTGGGTGAAGATCCGAACCAACAATGTAATCGAGCGGATGAACCGTGAGATCCGGCGCAGGACAAGGGTGGTCGGAGCATTTCCTGACGGGAACTCGGCGCTGATGCTGGTCTGCGCACGGCTTCGTCATGTAGCCGGAACCCAGTGGGGCTACAAGAAGTACATGAACATGAAGCATCTGGAAACCATGGAGCAGGAGCCGCAGGTCGGCTGATAGCAGCCAGGTCACAAATGGTCAAGGGCAAGACGAGCGGCGTACCGCCGCCCTTGACCCTTTGCGCCCTGCCTGCTGGAAAGTAATCAAGGGGCGGTTAAGCCGCCCCCTGTAATAGATTTCTACCAGAGCCGTAATCAATTTTGCGCATATCTCTTGACACTACCCGAAACAATCGGTGTGTCTCCAGCGACGCATGAGTGTAGCCCAGTTCTATAAATGCTAGATTGAAAATCCCCACAGTCCCCTCTTTTTGTTGGAGGGTTAACTGTGGGGATTTTGATTTTGCGACGTGTGGATTTGCGTGCTTTTTTGATTTGTATATGTCGCCAATGGATGCAATGTAGCGTGTTTGTTGTAATTATACCGGCGAGGTGCAATCTGTTGATCCCTTACTCTGAGAAAAATGTGTCCAGGCAGGAAATGTTCTCAAAAAAATCCTGTTCTTTTCGGAACCTCTCCAAACAGCTGATCGCACTATAGAATTTTTGGTAAGCGGGGTACAGTAATCCTGGCATATTATTCTCTCCTTTCTCTGCTCTCACATATCCAAACTGTCCGCATTCAGCAGGAAGTCGTACACGCTGATGACCAGAATGCCGTCATCGGTGTACCAGGGAGCGGGGGTGTCTTTGACAACGATAATCTTCTTAAAGGTATCGTCGATGCGGAGCAGAGAATTGGATTCCTGCTGCATTTTGGCTTCGTCTGGAATGGCGAAAGCGGACTGGACATAGTAGCGCTTTGCACCCTTATTACATACGAAATCCACTTCCAACTGCTTTTGCTGACGATTGCCGGAGCCATCGTATTCGCGGGTAACTACCAAGCCGACATCCACATTGAAATCTCTTGCAATCAGCTCATTGAACAGAATGTTTTCCATGGTGTGATTTTCCTCGATCTGACGGAAGTTGATCCGGGCATTACGCAAGCCCACATCGCTGAAATAATACTTCTGAGGGGTATCAATGTACTTTTTGCCTTTGATGTCATAGCGGGTTGCCCGGGTGACGACAAAAGCATCACACAGATAGTCCAGATAACTCTTGATTGTGTTGACACTTAATTTAATGCGCTTTTTGGCTTTGAAGGTATCTGCCAGCTTCTTGGGATTGGTCAGGGATCCGATGGCGGAGGACAGTATGTTAATCAGTTCCTCAAATTCATCCTTGTTGCGAATTTTGTGACGGCCTACGATATCGTTTACATAGGTTTCATCAAACAGCCGCTTCAGTAGTTCGATTTTCTGTTCCGGGGTAGGAAGCAGCACTACGGGTGGCAGACCGCCGTAGAGCACATATTCGTTCCACCCGTCGTACTTGTTGCCGTCGTAAACGGACATGAATTCCGCAAAGGACAGCGGATTCATATGCAGCTCGTCACCACGGCCACGGAACTCGGTGATAATATCCTTGGACAGGAATTTTGCATTGCTGCCGGTGACATATACATCCACATTTGGAATACGCATGAAGCCATTCAGCACAGATTCAAATTCACCTAAAAGCTGCACTTCGTCAAGCAGGATATAGTATTTTTGATCATCAACCAACTTCTCTTTTACATAAGGATAGAGAACTTCCGGATCACGATACTTTTTGCTTTCAAAAGAGTCAAAGGGAATCTCAACAATATGATCCTCAGCAACTCTGCTTTCCAGCAAATGCTTCTTGAACAAGGTAAACAGCAGATAGGATTTGCCGCAACGGCGCATGCCGGTGATAACCTTAATCAGACCGTTGTGTTTCTTTGCAATCAATTTTTGCAGATAATAATCACGCTTAATTTCCAATGTAACCGCCTCTGGTGAAAATATTTTGCCAATCGCCACTCTTTTTTCAATAATATTATACCCAGATAGAAATGAATTGTCAAACTGTTGTTGAACTTTTTGTGCCAAACGGCAGTAAAATTTCAGTAAGTTCCAAACGCATTATCTATGACTTTGGGTGTCAATAAGTGTTCATCATAAAATTATGTAGATTTAAGTGATTTCAATCACACTTTTCCAATAATATGAGTGATTGGTAAAACAGCTTTGTCTGCTCCATCGTATGAAATAACCTAAAGTCGTGTCGCTTACCCTTGCCGGGACACAAGTGAGTGTTCCGAGAATTGCACCGCCGCAGCGGTGGGTGACGCATGAATTTCTCCCGTTTCAATGAATGCAGCATTGATAATCCCCAGTGCTTCCTTTACCGGATGAAGCTCTGGGGATTATTTGCGTTTTGAACTGAATGCCCACAAACCATTTTTCCCTTGTGGGCATTCCTTTCAAAACGAGCTGGGATTCCAAAGGGATGGCAATTCCTCTAGCTCTGGGTTTCCAATAGGGGCGGGTAGCACCCTGTTGGCTGGGGAATCCAAAGGGGACAGAGTACCCTTGTCAGTGGTTCCCAAAGGCGGCAGCGCTGCCTTGGCGGGTGGAACCCAAAGGAGGGCAGCGCCCTCCGTGGCAGGAAGAATCCAATGAAACCGGCGGTTTCGTGGCACACGACTTTGCCCGCAAAGTCTAGTGTGTTATACCTTTGGCGACCGTGGGTGGTGGAAAGGGGTTGTTCGGGGCGGGAACAAACACTTTCCGTCAGCCACAGAACAGGCGGGTTCTGCGTCCTCCCGGACGAGAAGCCCAGGAATTTGCGCTAGCAGAATCCGCCTGTTCGGGTGTAGGTGGTGCGGCGGAGCGGAGAGAATTTCGGAAGAAATTCTTGGAGCGCAGCAGCATCACCGGGGGAGCTAAAGGGATATCAAGCCCGCCGCAGCGTCGCTACTCCCCAAATGAAATCACCGTTTCTTTCGGCAGCTTCTCATTCTGACAGTTCAGAAGATAGGAGATTGCGTACTTGGCAAAAGGCTGTGAAATCATCTTGTCCCAGTCTGCTAGTCGGATGATTTCTGCCGTTTTGTTTTCAAAGTCAAACTGAATCTCGCCCCATTCGCCGTCGCTGTCTGCCTGATACAGGTAGGTCGCGGCGGTGATTTTTTCTTTTCGCTTTTTCTGACGCTTGCGCTTCAAAACGATTGTGTGAAAGAGACCATCCTCAATCAGTAGCTGCGCCAGCTTCTGTACCGCTTTCTTGTATGCCCGTTCTGCACCGCTGGCTGTGGAGCCTTCAAACATCGCTGCCAGATCCTCCCATGTGGGACGGCGGCCCAGAGGCAGCACACAGCGGCAGTCCATGCAAACTGCCATGTGCCGCTCAATCAGAATCTGAGAACGGTAATCCAGTTTGCTGTGCGTGCGCTGGACAGCACCACCCCAGGAGCTGTCCCAGAGCATGGCGTTGTACACGCCACCGGCATCCCGGCTCAAATCCTCACCATCGTCCTCGGTGATATCCTCATCAAAATCCTCGCTGAATTCCCTGTCGCGCTCACGGAGAATGGTATCATAGATAGAAACGTTGCCCCGATTCTTGCGGGCTGCGGTGAGGTAATCCTCCGCTGTCTTTTTGGTGCAGCCGGTTTTCTCCATGAAAGCCGCAATAGTTTTCCTCCGGGAATCCCTCGCCTTATTATAGAGCCACGCGATGCCCCGGACGGTTTTGTACTCGTCCAGATTTTTGAAGGAGCCGGATTCCTCATAGCGGCGGCAGTTGAGAATGGCGTTGCCAATATCGTAGTAGGCATAGGTCAGAAAGTCTGCACCCTTGTCGGGATCGTATCCCGGACAGCAATCCACAATCGCAGATACGCAGTTCAGCTTGTAATCCAGCAGGCGAACCGGGTCATATGCGTACAGTCCCTCCCGGTGGAAGAAGCGGTAAATCCGTCCGTTCAAAATCTTCTCAATGTGATGCAGGTAAAAGCAGAGATACAGAAAATTGTGCTCGCGGTTTGCCATGACGATGTACTGATTGAGATCCTCCACAGCCAGCGGCTCCGGAGATATCTGAAAGGCGTGCTCTGCCTCAAACCGGGTCACGTTCTTTTCCTGGCACTGGAAACCATATTTGGTGGTGTACCTTTCCGCTAACTTAGGCATAGGACACCTCCTTCCGCTGTTTCAATATTACAAAAGCGACCTGGCTTCCGCTTCCAAAGCATCCAGCTCCATCTCCTGAATGTATTTCCCATTGGCGTAACGGACACTATGCTCAGCCCTCTGCATTTTATCTTTCGCCTGCTTCTTCATCAGCTTTGCAAGCTCTGGATCGATACGATTTCTTTTTATCCGACGATTAATGGAGTTCATGCGTTTTTTATAAAGCGCAATATAGGGATGATCCTTAGCGCTCTCCCGTTCCTTTCGACCTTTCAGATTTCCAACCTGTCTGCAACTTCTGTGCCGCTTATCTCCGGGAGCATAACCGCCGCAGTATTTTGTTGGTCTGGCATTGATGGTCAGAAACCATCGCCCACAAGTTCGGCACTTTTTGGGAGCGTGCCCCACACACAGTCCTTCATACAAATCAGATCGGAACATGCCAACGAAAGAAACATAGATCATGTGCTTTGCGATTACCGGCGTCTTGCTGTCAGGCCGCAGCAGAGTCGTGTATTGGGTGGTGGCGTTGGTCATGGCCATCCAGGCGGCATTGTTCTCAATTTTTTCAATTTTCGGGAAGCACTCCCCAAAGAGAGTGGCAATGTTCTGGGGCGTTCGCTTGAATCCGGGATCATTCAGCTTCTCCGCAAAGGCAAGCATGGTTTGCTGATATTGCTCCAAAGAGTATCCCAACTGCGCCAGCACCGGCAGCGTCCGAAGCAGGGTCTTGCCCTGTTCGTATTTTGGGTCCGACAGAATGTCCAGAGTGCTGCCGCCAAAGACAGCGCTGTATTCGTTTGCATTGTTCAGGTATGCTTCCGAGAAAATCCGCTCAATCCGATCTTCCACATCGGGCACATCCATATAGGAAAAAGGCTTCACATTTTCCAGAAGCTTCGCAATCTGCTGGGCACTTTCCCGCGCCGCCGAAAGCAGTGCAGGATTCCCGGGGCCGAAAGTAAGAGCGTTTATCAGCGCGTACTGCACCGTACATAGTTCTTTCAGCTTCTCAATCACTTCGGTGGGAATATTCAGGGCGTCACAGCCAATGGTTCCGCAAGGGAGGCTTTTCCCGGAGTAGAAAGCCAATCCGTTCCAGAAGTCCAGAGATACCGCATCGTTTGTATTCATCATCCAACCCTCCAAAATTGTTTTCGCTCATTATAGCACATATGTTCTATAATTGGAAGAGGGTTTGTCCGGTTTTTTGAAATGGGCTTGTCCTGCGATTAGCCTGTTTTTTGAAAATTTCCCCATAACCATAGTGAGGAGGTAAAATGCCTGTTGAGCCGGCGGACATTTTTCTCCCCAATATTATTATGGAGGCAAGATAATGCGCGTATTTGAAACCATCAAGGCAGCTGTCACACCGAGGCAAGCTGCCGAACACTATGGGCTGCGGGTACTGTCAAACGGTATGGCCTGCTGCCCATTCCACGAGGACAGGCACCCCAGTATGAAGCTGAATGAGGATTATTTCTTCTGCTTCGGCTGCGGAGCCAGCGGTGATGTTATCGACTTCATCGCAACGATATTTGATGTATTTACGCAAATCCAGAATGGATACAGATTATGAAGAAATCTCGATTACAGAAACCCTGAGCCGACACAGAATTGCATTGGAAAAGCTATGCAAATCTAAACGGCTTCATGTGGATGAAGTTCTGGAGGAGGTGATGTCCGGCGAATCTCTGGCTGCGCGCCCTCAGATGATGCGTCTATTGGAAATGGTCAGTACCGGTGACTATGCCGGAGTGGTTTGCATGGATATTGAACGACTGTCCAGAGGTTCCTCCATGGAATCCGGTTATATCATGCAGATTTTGCAGGTCAACGGCTGTAAGATCGTTACCCCTGGCAAGACCTACGACTTGCAGAATGAATCTGACGAGCAGTTTACAGATATGAAATTCATGTTCAGCCGCTATGAGCTGAAAACCATCACCAAACGGCTGGTGCGGGGCAGAAACCAGTCCGCATCCGAAGGCAAATTCATGGGGTCAATGGCACCCTACGGCTATCGGGCATACAAGCTCCCCGGAGAAAAAGGAAACAGCCTGATGATCGTCCCGGAGGAAGCCAAGGTGGTACAGATGATTTTTGATATGTACGGCAAGCAGGGCATGGGCTACAATGCCATTGCCTACAAGCTGAACGATATGCACATCCCTGGCCGGAAAGGGCAGTGGAGCCAAACATCCATTTGCAATATCCTGACCAATGAAGTATACCTCGGAAAAATCCGCTGGCGCAGAGAACCAGTAAAGCGCGTTGTCAAGGAGGGAATGCTGTCCAAGAAACGGATTCTCAATGATGATTATGAACTGTATGAGGGCAGACATGAGGCTATTATCACAGAGGAACAGTGGGATCAGGTGCAGGAGATATTGAACCGCCATAAACACACCTCAAATCATACGGAACGGCAATTAAAAAACCCGTTTGCTGGAGTGCTGTATTGTGAAAAGTGCGGGGGAATTATGAAGCGGTATGTTCCCCGCCCCAAGGAAAGCCCAACAGCCTGGTTCCGCTGTATGACACGTAACTGCGACTGCAAAATGGTTAAATGCGAGGTAGCGGAGAAAAACATTCTGAATGCTATGGAGGAATGGCTTGAAGAATATCAAATCCAGCTTGAGCAGACACAAACACAGGCTGTTGACCCGATTGATACGGCTTTGGAAACAGTTCACAGTCAGCTTACCGGCTTGCAGCAGCAACAGGAGAAAATATGTGAGTATTTGGAAAAAGGGATCTATTCGGTTGAGATGTTTAGCAAGCGCAATACAGCTCTGTCAAAGGAGATTGAACAGCTTCGGGAATCCGAAACGGATCTTCTTCGACAGAAAAGTGAAGGCAATCAGCGAAATCGGGCAGCAGCTGAGCTGATCCCAACCACTCAGCACATTCTGGATAGCTATGATGCGCTTACTGTGGAGGAGAAGAATAGCCTGTGGAAGCTGGTTATGAGAAGGGCAACGATTTATCGGGAGCCCGAGGGAGAAGTGCATATTCACATTTACCCAAACCTTCCAAGGTAACGAACCGCCATAGGCGGGCAATACCACAAATGTAAGAAAAATCCGCGCCGATCTATCGACGATAGCCCCCTTTCATGGTATAATACAGAAAATTAACGATGAAAGGGGGCTGACATCATGTCTGAGCAGCCGAAAAAGACACCCTGTGGTATTGGTGTGTTGGCCCATGTGGACGCGGGGAAGACCACGCTCAGCGAGGCGATGCTCTATGAAGCCGGGGCGCGGCGCACCCTGGGGCGGGTCGATCATCAGGACGCATTCTTAGATACCCACGCGCTGGAACGCGCAAGGGGCATCACCATTTTTTCCAAACAGGCGCTGCTGGAAACGGAGCACCGCGCCGTCACGCTGGTGGACACCCCCGGCCATGTGGACTTTTCCGCCGAGGCCGAGCGCATCATGCCGGTGCTGGACTGCGCCGTGCTGGTCATCAGCGGCACCGACGGCGTGCAGGCCCACACCCTGACCCTCTGGCGGCTGCTGGAACGTTATCAGGTACCGACGTTTTTGTTTCTCAACAAGATGGACCTGCCCGGAATGGGGAAGGAGAAATTGCTGGCCGAGCTGCGGCAGCAGCTCAGCCCCGCCTGTGTGGATTTCACCGCGTCCCCGGAGGAGATCGCGGAAAACGCTGCCATGTGCGACGAGGCGCTGCTGGAAAACTATCTGGAAACCGGCGGCGTTACGGCGGGAAACCTCCGGGCGCTGATTGCCGGACGGAAGCTGTTCCCCTGCTGCTTCGGCTCCGGGCTGAAACTGGACGGCGTGGGGACGCTGCTGGATATTCTGGACAAATACGCTCCGGAAACGGCCTATCCCGGCGAATTCGCCGCAAAAGTCTATAAAATCTCCCGCGACCCTCAGGGGAACCGCCTGACATGGCTGAAGGTCACAGGCGGCAGTCTGAAAGTTCGCTCCATGCTGCGTTATGTCAACCAAAAGAACGAACCGCGGGAGGAAAAGATCGTACAGCTGCGGCGGTACTCCGCCGACAAATTCACCGCCCCGGAGGAAGTCCCCGCCGGACAGCTGGCTGCGGTGACGGGGCTTTCCGAAACCTACGCGGGACAGTCTCTGGGAGCGGAACCGGCGGGGCAGCCCTACGTGCTGGAGCCGGTCATGACCTACCGGGTGAATCTGCCCGGAAGCGCTGATCCGGCGCAGGTTCTGCCCAAGCTGCGGCAGCTGGAGGAAGAGGAACCCCAGCTGCGTCTGCTCTGGGAAAACGGACAGATCCACGTGCAAATGATGGGGCGGGTGCAGCAGGAGGTTTTCCGCAGTCTGGTGCAGCAGCGCTTCGCTCTGGACGTGACTCTCAGCGATCAGCGGATTTTCTACAAGGAAACCATTGAAAACACGGTGGAGGGCGTCGGGCATTTTGAGCCGCTGCGCCACTATGCCGAGGTGCATCTGCTGCTGGAGCCGCTGCCCGCCGGCAGCGGTCTGGTGTTCGACACCGTATGTCCCACGGACGTGCTGGATGTCAATTATCAACGGCTCATCCTGACCCATCTGGAAGAAAAAGTCCACCGGGGCGTCCTGGTGGGCGGGCCGATCACGGATATGAAGATCACGCTGTTGGTGGGCAAGGCGCACTTAAAGCACACCGAAGGCGGGGATTTCCGTCAGGCGACCTACCGAGCCGTCCGTCAGGGACTGATGCAGGCGAAATCCGTCCTGCTGGAGCCATGGTATGAATTCTGCCTGACCATGCCCACGGAGCAGATCGGCCGCGCCATCACGGACATCCGCGCCATGGGCGGCGAATTCGACGCGCCGGAGGCCGCCGGGGCGCTGTCCACGCTGAAAGGACTTGTCCCTGCGTCGGAGATCAGGGACTACGCCGACACGCTGGCGGCCTATACGCAGGGGCTGGGACGGATGCAGCTGACCCTCCACGGCTACGCCCCCTGCCACAATACCGACGCCGTCGTCGCGGAAACCGGATACGACCCGGAGGCCGATCTGGCCAACACCCCGGACTCCGTCTTCTGCGCCCACGGGGCGGGCTTCACCGTCAAGTGGAATCAGGTGAAGGACTACATGCACTTAGAAAGCGGTCTGAAAGAGGAAAAAGCTCCCGAAATCATCACCCGCAACGTCCGGCTGGACGATAAAGAGCTGGAAAAGATCATGGAGCGGGAGTTCGGCCCCATCCGCCGCCCCGTCTACGGCGTCTCCAACCGTCCCGCGGCTGACGATGTCGCCATCCGGACGCCCCGGCAGAAATACATCATCGTAGACGGCTACAACGTGATCTTCGCGTGGGAGGACTTGGCGGCGCAGGCCAAGGATGATCTGGACGCCGCCCGCCGCCAGCTGTGTGACCGGCTTTCCAGCTACGCGGGCTTTACCAAGTGCCGTCTGGTGGTGGTATTCGACGGCTACAAGCAGAAGGGCAACCCCGGTGAAAAGAGCCAGTTCCACAACATTCAGGTGGTCTACACCAAAGAGGGCCAGACCGCCGATGCTTACATCGAGGCGCTTGCCCATGAGATCGGCCGGGACTACGCCGTCCGTGTCGCATCCTCCGACGGACTGGTCCAGCTGTCCTCCTTCGGAAGCGGCGTTCTGCGGATGTCCGCACGGGAGCTTCACGAGGAAGTGGAAGCGGCAAGAGCGGAGATGCGGAAGCACTACCGGAAGTAAAGTATATAAGTTTTAGTAAAGAAAGGGCTTCCATTTCAGAGGAAAATCGTGTATAATGGCAATACAACATCGCCGGGAGGTATTGCCATGCTCCAGACAACCCATTCTGACGACCCCAATGTGCAGGAAAAGATCGACAAATTAGCCAAGCGCGACCGAAAGACCGAACAGTTTTTCCGCTGGGCGCTGAAGATCATGGAGTGGATCATTGCCGGGATCACCCTCATTGCGCTGGTGGGCGCGCTGGGCATTGAGGTAGTGAACATGGTCACCGAAGGGACGGCATATTTTGCCGACGTCAGCCACATGCTCCATAACCTGCTGTCCATCGTGGTGGGACTGGAATTCGTGCGGATGCTGATCGACACCACCCCCGCCAACATTCTGGAGGTGCTCACCGTAGCCATCACCCGCCACGTGATTCTGAGCCACGACGACCCCTGGAGCAATGTGGCCTGCATCGCCTGCATCGCGGGGCTGTTCGCCATTCGCCGCTTCCTGGTGCGCCGCAGTGAGCTTCGTCAGGAAATGGTAGACTCCGAATAAGGACAAAAACAGCCCCGCCGGCCGGCGGGGCTGTTGACAAAACGGAAGTTCTGGGATATACTATGGATACAGGGGTGCTGCCAGTAGGTCGGTTCCCCAACGTGGCTAAAAGAAGTAGCTGTGAGCTGGGGAGCTTAGGCAGCTACTTCTTTTTGTTATCATGTATCTGGATGACCAGAGAGACAATAGCGACAATGACCATGCAAAAAGCAAATAACTCTTCCCATGTAACCATAATCGTCCCCCCTTTCAACAGGGGGCAAAAGAAGCATCACCCCCGAAAAAATCGAGGGGAACCGCCTACCGGGGCGCTGCTGGCAGCACCAGGAACAGCATATCACACCATTCGACAGATTGCAAGGCAAAAAGCGGGGCGTATCATGCGGCAATGCCGTGATACGCCCCGCTCGTGAATCCGTTCGGCAAGCTGAAATTTATTTATCCCCTGACTTCCGAATAATCAGCTTCAGGATCATTCCGAAAAGCAATACGACTGCGGCAAATACGCCACAGACCAATATGCTTGTATACCAGGGTGCGGATTGCATTGCATACAGCCCCGGATGTGTTTTATAATCCCAAACAGAGTATAACCCATATCCGATGAATACCCCCACAACAGAACCCATTATGATATTCAATATACGATTCAGCCTGTTCTTCCACATGCCAAGTCTCCTGTAAATTCCGATTTACTCAGGGCAAACGTCCGGGAGCGGCGCATTTCACCGTTCCTTTTTATCCTCCGCGATACTCACGCGTGGAAAGCGTCCAGCGCCAGCTTGAACGCGCCGTAAGCGCCCGCGTCATTGCCAAGGGAGGCCAGTGTGAACCGGGCGCCGCTGGCGGCGTGGAATACGTACTTGTGGAAATAGGGGAGAATGCCGTCGATCAGCACCTGTCCCGCCTTGCTGACGCCGCCGCCGATGACCACCACCTCCGGGTCAACGGTGGTGCATACGTCGCCAAGGAACTCGCCCATGTAGGCGTAATACCGGTCGAGAATGATGAGTGCTTCCTTGTCCCCGGCCTTGCCTGCGTCGAAGATGTCCTTGCAGGTCAGGTTTTTAAGCGTGCGCAGGGAGCTGGGCGCGTCGGTGCTGTCCAGATGGCGCTTGGCCAGACGGACGATGCCGGTGGCGGAGCAGTACTGCTCCACGCAGCCCCGCTTTCCGCAGTTGCAGGGGACAGTCTCGTCCCGGTTCAGGACGAGGTGGCCGATCTCCGCGCCGGAGCCGTGGGCGCCGTGGAGCAGTTTCCCCTCCACCACGATGCCGCCGCCCACGCCGGTGCCCAGCGTGACGAAGACCATGTTGTCACAGCCCTGTCCGCCGCCCTTCCAGAATTCGCCCAGCGCCGCCACGTTGGCGTCGTTGCCCGCCTTTACGGGGAAGCCGGTCAGCTCGGTCAGCTTCTGGGCGATGTTGAACACATCCCAGCCCAGATTGATACACCGGTTCACCACGCCCTTTGCGTTGACGGGACCGGGGACACCAATGCCGAGACCCAGAATGTCGGAATCCGCAATTTTCCGTTCGGTCAGAAAGGCCCGGACAGACGCCGCGATATCCGGCAGTATCCGGATGCCGTTTTCCGACGTATCGGTGGGAATTTCCCATTTTTCCAGCATTTTCCCGGCCTCGTTAAAATAGGCGATCTTGACGGTGGTGCCGCCGAGATCGATGCCAAATCCGTATTTCATAGTCAGTTCCTCCTGCGTGATAATGAAGTTCTTCTCCATTATACATAATTCTTGCAAAATTACCAGTGGAAAATATAAAAAAGTTTGGCACAGTTCCCATGGAAACTTTTTGTGAAGGGGCTTGCGTTTCCGGCGAATTTGCGGTAACATATGAGAGAATCACATAGATAAACGAAAGGACGTGTCCCACGACATGATTAAAGTTGATATCTCCAATGTATGGGGTCAGGTTACCCTGTCCGACCTGCTGGCCATGGAAAAGGAAGTCGCCGCCGCCCACACCACTCTGGCGGACGGCACCGGCGCAGGCAACGATTTCCTCGGCTGGCAGAACCTGCCCGTCCGGGAGGCCACGGAAGAGATCACCCGCATCCAGCGGGCGGCGGAGAAGATCCGCAGCGATTCCGACGTATTTGTGGTCATCGGCATCGGCGGCTCCTACCTCGGCCCCCGTGCCGCCATCGAGCTGCTGCAGGGTCCCAACCACAATATCGGTAAGGGCAAGGGCAACCCCCAGATCTTCTTCGCAGGCAACGGCCTGAGCACCCGTCACTGGAACGAGCTGACCCGGCTGCTGGAGGGCAAGGACTTTTCCATCGCCATCATCTCCAAGTCCGGCACCACCACCGAACCCGCCATTGCCACCCGCGCCCTGCGCTGGATGCTGGAGCGGAAGTACGGCACCGAGGGCGCCAAGAGCCGCATCTACGCCATCACCGACCCCTGCAAGGGCGCTCTGCGCCAGATGGCCACGGAAGAGGGCTGGGAAACCTTCGTCATCCCGCCTGATGTGGGCGGCCGCTACTCCGTGCTGACCCCCGTGGGTCTGCTGCCCCTGGCCGTGGCCGGTATCGACATCATGGAGATGATGAACGGTGCTGCCGACGCCAAGGAAAGCTACAATCTGCGTTCCTTCGAGAACCCCGTCTGGCAGTATGCCGCCGTGCGGAACCTGCTGTATCGCAACGGCAAGGCCATGGAGATCTTTGAGAGCTACGAGCCGGGCTTCAAGATGTTCGGCGGCTGGTGGCAGCAGCTGTTCGGCGAGTCCGAGGGCAAGGACGGCAAGGGTCTGTTCCCCGTGACCGCCGAGTTCACCGCCGACCTGCACTCTCTGGGTCAGATGATCCAGCAGGGTCAGCGGAACATTTTCGAGACCATGGTTCGCTTCGATCCTCCCGCCGCCCGGTACACCATCGGCTCCGACTGGAAGAATCTGGACGGTCTGAACTACCTGGAAGGCAAGACGCTGGACTTCGTGGATGAGAAGGCATACCTCGGCACCGTGGCCGCCCATGTGGACGGCGGCGTGCCCGTCATCACCATGGACTGCGGCGAGCTGAACGACCGGAAGGTGGGTGAGCTGTTCTACTTCCTGGAGCTGTGCTGCGGCGTTTCCGCGTACATCCTGGACGTCAACCCCTTCAACCAGCCCGGCGTTGAGCTGTACAAGCGCAACATGTTCCAGCTTCTGGGCAAGCCCGGCTACGAGAAATAAGTTTTGCTTACATAGGGCGGGACTTCCCGCCCTATGTTTGTCTTCAAAAAACATGCCGCAGGGAGGGAACGCTTATGGAGCAGCTTGAATTATATGTGCCGAAGCTCGAAGACCTTTGGTTCTATCAGGAAATGATGTCCGACCCCGAAACCATGTCCTACAACGCGAATTGGGACGTGAACTATGACGGTTATCACCGGGATACCGGCTGTGTCGATTATCCCGATGCGGTTTTGCCTGCATGGTATGAGAATATGGTAGGACAGGAGCCGGAACGGTTCTATGCCTACATAAAGCGCAGCGCCGACGGCGCGTGGATCGGCGACGTCAATTTCCACTATAACCCCGCAAAGGACTGGTGGGACATGGGCATTGTGCTTTATGCCCCCTATCGCGGGAAGGGATATGCTGTTCCCGCGCTGAAGCTCATGCTGGAGCACGCCTTCCGGGACTGCGGCATTTCCAGAATACACAATGATTTTGAGGTCGCCCGGAATGAAATTTCCGCATGGGAGACCCACCGTCAGGCAGGCTTCCGGGAATTGGGCGTGGAGGATGGCTTTCTTCAGATGATGATCACGAAGGAAGACTATTTCGCGCATCTGGATACGGACTAGCGCAGCCCCTTGGCTCTCCCCTTGGGAGAGCTGTCACCGCAGGTGACTGAGAGGGTGTTGCACCCTCGTTTCCCCTCTCCGTCTTCGCTTCGCTCAGACACCTCTCCCAAAGAGAGAGGCAAGGGGGTTCCGTTCATTGCCCCGCAGTGCCTGTCAGCTGTCTGCTCCGCCCCACCCATTTGCCGCCCTATGTTTTTTCCAGAAAAAACATTTGTCTAATCTGCAAATTAGTAGTTGCAAATTATCGCGATTGCTGGTAGAATGTGCATAAGCCAATATGCTGGCAAGCAAAGGAGGACTTTCCTATGATTCATGTTATTATGGGCCTGAAAGGCTCCGGCAAGACCAAGAAGCTGATCGATGCCATCAATGCGGCTGTGGCAGAAGCCCACGGCGACGTCGTCTGCATTGAGTACGGCAAAAAGCTGACCTATGATGTAACCTATAAGGTTCGCCTGGTGGATTCCCGGGAATACGGCATTTCCACCCCCGATATGCTCAAGGGCTTCCTGAGCGGCCTGCACGCAGGCAATTTCGACATCACCAACGTCTTTATCGACAATCTGTACAAGACCATCGGCTGTGACAAGGCTGCGGCTGAGGAGTTCGTCTCCTGGTGCGCCAAGTTCGCCGCCGACAACAATATGGAGATCACCATGACCATCTCCGAAGACCCTGCGAACGCCTCCGAGGCTGTAAAGCAGTATCTGTAATTGGGGTACATCCGCCCCGCCGCTTGTAAAGCGGCGGGGCATTTCTTTGCGTTCAGGGCATATTGATCGGCAGAATTACTCCGGATACTTGCGTAATCGGCAAAACTCTGCTACACTATATTGTAAACGATTTTTGATTTGGAGAGAATTATGACTGCAGCTACTTTACAGGAAAACAAAATGGGCGTCATGCCCGTCGGGAAGCTGATCGCCAACATGGCGCTGCCCATGGTCATATCCATGCTGGTGCAGGCGCTTTACAACGTGGTGGACAGCATCTACGTTTCTCAGGTGTCGGAGAGCGCGGTGACGGCGCTGTCTCTGGCCTTCCCCATCCAGAACCTGCTGATCGGCTTCGCCGTGGGCATCGGCGTGGGCGTCAACTCCCTGCTTTCCAAGAGTCTGGGTGAGAAAAATCAGGAGGCCGCCAACCGCGCCGCCGGAAACGGCATCGTGCTGATGGCCATTGCCATGGTGCTGTTCGTGCTGTTCGGTCTGTTCGGCGTGCGCCCCTATTTTGCCATTCAGTCCGACAACCCGGAGACCGTGGAGGGCGGCATTGTCTACACCAGCATCTGCTGCGTGTTCAGCGTCGGCTGCTTCGCATCCATTCTGGGCGAGCGGCTGCTGCAATCCACCGGCCGGACGGTGCATACCATGATCACCCAGTCCATCGGCGCGATCATCAACATCATTCTCGACCCCATTCTCATCCACGGATGGTTCGGCCTGCCCGCCATGGGCATTGCCGGCGCGGCCATTGCCACGGTAATCGGCCAGTGGGTGTCCGGCATCATGGTCATCATTTTCAACGTGAAATTCAACCCGGAGGTACAGCTGCACAAGAAGTATCTTCCGCTGGAGGGCAAGACCGTGGCCGCCATTCTGACGGTCGGCATTCCCTCCATCGTTATGAACGGCATTGGCTCCGTGATGAATTTCGGCATCAACCAGATTTTGCAGGGCTTCGCCGAGACGGCGACCGGCGTGTTCGGCGTGTATTTCAAGCTCCAGAGCTTCTTCTTCATGCCCCTGTTCGGCCTGAACAACGCCACCATTTCCATCATCGCCTACAACTACGGCGCCCGCAAGCCCCAGCGGATCACAAAAACGTTGAAAATCTCCTGCACCGCGGCGCTGTGTCTCATGACGGTGGGACTGCTGGTATTCCAGTTCTTCCCGGATCTGCTGCTGGGACTGTTCAACCCCTCTCAGGCGTTTCTGGAGATCGGCCGGGTCGCTCTGCGCACCATCAGCTGGAGCTTCCCCATTGCGGCCATCTGCATTGCGCTGGGCGCCAGCTTCCAGGCGCTGGGCAACGGCATTTACTCCACCATTGTTTCCCTGTGCCGTCAGCTGGTGGTACTGCTCCCGGTAGCCTATCTGCTGAGCCTGACAGGGGAGGTGCAGAGGGTCTGGCTGGCCTTCCCCATAGCAGAGGTGGTCAGCGGCACGGTGACGTTTATCTGCTTCACCAGAATCTACCGCCAGAAGATAAAGCCGCTGTTTGAGCAGGCATGATGGGTCGCCTGCGGGATACGGCACATGGCGCTCAATAGAGTTGGCTTTTTCTTAGCAAATAATTTTTCATTTATTGCAATTATATCGCGAACGTGCTATTATTTTCCTGTGGAATGGTGATGAAATCAGGCTAATAACAGAAAGGGTGGATTCCATGGCAACGTGTTCCCGATGTGGTAGAAAGGGTATTTTCTTAAAACTGCAAGATGGCGTCTGTGAAAATTGTGTTTCCATTTTATACGCCGAGAACGAGCTGACGAAGATAGAGGAAGCAAAGAAATCCGTTCAAAGGGAAATATCTGATTTGGTAAAAACGCTTAGTGATAAAGAATCAGCTTTTGCCAAGTTAAAAGAAGATGCAAGAATTGCTGCCATTCAGTCTGCGCAGGAAGAACTGAATGACCTTTCCATCAGCGCAAGTATTGAAAGAGGTGCGCTTGAAGAAGCAAGAGCAGAATTACAAGCCGTATCCAAGGAACTGGTTGAAACCCGCGACGAAGTTATGCTTCAATCTTTCGGTCTGTACGAACCCAGATACTCTTTCAAAAATTCCGATGAATACAAAAGTCGGCTGCTGAAAATCCGGGCGGAGCAAAAGGACATGATTAAGGCAAAGACTGCCGTTTCCGGCGCAACCGAATGGAGAGTGAACGGAAGCGCCGCCCAAGGCAAAAAGATGGTTTCTGATACGCAGAAGCTGCTTTTAAGGGCATTCAATGCGGAATGTGACGATGTAATTGAGCATGTTAAGTACAGCAACATTGAACCCAGTGAAAAACGCATTACGTCTTCCCGCGATGCAATTTCCAAACTTGGGAATATCATGAGTATCAGCATCACCCCTGCCTACTACAAATCAAAAATCGATGAGCTTTATCTGGCCTTTGAGTATCAGCAAAAGAAGCAGCAGGAGAAGGAAGACCAGAAGGAAGCAAAAGCGAGGATGCGTGAGGAAGCGAAGCTTGCCAAGGAAATTGAAGCCCAAAGACTTAAGTTGGAAAAGGAACAGACCCACTATCAGAATGCTCTCAAGAAGATTACCGTCCAGCTTGAATCCGCCTCAGATGAGGAACGTGCGGCGATTGAAGAAAAGAAAAAGCAAATCGAGGAACAGCTTAGTTCTATCGATCAGGCGTTCAAGGATGTGGACTACAGAGCGGCGAACCAGAAAGCAGGGTATGTTTATATCATTTCCAATATCGGTGCATTTGGTGAGAATGTTTTCAAAATTGGCATGACCCGGCGCCTTGACCCGATGGAACGTGTTGATGAACTGGGCGATGCTTCCGTCCCCTTTAACTTTGACGTTCATGCCATGATCTTCTCTGACGATGCTCCGAAACTGGAAGCAGCCTTACATAACGCATTTGCAGATCGCAGACTGAATTTTGTGAACCAACGCCGCGAATTTTTCGACGTGACAATAGACGAAATCAAAGAGGTCGTAAAAAAGAACTTCGATAAATCTGTTGAATTTGTCGAGCTGGCTCCGGCAGAGCAATATCGGCAGTCGCTCCTGTTGAGAAAGTCTCATTAGATTTTGCGTTCCTATCGAAGCACGGCCTCCACACATCCATCATACCTTCACCCCCGCCGGGGACTGCCAAAGTCTGACAGTTTCCGGCGGGGGTTCCTGTTTTTCGCCCTCTCAAGGCAAAAATGTATCCGTCTGTTTTGCGTTTCTGCGGAAAGGAAACAGCAAAAATCACTCCGTATCATACTTTGGCATGATTTACATTTTCTGGCGGTTATGTATAATAAAGATAAAATGGTGTTGGAATGCGTATGGCACGGGGTATGTCCCTTTGCCGGCGAAAAGGAGGGAGAACGTGACCGGGAATATTATCGTGAAGCCGTCTGTCCGGCAGCGGTTTGACAGTTTTATGGAGCGCGGGCGCGTCCTCTTTTTCAGCGCGCCCTGCGGCTTCGGGAAAAGCACGCTGTCCGATGCCCTGCTCTCCGGACGGGATGTGCTGCGGCTGAACGCGGGCGCGGCGGATTTTGCCCTTCCCGCCCTTTCGGATGGGTGGGATATCCTGCTCATTGACGATTTTCAGATGACACCGGCGGAGGATGGCGGGCAGGCGCTGTGCGAGCTGATCCGCTCCGACCCGGGCAAACGCTTCCTGCTTCTCTCCCGGGGCGCGCCGCCCGGATATCTGACGGCGTTCCAGTATTCCGGCCTGATGACCACGCTGGAGGCCGACGACCTGCTCTTTGACCGGGAGGATATCCGCAAATACTTTTCCGGCTGCGGCGTCGCCGCGACGGACAGCGAGATCGGCGGTATTCTGAGAGAATCCGTCGGCTACCCTCTGGGCGTCGCCGTCACCGCCCGGTGCATGTCCGGCGGGAGGCCCTTCGGCCCGGAGGTCGTGGCGCGGGCATTCCGGGAGGTGTTCTCCTATTTTGAGGCTGCGGTCTACCGGCGGTTCGACCTTCCCGTGCGGCGGTTTCTGCTGGAGCTGGCGCCCTTTGAACGGTTCAATCTGGAAATGGCGCGGATGGTCAGCGGCGACCCCCACGCGGGCGACCGGCTGGACTGGCTCCTGAGCCACACCACCATGCTCCGCTATGACGACGTGCAGCATTTCCGCTTCTGGCCGCAGTTCCGCAGCTTCCTTCTGTGGGAGATGGAGCGGGAATACAGCGAGGAAAAGCGCCGGGCGCTTTTCAGCCGGGGCGCACTCTACTACGAGCTGAAAGAGGATTACGCCCACGCGCTGGAATGCTACACCCGATGCGGCGACCACGCCAAGGTCTCCGAGCTTCTCATCCGCAACGCGGAGCTGCACCCCGGCATGGGGCATTACAGCGAAATGGAAAAATACTACCGCAGTCTCCCGGAAGCGGAGATCGCAGCTTCCCCCGCGCTGATGCAGGGCATGAGTATGCTGTGCGCTCTGGCCATGGATTACGAAGGCTCTGAGCGCTGGTATCACGAATTGCAGGAATTCGGAAAGCGGTGCGGCAGGAACGACGCCGCAGGCAAGCAGGCCCGCAGCCGTCTGGCGTGGCTGGACATCTCCCTGCCTCAGCGGGGCGTGGAAGGGCTGACGGAGACCATTCCCGCCGTGTTCCGGCTGATGACCAATAAGGAGGTTTCCCTCCCGTCCTTCTCCGTCACCAGCGCCCTGCCCAGCGTCATGAACGGCGGCAAGGACTTTTCCGTCTGGAGCAAACGGGACGACCTGCTTTACCAGACGCTCCGCGCCCCGGTGGAGGCCATACTGGGGCGGGACGGTGTTGGCCTTGCGGACTGTGCCATTGCCGAAAGCAAATTTGAAAAGGGCGAGAACATCACCGGCCGGATGCTGACCATCATCCCCCGCGTCAGCGAGATACGCCAGCGCGGCACGCCGGACATGGAATTCGCCATCAACGGTCTGCTGGCCCGAAGCCTTCTTGCGGCAGGGCAGAGCGAGGACGCTTATCGCACCATCGAGTCCCTCCGGGAAAAATTCGCCGAGGAAGGGCGTGAGCGGTTCCTGCCCAATATGGACGCCATGCTCGTCCGAATTTCCCTCCATACCGGCGATCTGGACTACGCCGACACATGGTATCGGGAAAAAGCGCCCAGAGACCCCATGCGGGTAAACGTCATGAAGCGCTACCAGTATCTCACGCAGGCCATGGTGGAGCTGGCGGACGGGAAGCCGGGGGCGTCGATGCTGACCCTCTCCCCGCTGGAAGATTACGTCCGCAGCTGCGGGCGGCACATCGACGGCATCCATCTGAACATCCTCGCCGCCATCGCCCTGTACCGAAGCAGGGACGAAGCATGGCGGCAGCGCCTGATTGGCGCATTGAACGCCGCGGCGGAGTATCACTTCATCCGAACCGTCAGCGTCTACGGCGCGGCGGTGCTGCCATTGCTTGAAAAGCTTGACTGGAGCGGAAGCGCCCGGTGGAAAAAGCAGCTGATGGACGACGTGCGCTTGCAGGCGGCGTATTACCCCCGCTTTCTGGAGCCGCGCCTCGCGCCGGGGGAAGCCCTGACGCCCACGGAGCTGCAAATTCTGCACCTGATCTGCGCCGACAAGAGCAACGCGGAGATCGGGCAGATCATGGATATCAAGCTGCCCACGGTAAAGACTCATGTAAGCCACATTCTGGATAAGCTGGACGTCCGGCGGCGAAGCGAAGCGAAAACCGCCGCGAAGCGTCTGCGGCTTATCCCGGAAGAACGGTAAACCCCCGCCCGGATTTTACCGGGCTGACGATAGAAAACCGCACTTTTTTCACACAGGAGGATCCTATGAAAAAACGAATTTTAAGTCTGTTTTTGGCGCTCACGCTCTGCCTGACGCTCCTGCCGACATCGGCTTTTGCCGAGGGTGGGGACGTGAGCATTTCTGACGGTGTCATCGGCGGCGGTGAGACCGGTGGCGAGGGCGGTGGAGTCCTTGTACCACCCGGCGGTTCGACCGGCGAAGGTGGTGGGATCTATACGCCCCCAAGTGGTCCGGCAGAAGGGGGCGGCGGCACGTATATCCCCGAAGAAGACACGCGGACGGAGATCTGGTGCGTGAGCAAGCCCGATTCCATTGGCCGCAGCTATGACGGCACGACGGACGGCGGCACGATTCCAATCGACTTGACGTTTACAGACGGCACAAATGAAATCAAACTCAAAGAAGGAACGGGCTTTACCGCCAAGAAGACGTTCGATTCCGCGGACGCGGGATGGCATACCGTCACTGTGGAAATCGCGCTGATCGGCGAAGCCGCGGTAAAGTACAAGCTCAAGGCGGGCGAAGAAAAATTTGAAATCGGCGGCAACATCAACAAGGCCTATCCCGATTTGACCGTATCTCTTTCCAAGACGACCTGCACGGTGGGCGAAAAGCTTCTTCCGCTTCTGTCTGTCGAGGGTGCTCCGGAAGACGCCGAGGTGACATATTATTATCTGGCTTCCGCGTTTAAAAGCTGGGCGGGCTCTTCTGACGTAGAGGGCAGCGAAGCCATGCCCAAGATTGACGAAAACACCGCAATCAGCGAGCCCGGCACATATTACGTTTATGCCAAGACCGCCGAGACCAAGAACTACGAGGAGGAACGGTCAACAACCGTGGAACTCACAGTCAACGAGGCTGTCGTTGAGGCCGCTTCGATAACAAAAGCGGACGGAATGGACGGCGGCACATACGAATCCCTCCCGGCGGCGCTGAATGCGGCGCAGGACGGTGACACCGTCAAGCTGCTGGCAGACCATACGACAAATTGGAGCGACGTCGAAGCGGGCGAGTATGCCACTTTGGCTGTCGTCAGGAAAACCTTGACGCTCGACCTGAACGGCATGACGGTGGATTATCTCACTGTGGGCGAGGTGGTTTCTGACGAGGAGGGCGAAATCCTTGATTCCTACGACGGCAACCTGACCGTCGTAGAGAACGTTCAAGGGGGCAGCTGCGGCAAAATCAAGGACCTCAAATTTGTAAAAGGTTCCCTGGCGATTCAGGGCGGCCGGATTGGAGATTTTGACGGAAGCAAACTTACCTGCAAAGAGAACAGCGGCACTGTGACCATCAGCGGCGGCATGGTATGTAACGCCACGGTAGGCGATGGCGCAACCGTCACCGTTTCTGGCGGCACAATGCACCAGGGTGAGTGGGTCAACAACGGCACACTGAACATTAAGGGTGGTACGTTCGGCGCGGTAAATTTCCATAACAACAGCGGGACCATCGCTATCAGCGGCGGCACGTTTGGTACAATTACGAACATCAACGGAAGCAGTTCAAGCCCGCTCATGCCCCTGCTGGCAGATAACTATGCCTTCTACCAAGGCGACAACGCGCAGAACAGCACTGAAAAAACGCTGACCAATGTAACGGTCAGGCCCCACACCCACAGCTTTGAAAACGGCAAGTGCGGCTGCGGCGTGGCAGCAATCGTCGTTGACAATAACAACAGTTTCTACAACACGTTACAGGCCGCTTTGAATGCAGCAGCGGATAACGCTTCTATCACGTCGGTAACGCTGGGACAGGATTTGACCGAGGATATCACGTTCAGCGGGTCGGCGGCTGGGTCGCTCACGCTGAACATGAACGGTCACAAGCTGGAAACAGAAGCAGGCGTTCCCCTGACCGTCACCGGCGGCACACTGCGCATCGAGGGCGCAGGCGAGATCAACCAGAACACCGCTTCCAACGCGACCGCCTTCCCTGCCATCTCGCTCACCGGCGGCAAGCTGGTGATTGCGGGCGACCTCACCGCGCAGGGCGGCTACGACAGCAGCAGCGGCCGCAAGCCCGCGATCTATGCCACGGGCGGCGAGCTGGATTTGCAGGGCAACGTATCCTTGAACGGTGGTCTGACGATACTCGACAACGCGAAGCTGACCAATCTTCTGACAAAAGGCACGTTCTACGCGCAGGACCCCGACGGTAAAACCACAAAGGACAACGTCCTCGCCGTCTACGTTCAGCAAGAGGATGCGGCCAGCGACAACTACAACACGGTACTTAAACTGATAGCCGATGGCTATGCCATTTATAAAGCAGATGACACCGTCAAAAACGCCTCTACACTTACACTCAACTCTGACACATACAGCATTGGGGCGCACACATGCAACTACAACCAGGACGAAGCGTATGGCATTGCCTACTGCAAGTGCGGCAGAAGCCACGCACACAGAGACTTGAGCGAAGAAAAGTCGGTGCTGGTAAACGGCATCTGCCCCATCTGCGGCTACCATTGCCCGCACAAAAATATAGGCAATGACGGCGTTTGCAAGGACTGCCACGCAAAAATGGTTGCCAAGGTAACGGTCGGCGAAACGACCACCTACACGGCCGACCTCGCCGATGCGTTGAACAAGGCCGCCAACGGCACGACCATTACACTGCTGGCGGACACGGAAATTTCGGCTTATGTCAATATCTATGACGAAACCGCAACCAACGCCGATCAAATGGTCGTCACGCTGGATTTGGCCGGTCACACTGTTACAAGCGGCAATCCGATTGTGATCGGTGCTGACCGCAATGGGGCTGCTTCCCATTACGGCACACTGAAAATCGTCGGAACCGGTAATATTACGTTAGATTACGTCAATTTGGACACCAGAGAAAAAGGCGTATTGGATTTGACCGGCTGGACAGGCGGGTCCATCAGCTCTGTGACAGTAACCAGAATCGGCAATAAGAACGAGGGCAAGTTGATTGTCGGTAAGGATGCCGGCCACATTGGCAGATTGGCCTTCGCCTTCGTCAACTGTCCGTCTGCCGAAATCACGAATACCAAGCTGTACGGCGGCAGCTACGACGAAATCATCACGATCGGCAGCGGTACGCCCTCGCTGGCCGGGCTGCTCCCGAATGGCTGCGTATTCAAGAACGCGGACGGCAGCTTTGCGAATGCCACAGCAAGCAATCTCTTCAATGTCACCGTTTCCGCATGCGACCACGGCGGCAAGAACGGCTTTGACAACAACTCCACTGCCTGCCTCTACTGCGGCGCGCCCGCGGTGGCTGAAACAGCCTTGAACAATGGCGAGGGCAACCGCCTGCAGCGGAGATTTGCCGATTTGCAGACAGCCCTTGACGCAGACAGAGACGGCGGCGCGACCCTTAAGCTGCTGGCCGACGTGACCGGCAATTATACCATCGGCGGCACAAAGGACACGGGACTTGACCTGAACGGCCACTCCATCAAGGGCACGGTGACGGTCAAGACGGCTGCAGGCAGCAACACCACCACCTTGAGCAACACGAAAAACACGACCACGGCCAGCATTGATGCGGTCGTTGCCTACAAGGGTGCAAAACTCGCCGGGTCGGGTAAGCCTGCCGTGATCGGCACAGTGACGTTGGCAGCGGGCGCGACGTGGAAAAATATTCTGAATCTTAAAACACTTGGATACAAGGTGCTCAACGCGGACGGTACTTACAAGTGGTACGCCCCGAATGATGTCAAAGGCTCGCAGTTGAACAACGTTATCATCAATAGCCTGCCCATCACCTCCAAGACCTTGAATCTGAAGGTCGATGGCAAGAACCTGCCCGGCAACTCGCCGAAGGTGGAGCGCGGTACGACCGTCCAGCTCTGCGCCAGCTGCAATGCGAAGGATGTGACGGTGACGTTCTCCATCCTGAAGACGGGCGAAACAACGCCCATCACGCTGTCGGGCAACGATGTGCAATATACGACAGTCGGCACCGGCACCACCAAATTCTACGTCGCGGAGTATGCTTTCAACGATGTCGGCAGCTACACGATTTCTTTCACCGCCACCAAGGACGGCTATACGGTGCAGAGCGCCAAAAAGAAGCTGACCGTCACCAAGCCGAATCTCAGCAATGCCGAGATCACATTCCCCTATGGCAATGAAGCGGCCTTTAATTCTGTGTCTGCGACCGGTGTGCCGATGTTTGTCGTGACATACAACGGCACAAAGCTGGAAGAAAATGTGGATTTCGTCATCACCCGCGGCGCTAGCACCTACGATGTAGGCCCCTGTACGCTGACCATCAAGGCAACAGACAACGGCGATTATACCGGAAGCAAGTCTGCCGAATGGACGGTCCGACCGCTCAAAGTAGCGGCTTCGGTCGGCGACATCATTAAGACATACGACGGAACGACAGACCTGCCTGCAAATGCGAAAATCACATTTAAGAGCGCGGACAGCTATTATACTGGTACTACGCTTCGGCTGGCTAAGGGTACAGATTATGAGGTGTCCAACGCCCACTATGATTCCGCCGATGCCAGCACAGAGGAAAAGACCATCTCCTTCACCATCAAGTTAAAGAATGCGGGCTATGTCTTTGAAGACGGCACGACCCAAAAGGACTTTACGCTGAACGGCGCGGATTTTGATGATAAGACCTTCCAGATCAATAAGGCCACCGCGCCCATGAATAACCCGATCGGCACACTGAACATAATCAACGGCACATGTCAGACGTACACCTATGACTTCAATAATATACTGCCCGGACTGCCCGGGGGCAAATATGGCACGATAAGCTATGGTCAGGCTGATATTTCCCTTGTTTCTCAAAGTGGGTACTATTACGACGAGACGATCGTAGAGTTTAAAAAAGGCGTGCTGACTTTGGCACAGTTCTATGCGAAAGATGGAAAAATGACCGGCCGGATCGGTGACGTCAAGGTGAATGTCACCACCACCAACTACGAAAACTTTCAGCTGAAGCTCGTCCTCTACGCGGTGGACCAAATCAAACCTGAGCCGGACGGCACAATCACCGCAACGCCGATTACCTACGGCGACGCGCTGAGCAAGAGTACTATTTCGGGCAAGATGAAAGACCCCAACACGGGTGATGCAGTCAACGGTACATTCGCATGGACAAATGGCACAATCAAGCCAGATGCAAATGATCGCTATGAAGCCGAATGGACGTTCACTCCGGCTGCGGGCTACGAGAAATACGCGACTGCGACCGGAACTGTGACCATCAAGGTCAAACCGGCGAAGCTGATCGTTTCCGTGAAAGCATCCAGCATGTATTACACCGGCGAGGAACAGATCGCATCGATCATCGCGTCTGGACAAAGCGTAGACAGCACTCCCGTGACGTTCACCTACAGCGACAAGGTAGACGGCAACTATACTTCGGGCGTACCGACATTCACCGACGCGGGTACGTACACCGCTTACTACAAGGCGGAAGCCGCGAACCACGAACCAGCTACCGGTACGTTCACCGTGACCATCGACCCGCTGCCGATTAGCCTTCTCTCTGTTTCGTCAATCTCCAAGACCTACGACGGCAGTGCAGATGTCACGCTTACTGCGGACAAGCTGACGTTCTTCAGCAAGACGGCGAAGGCCACGAATATTAAACTTCCCGATACGGCGCTCACCTTCTCTGACGCCCAATTTACCAGTAAGCAGGAGGACGGGAGCTATCTGCCCTCGCCGGAGGTCGGAAACGGAAAGGCGCTTTCCTTCACCATGACGCTCACAAGCAATAACTATGTGTTTGAAGGTAAGTCGAAAGGTACCACAGAGGTCAGCGACGTTTTCGCGACCGATGATGTGAACCGGTTCACCATCACCAAGGCCGCTGCGCCTGGTTCCGATCTCCACCCTGCGGTGACAGTCATCAACGATCTGGCAAAAACCTATGAAATGGTACTGTCCAACGACTACTTGCCTAAGCTGAGTTCTCCCTGTGAGTATGGAAACGTCAGCTATTCGTTGAGGGGTACCTACCTGACGGACGGCTACAAGGACACCGTTCAGGTCAAGGTTATGGAGGAAAATGGTCAGTATAAGCTGAAGCTGACCGTTCCGGCAGTGGATTACAATAAGGTAAGTTCTGTCGGCACGATTGATGTCCGCGTCACCTCGGATAACTATCGAGATTTTTACTTAACCATCGGGGTGAAAACCAAAAACAAGGATGTTCCCGTGCCGGACGGCCCCATCAGCGCAAGCGATATTACCTATGGTCAAGCGCTGAATGACAGTAAAATCGCAGGTAAGATGAAAGCTGGCGGCAAGGCGATTGACGGTACATTCACATGGACGAATGGCACGTTCAAGCCAGCTGCGGGCGACTATCCGGCTTCGTGGACGTTCACCCCGGCGGAGGGCTATGAGGAATACGCGACTGCGACCAGAACTGTGACCATCAAGGTGAACAAGGCTACCCCCACCTTCACCGCTCCCACCGGGCTGACGGCAAAATACGGTCAGACGCTGGCGGATGTGACGCTGCCGGACGGCTGGAGTTGGATGGATAGCAGCGAATCTGTGGGCGGCGCTTCGACTGCCGCCAAGACCTTCCAGGCAAAGTTCACTCCGAAGGACACCGAAAACTACAACACAGTGGAGAACATTGAACTTGAAGTCACGGTGAACAAGGCGGATGGCGGCAACCTCAAAACGGTCGAGCTGGAGCAGAAGTACACGGACGCCTCGGATCACACCTACACGCCGGACTGGGCCGGACTGCCCGCCGGGCAGGACTGGACGTTCAGCAGCGAGGCGAGCATCGTCCTGCCCAAGCAGGACTTCGCAGCGGACGGCAACTTGCTGACCTATGCCATCTCCGGCGGCAAGGCGGGTGACAAGATCACCCTCATCCTCAAGGCGTCCTGTGACAATTACGAGGATTTCACCATCACGCTGAACGTCACTCTGACAGAAAAGGACGATCAGAAGCCGTTGACCATCACCGGCAACACTTCCGTAATCTATGGTGAAAAGCTGACGCTGACCACTACCGGCGGCTCCGGCATGGGTGCTGTAACCTACCGCATCGACAATGCTATCAGCACCGGCGAGGCGACCATCGATCCAAACACCGGCGTTCTGACTCCGGTCAAGGTCGGCTCTGTGAGTGTCATCGCGACCAAGGCAGGCGACAACAACTATAACGACGTCACCAGCGCCCCCTTCGTGCTCATGATCAAACCGGCCACTCCCACCGGTGAGCCCAAGTACACCAAGATCACAACCAGTGGCAAGACATTGAAGGACGTGACGCTGACCATCGAGGGAAGCACTCTGAATCCCAGTGACGGCAAGCTGGAATGGGTGGATGACAAGGGCGAGCCCCTGCCCGACGATACCACGGTCAAGGCCAACACGACCTACAAATGGCGCTTCACGCCTGATGATGACAACTACACGACCCTGACCGGCGAGGTTGAGCTGTATCACAAGTCCAGCAGTGGCGGCGGTTGGTACGACAGCTACTACACCATCAAGGCAACTGCCGGGGCTGGCGGCTCCATTTCTCCCTCCGGCAATGTCAGCGTTCGTGAGGGTGGTGATCAGACCTTCACCATCACCCCGGATAAGGGCTATGCTGTTGCCAATGTCAAGATTGACGGCAAGAGCATTGGCGCGGTGAAGTCCTACACCTTTGAGAATGTCAGCAGCCCCCATACCATCGAGGCCATCTTCGTCAAGGGCGCTGCCAGCGCCAGCACCGGAGACAGCAGCAATCTTCCGCTGTGGAGCGCCCTCCTGCTGGCAAGTACCCTTGCTCTGGCCGGCGCCGTCCACCTTAAGAGAAAACGTGCACGGTAATCGTTTTATCACACCTTTAAGGCCAACAAACAGCTCAGCTTCCGGTATTGCCCGGAAGCTGAGCTGTTCCTTTTTCATCACTACAAGAAGCTAATCAATGACATTTTGAGCTGCGCCGCTATCCCAGCGCGGCAAGGAGACAGCATTATGAAAAGAATCACAAGAATCATTCGTCCGATCATCTGCATGGCCGTCCTTCTCTTCGCCATGACCACGGCAGTTATGGGCTGCTATCAGAAAGAGACGGAGCCTATCGACATTCCCGGCAGAACGCCTTCCGGCACATCTGCGCCTCAGCCATCAGCGACTCCTGAAGTGATAAAATAATGGTAGACACAAAAGAGCCTACCATTATTTTTATGCTATTATAGACATGGAGGTGGCAATATGGCTGGTAAATCTACGAATAGTTTTTATTTGAATTGGAATTACAATGATCCTGAGTTGGCAGTGGCAGGAACAATACTGCATGGGTTTGAATTCTTGTTTGTAAGACTCGCACCGATTGTTTTTTTGACTTCGGTGGTTGGAGTTGTGGTGACATATAAGAAAAGATAAATTCAAGTTTGCCGAAATATTTTTATAACTTTCCCTATTTTACAGGCTTTTTAGCCTATTCATTAGTGAAATGATATGTATTTTCCCTTATTTTTGCCCTTATGAGATAATCGTAAGGGAAATAAGGGAAAGTTTTATTTAGTCGTTGCCTGCCACTTTATCAAGTAACTTTGCGGATTCCCGCTTGGCTTTTCTTGTGGAATGGGCGTAGACATTCATTGTGGTACTGACATCTGAGTGTCCTAACAGTTCCTGCACATCCTTTGGTGCTGCTCCATTTGCCAGAAGGTTGCTTGTGTAGGTGTGTCGCAACTGGTGAAAATGAAATCCTTCAAATCCATCCAGTTTCTGAGCAATCTTCCTGCAAACAATTCCTAACGTGCTTGGCAGTTCCAAACTTCCATCCGGTCTTAAGCAGACAAAGGATATTTCCTTATAATCTTCTGGAACATTCTCTGTTCCGTCCAGATGATAGAACTCATAGTAAACTCTGTTTTTGTCTTTTACTTCTCTGTAGTAGTTTTTGTGGTAAAGTTCTCCGTACTGCATTCGGTTTTTAAGTTGTTCCTTTCGGGCATTGCGAAGAATCTCTGCCAGTGTATCTCCAAAATCAACAATCCTTACCTTTTTTCGTTTGGTTGGTCCGATGATATTCTTGTGCCTTGAACCATCATATCGGATACTGCGTCTGATCGTAAGGCACTGTTCTTCAAGATTTACATCCTGCCATGCCAGACCACAGGCTTCACCGATACGAAGTCCTGCATAATAAGCTATCTGGATTGGAAGTATTGCCGGTGGATTGTAATCCTGTAGAAATTCAATCAGTCTTTCATAATCCTCTCGTGGAATTGGCTGTATATCGCCATCCATGTCATCATCAGAAAACAGGTCAACCTCATCCGTCTGGTATTTCAGCTTAATATACTGCATCGGATTGAAAGTGATATATTGCTTTGGTGATACTGCAAACCGGAATGACTGCTGTAATACTGCCGAGAAAGAACGAATGTAATCTTTGCTGTAACCTTTTCTTTCTGAACCATCTGGATAAGTGCCACCAAAGGAAAGCAGATCGAAGAAGGCTTGTAAATGCTCAGATGTTACATTTTTCAACTTTCTCTCTGAAATTGGATGCTTCTTGATGTTGGTAATAGCACCGAGGTAATTCTGGACTGTCCCATTACTGAGAGTACCGGTCTTTAATTCTTCCTCTGCCCATATATCAAGTAATTCTCCAACTGTAATATTTT
>ERZ824978.1149-NODE-1149-length-30801-cov-4.080661_pt1 | contig 30801 bp, 25 predicted proteins | sample MGYA00519860_ERZ824978 | MGnify/ENA primary metagenome ERZ824978 (study PRJEB31778, sample SAMEA3449184) | human gut metagenome | biome: human gut; feature: human-associated habitat; material: faeces | place: United Kingdom | collected 2010/2012 ... | reverse complement strand
AACGGCAACGGAACTTACACGATACAGTTATATGAAACAGTAGATAATGGTGATGGCACTTATCATACGGCAACGTCGGCATGGTATACGGTAAACACCAGCGGTGTTGGAACCAATGATACGACGGGAGAGTCAGTGAATCTGATGCAGTAAAAACACAATTTGAAAGGAAGACGAGAGCATGCGTTGTTCTCGTCTTTTTTTGCATGAAATCTTGCTGGATCCGGCAGACACGTCATGCTGTTTTAGGGAATATGCTACATTAGGGGTTTTGTAACCCTTGTAAAATCTTTTGAGAAAAGAGGAAAATGGCATGACGAATATTCCGAATATCGGTAAAGATACCATTGTCCGAACTGTTGCGGCAGCTCTGGCAATGTTGAATTCTGCATTAGTGATGGCTGGGAAAGCTCCGTTAAATCTGGATGAGAGCGGACTGTATGAAGCCGTCTCGATCCTGGCCGCGGCATCGACTACCGTCTGGGCCTGGTGGAAGGATAACGATATCCGTAAGACTACGCGGCTTGCGAAACTGCAGGTAGAGGCTTTGCAGGAGGAAGAACTGAGGAAGCTGGAAGCGGAACGCGGCGGTCTGGATCCGGATGCGGATCCTGGTGCAGAAGAAGCTGCGGACTTGAGCTAGGAGGTGATCGGTATGGCACAGATCAGCAGATACCCGGCGAAGGTCATGAACATCACTCAGAGCTATAAGGGCAGTTTCAGTCACAGTAAAAATTACAATGGCTCGCCGCGGGATTATCCGATCGATGAGGCATGCGCAGATGCCGGGAGAAGTTATTTTTATGCGCCGTTTGACTGTGTTGTGAAGCGGATCTATGGTGTGGGAAGCAAAGGTGTCAATACCATCTGGATCCAGTCTACAGCTCCTGTGCAGACACCGGCTTTTACGGATCATGTAACGGTGATGGTGATCCATCCCAACGATGATACGCTCAGAAGGCTGCGGGTCGGACAGCTGTTTCGCAAGGGGACGGCTATGTTTCTGGAAGGAACGGATGGCAGGGCTACAGGCAATCATTTTCACATCAGCTGCGGCAGAGGGAGGCTTCGCGGTAACGGCTGGCGGAAAAATTCTCTGGGGAAATTCGTGATCGACGTCTCAGGGGGAGCTGTCCCGCCGGAGAAGGCTTTTTATGTGGATACGTCGTTTACGTCGGTAAGGCAGACGAAAGGGCTGGGGTTTCGGCGGATCACGGGAGGAACTGCGGGTTCTTCAGGGGCTTCGGGAGCTTCTGGCGGAGGCTCGGCGAGCAGCTCTGGCATTGGGAGAGTCTATAAAGTGGGGCGGACGGTTACGCTGCAGGTTAATTTGAATGTCAGGAGCGGACCGGGGACGAATTATACACGCAAGAGGCGATCACAGCTGACGGCGAATGGTAAAAAACACGCTCTGAACGGAGTCTATGCCGTGTATCGCAAAGGTACCCGCGTAACGATCATGGCGGTGCGCAGTATAGGTGCGGACGTATGGATCAAGACGCCGAGCGGCTGGATCTGCGGGAAAAAAGGAAGCCGCATTTATGTGAAATAGGAGGTGGATCATGACGTCTGAAATCATCGTAGCTGTCATCGCAGCTCTGGGCGGTCTTTCTGGCTCCGTCATAGGTATGGTCAGGTCGTCCCGCCTGGTGAATTACCGGATCGATCAGTTGGAAAAGAAGGTAGATGCCTACGAAAAAGCCAAGGATCACCTCTGCGGACTGGAAGAAAAAGTGGAAGCACTGCAGGAACAGGTACGCGCGCTGAATGCCGGGATCGAGAGGATAGAGAAGTAGGACGAAGAAGGAGCGGAAATAACGAAAACCGTCAAGTCGGAGACTTGGCGGTTTTCTAAACCCTTCACTTTTCGAAATGCTTTGATTAGAGAAACAATTCGTTATTTCCAATTCCAGAGTTACGATTTAAAAATGAATCGAAATAAATCATATGTGCAATCCAAAATTGCATCAAACGTGTGATTTTTGGATACAATTAAGGGACTCTTGTTAGACTAAAGGGGGTATTGTTAAAATATCTGTTAGTAGATAGATGATTAAATACGAAAAAATCCAAACTCACAACCTGTTGATATTGCTTGCTCCTGAAGGTCAAGAGAAAAAATATTCTGAATATATAGAATGCAAAGGCATGTATTTTGCTTTTTTTAGTAGTGGAATCGTTATTAATGTGTTAAAGTATATCGAAAGAAAGGAGTCAAATAATGGAACAAGGATTTCGAACTGAAAGGATTCCAATGAAAACAAAGTTTGGATATAGTATGGGTACCATGGGAGACGTCATCGCATTCAACTTCTTCTATGCGTACTTTATTTACTACCTGACAGACTTCGCAGGATTGCCGCCAGTAATGGCAGGCATCATTTCTATGATTACGGTCTGGTTTGATGCAATCACGGACCCAATCATCGGTGGATTGTCTGACAGAAGCAAAAATCCGAAGGGACGTCGTGGACCGTTCCTCATTTATGGCGCGATTCTGGAATACATCACACTAATCTTGATGTACACGGTCATGCCAATCGACAGTGTTGCATTCAAGTTTGTATGGTATCTGATCATCGGCTGTAGTTTCTGGCTTGGTTATACGCTTTTCGTCATTCCGTTCCTTGCGCTGGGTGCTGAGTTGACACAGGATTACGAGGAAAGAAATGCACTGAGTACGTTCCGCGGGATTTTCATCTATGTCGCTTCGTGGTTCGGTACTGCAGGTCCTATGGTTGTCATCGCTTTTGTAGAGAGAGCAGGGATCGGCGAGAAGTGGGCATGGACCATCGGCGCCGTCGTTTTCGGAGCGATCGCATTGATCGGAGCGATCATATGCCGAGTCACGATCAACGGCAAGGAACTGATCGCAGGGGAATCGAATATGAAACGGGAATCGATCGGACGGATTCTGATAAGTTATTTCGGAATGCTCAGGTATAAAGCTTATCGATTCTATATCTACATGGTCTTTGTTTTCTGCATCGCATATACGATGGAGCAGGGATCGCTGGTTTATCTGATGGGCAATAAATTGGGGTTGAGCGCAGGATTGCAATCTTCGTACTGGACCTTCTTCGCGGTCTTTAGTATTGTGCTCCTGCCATTGATCAACAGAGTGTGCAATAAGTATGGCAAGCTAAAAGGGTCAGCTTTCTTCTATCTGGTTGCAACCTTGGGGATGTTTGTTTGTTACTTTACGCAGATCCCGAATTATACGATCCTGATCGTCCACTGTTTCTGCTTCTGCATCGCGAATTCGGTATACTGGACCATCGGATACTCAATGATGTTCGATACTGCTGAAGTCATGGAGTTCAAGAATGGAACCCGTGATGAGGGTAAGGTTACAGGAATGGGGTCTTTCGCACAGAAGCTCGCATCCTCATTCGGAGCATGGGGACTTGGTATGCTTCTCGCATTCTTTCACTATGATGCGAACGCTGCTGTGCAGGCACCGGAGACTATGTCCGGATTCGTGAAGATTGCAGCACTCTTCCCGGGAATCCTGCTGATTCTGACTGCAGTCATTTGCATTTTCAATCCACTTTCCAGAGAGAAATTTAATCTGCTTATGGAAAAACTGGCCAAGAAGAGGGCCGGAGAAGAAGTCACGGATGAAGGAATCGAGAATCTGTTCTGATCAAGCAGCACTTAGATAAAAAGAGGAGGTAACAGAATGAGCAACAAAGCATATCCATACATTCCGAATTCTGCACCACAGATCAAGAAGGAAATGATGGAATTTGTAAATGTGAAAGACGAAATGGAACTATATGAAGAGATCCCGGAGCATCTGAGATATCAGGGACTTTTAGATTTACCGCCGACTCTTGGCGATGAACAATCGGTACGCCGACACGTGAACCGAATCTTAGCGAAGAACAAAACAGCGGAGGAGTACAGCATGTTTCTTGGCGGAGGATGTGCCTATCACTATACTCCTGCCGTCTGCGATGAGATTGCCGGAAGAGGAGAACTCATATCTTGCTATGGTCAAGGAGCATACAGTGACCATGGCAAGAACCAGATCTTTTTCGAAGCACAGACTATGATTTGCATGCTTCTGGGAATGGAGTTCACAGCTCAGACTTGTCATGATGGTGCACAGGCAGCGGCAACAGCAGTCAGCATGGCGAATAGGATCACAGGCAGGAAGAAGATCCTTCTTCCTGCAAACATGAATCCGCAGATTCTCTCAACAGTGAAGAACTATTGCTACTCCGTACAGGAAGAGCAGAGACTGGATCTGGTGATGGTCAACTATGACAGCAAGACAGGAATGGTAGATCTTGAAGATCTGAAGAGTAAGCTGGACGACACTGTTGCAGGTGTTTACTTAGAGAATCCGAATTACCTAGGTCAGTTGGAAGCAGATGCCCCACAGATTGGACAGCTTGCAAAGGCTGCAGGTGCGGAGTTCATCGTGAACGCAAATCCACTCTCTTTGGGCGTGATTGAGGCTCCGGCTAACTATGGGGCAACGATTGCAATCTGTGATCTGCATGATTTAGGTTGTCATCTTAGCTCGGGTGGTTCTCAGTCGGGGATCATCGCCACACCGGACGACATGAAACACATGTCCGAAACGAAGGATCTGGCCTTCGGTATGGTGGACACCATCAAAGAAGGCGAGTATGGATTCACGTTGAATCTGTACGAGCGCACCCATTATGCGATTCGTGAGAAAGGAAAAGAATTCACGGGAACCCAGAGCAATTACTGGTTCAACTACGCGGCAACGTATTTGACACTTCTGGGACCGGAAGGGACGAAGGAAGTTGCAGACACGATCATGACGAATGCACTGTATGGAGCACAGAAGATCGGTGAGCTCCCGGGTGTGAGCATTCGGTTCGAGGGGTCGTTCTTTGAGGAATTCGTCGTAGATTTCTCAGAGAGCGGCAAGACCGTTCGTGAGATTAACAGTGCATTGCTGGACAGGCAGATTTTCGGCGGACTGGATTTGTCAGAATGCTTCCCTGAACTGGGGCAGAGTGCTCTGTACTGTATTACGGAAGTCATCACGAAAGATGAAATCGATGGACTGGTAGATGCACTTCGCGAGATCTTGCAGTAAAGGAAAGGAGGAAGATCATGCATAGAGACTATGAGAAACAGCTGAGAAACTATCATCAGGCAAAATGGAACGAAGAACTGATCTTCGATCTGAGTGTGCCGGGAGAACGTGGTGTCCTGGTAACTCCTGCAGATGCGTCTGTTATACAGGAAGTGGGATCCGGGCTTGACACCATCCCAGCATCTCTTAAAAGAAAAAAAGTGCCAAACCTTCCTGAAGTCAATCAGGTTCGAGCGAATCGGCATTTCATGAGGCTGTCCCAGGAAACCCTGAGTGTCGATACGACCCCGGATTTCGAGGGAACATGCACCATGAAGTACTCCCCGAAGGTTCAGGAGCATATGGTAGCCAGAAACCCGAAGTTTACAGAGGTCCATCCTCTCCAGCCAGATGAGACAAAACAGGGTTTGCTGGAGATTTACTATGAGACAGAGCAAATGTTGAAGGCAATCTCCGGCATGGATGCATTCAGCCTTCAACCAGGTGGCGGAGCGACGGCAGTATTTGCAGCTGCCTGCGTCATCCGAGCATATCATGAAAGTAGAGGCGAAGGCTACAGAGATGAGATTGTAACGACCATTTTCTCGCATCCATGCGATGCAGCGGGACCTGCAACAGCTGGATACAAAGTGATCACGCTAATGATTGATCCAGAAAAGGGCTACCCATCCCTGGAGGATATGAAGGCGGCGCTTTCCGAACGGACCGCAGCAATTTTCATCACCAATCCGGAGGATACCGGGATCTATAACCCGGACATCAAAGAGTACGTGGAAGCCGCGCACGAGGTGGGCGCAATCTGCTATTATGATCAGGCAAATGCTAATGGCATGCTGGGCATCGCCCGCGCAAAGGAAGTTGGGTTTGATGCGATTCATTATAATCTTCACAAAACTTTCTCAGCACCGCATGGTGGTTTGGGTCCGGGCTGTGGAGCATTAGGTGTGATCAAAGATCTCGAGCCGTTTCTTCCGAGTCCACGGATTTTGAAAGAAGGAGAAAAGTTCGTCCTGCAGGTGAACAATCCACAGAGCATCGGACACACACGTCAGTTCTTCGGAAACTCTGCCGCAGTGCTGCGGGCATACATGTGGATTCGCACTCTTGGTGCAGAAGGTGTCAGAGAGGCTGCGATCTGTTCGGTTCTGAACAATCAGTACCTGATGAAGAAGATGGAGCAGATTCATGGCGTAGATATCTGGTATGCGAAGGGTAAGCGGAGACTGGAACAATGTCGCTACAGCTTCGAGACATTAAAAAAAGAGACTGGATTCGGTACGGATGATTTGAACCATCGGGTCATGGATTTCGGACTAGAAGAGGCATTCCTCTCACACCATCCATATATTGTGCCGGAACCATTGACGCTAGAGCCATGTGAGTCCTGTAGCCGGGATGATATCGATGAGTATGTAGGCGTCTATACAGAAATGTGCAGGGAGGCCTATGAAGAACCAGAGCTTCTTCGCAATGCTCCACACAATTGTGCGATCCACAGGATGAAAGTCGAGAATACGGAGAAATGGGAAGAACTTGGAACGACACTGATGCAATATGAGAAACGCAGAAAGGAATAACACATGAAGCGAATCGGACTGATCGTTAATCCTTATGCTGGGCTCGGTGGTCGTGCAGGCTTCAAGGGAAGCGATGATGTCTCGATCCAGGAGCGTGCTCTTGAAATGGGTGTGGTGCCTGAGGCACCGTACCGGGCACTCCTTTGCCTCAGAGAATTGGAAAGGGATGCAGACGATATTGAGATCCTGTGCGGAGCCGGAGAAATGGGTGAGGATACGGTTCGACAGACGGTGCTGCGATACCGGGTGGAAGCAAAGGCTGTTGAAGGTCGAACGACTGCGGCGGACACAAAGGAGGCTGCACGAGAACTACTCGAAAAAGGAGCGGATCTTTTACTCTTCGCCGGTGGCGATGGCACGGCCAGAGATATCATGGATGCAGTCGAAACAAAGATTCCGGTGATTGGGATTCCTGCAGGGGTTAAGATCCACTCTGCCGTTTATGCGATGAATCCCCAGAGCGCAGGCAAAGCCGCGCACAGCTTTGTGAGAGAGACCGGGGTCACCGTTGCTGAGGCTGAGGTGATGGATATCGATGAAGACCTGTTCCGCCAGGGTCAGGTGGAGGCGCGGCTCTATGGGTATTTGATGGTTCCACAGATCAAGGCGTATATGCAGGGTATGAAAGCTGGCGGGTATTCGGAGGCGGCAGGTCTCGCAGGAATCGCGATGGAAATCGTTTCCACTATGGAGAATGATGTGTGCTATGTGATCGGCCCAGGGACGACAACAAGAGGCATCATGGAGGCCATGGGACTGGAGAATACATTGCTTGGAGTAGATGTGGTATGCAACAAGGAGCAGATTGGGAAGGATCTGAATGAGCAACAGCTCGTTGAACTCCTTAATGGCAGGCTATTTCGTATCATCGTGACCATCATCGGCGGACAGGGACATGTCTTCGGACGGGGAAATCAGCAGCTTTCGCCGAGAATCCTGCAGATGGCAGGTCGGGATGGTATCACGATCGTCGCAACGCGTACTAAACTGATTGGTCTCGGAGGCAGACCGATGACAGTGGATACAGGGGATCCCGAAACGGATCAGATGCTGAGCGGTTATTATCGTGTGGTCACAGGCTATCAGGATTACATACCGTACAAAATCGTGTTATAATATTCAGCATGAGCTGATGCAGTAGTTAGCGATGGAAGGAGCAGGAGGATATGAGAGCTTTGGAATTGAGAGGAGATAAGGGCATCGACAGCATCGTGTACACGACGGAGCGTCCGATCCCCGTGCCGGAGAACGATGAGATTCTGGTGCAGGTCAAGGCTGTGGGACTTAATCCCGTTGATTATCAGATCGCAGAGGGCTTCGGTGATGTCAATCTTGATGAACCAGTTGTATTAGGGCTCGATGTTGCCGGTATCGTGAAAGACATCGGCGCTTCCGTTAAAGAATTTAAACCGGGTGATCGGGTATTTTATCATGGAAATCTTGAGAAGGCAAACGGAGGGTTTGCAGAGTACGCTTGCACGACATCGCGCACAGCGTCAAAACTGCCTGAAAGCATCAATTTCGTGCAGGCTGCTGCGATTCCGTGTTCGGGTTTTACAGCCTACCAGGCCGTGATCCGAAAATTGAAGCCGGAGATTGGTGATACGATCCTGATCCACGGTGGTGCCGGTGGTGTCGGTGGGTATGCAGTCCAGCTTGCGAAGCTACGTGGCATGTATGTGTATACTAGCTGTTCGGAATACAATTTCGAGTATGTGCGGAGTTTGGGTGCTGATGAGGCGATTGATTACAACAAGGTTGATGTTCATGAGGAGATCATGCGTAGGACTAATGGACGTGGTGTCGACTGTGTCGTTAACACGCTGAATACGTGGACGGCGACGAGAGATCTTGGGATTCTAGCCTTCGGAGGACAACTCGTTGCAATCGAAGGGCTGCCGCGGTTCGAAGAATTTACGTTCTTTGAGAAAGCAATCTCCATTCATGAAGTTGCGCTGGGTGCAGCACATATCAATGGTGATCTGAAATCTCAGAAGTTTCTTGCACAAATGGGCGATGCCTACATCTCGATGCTGCAGCAGGGAGAGATACAGCTGCCGCAGATCCAGACGGTAAGGTTGGAGGAGATTCCTTCATTTCTGAGAAGAATGAAGACTAGGCACGGGACTGGTAAGATCGTCGCAGTGCCATAAGCACTGGAATGTTCAGTGATAAGAAAGATTACCAAAAAACAGCGGATCCCCTTCTGAAGTGATCCACAAAAGTTAGATTTTTTTTCGAGACGGTTTCGACCGTCTCGTTTTCTTTATAGAGAAATTAGGTGCTAACAAATATCCGCTACTCGATTTCTTCACTTTTCGAAATGCTTTGATTAGACAATTTCTTTTATTTATGTTTGGAAAATGATTCCCCAGCTTGGTCAGATTAGTTAGAATTTAGTTGCAATATACTGAAATGAATAGTAAGATTAGCTTACAGAAATAAAAAACTCGCAGTAGAGCGAGTCTGTTCCACAACACGTGGAGCCCATACGGGCGGTTAGAAAAATTCTTTATTTGAACCTGTAGTGTAATCTCATATGGTAGTTAATTGAGATCATCTTTATCATAATGGGGTTGCGAGTATTTGTCAATTGTTTTTTTGATTATTCTGGAGGTGCGTTATGGAAAAGTATTATTTAGGATTAGATATTGGAACCAATTCAGTAGGCTGGGCAGTAACAGATCCTTCTTATCGTTTGGAACGTTTTCATAAAAAAGATATGTGGGGAATCCGTCTTTTTGAACAGGCGGATACAGCAGCAGATAGGCGCACCAAAAGAACCAACAGGAGAAGATTGCAGAGAAGGCATCAGCGTATCCAGCTTCTGCAGGAACTCTTTGCAGAAGAAATGGCTAAGGTTGATGATACGTTTTTTCTCCGTCTGAACGAAAGTAAGCTTCATTTGGAAGATAAATCAGTGCAGGAAAAATACCCATTATTTATTGAAAAGGGCTATACAGACATTGATTTTTATCAGGAGTATCCGACCATCTATCATCTTCGAAAAGATCTGATGGAAAGTGATCAGCCGCACGATATCCGTTTGGTGTACCTTGCGATCCACCACCTTTTAAAGTATAGAGGACATTTTTTGATCGATGGAAGTTTGAACAGTGCAAAGAGTTTTTCGACTGTTTTTGAGCAGATGATGAGATCGGTTCAAGATGGATTGAAAATTGATTTTACCGTATCACATCCGGAACGAGTGGAGGAAATCCTTCGTAACAGGACAATGGCTCGTTCCAGTAAGTCAAAATTGCTGGAAAAGGAATTTGTCGTTGATCCGGGAGAAGATGATCCGAAGATTTTAAAAACTGTTGTCAAGCAAATTTGTACTTTTATTGCCGGAAATAAGGGCGATTTGAAAAAGGTTTTTAGGGAAGATCTGGACGAGCTTGAGAAAACTGGATTTAAATTTTCTGATCCTGGTTTTGATGAAGAAATTTTGCCTGATTTAGAAAACAAGATCCCGGATTTATTAAATGTTGTACAGGCAATGAAAGCAGTTTACGACTGGAGCGTTCTTGTGGATATTCTGGACGGAGAAGAATATTTGTCTTTTGCAAAGGTAAAGCAGTTTGATGAGCACAAGCATAATCTTCATCAGTTACGTCAGGTCATGAAAAAATACTGCGAAAAGAAAACTTGGGTGGATTTTTTTGATGATCCAACAGGAAAAAGTAATTACGCTGCTTATATCGGACATGTAAAGAAAAACGGAAAAAAATATAGTGTGAAGAGATGTTCGGAAGAAGATTTTTATAAAAATTTGAAAGGGATCCTGGGCAATATTTCTCCGAATGAAGAGGATACTATTCTTATCAATGAATTGAAAGAAAAGGCAGATGCACAGATCCTACTTCCTTTACAGCGCAGTAAGGACAATGGGGTTGTTCCCCATCAAGTGCATCAGATAGAGCTGCAGATGATACTGGAACGTGCTGAGACCTATCTTCCATTTTTAAAACAGCGGGATGACAGGGGTATTTCTGTCTTAGAAAAAATCTTGAAAATTTTTGAGTTCCGTATTCCGTACTATGTGGGACCGCTCAGTGACAGACACGTGGAGAATGGTGCCAATGCCTGGATCGTGAGAAAGGAAGCGGGCAGGATCTATCCTTGGAATTATGAGGAAAAGATCGATCTGGAAAAGTCAAATGAAGCGTTTATTCGTCGTATGACAAACAAGTGTACGTATTTGCTGGGCGAAGACGTTTTACCGAAAAATTCACTTTTATATCAGAAGTTTATGGTGTTAAATGAGTTGAATAATTTAAAGATCCGTGGAAAGGGTATCAGTGTTGCGTTAAAGCAACAGATCTACGAGGATCTGTTTTGTTCTCATACTAAGGTTACTGGAAAGAAGCTGCTGACATATTTGCGGGCACATGAGGACAGTGAGTTGTCGTCCGAAGATCTTAGTGGTTTTGATCAGAATTTTAAAGCGTCTTTATCGGCACAGCTTGACTTTGAAAAGCAGATTTTTAAAGAGGATTTCAAGAAGGATTCGGTTAAAAAGATAGCAGAAGATATTATTCGCTGGAAAACTATATATGGGGACGATAATCGTATGGTTCAGAATATGGTAAGGCAGCAGTATCCGGAAGTTTTCTCAGAAGAGCAGTTAAAAAAACTGAACCGTCTTCATTACAGTGGATGGGGAAATTTCTGTGCTAAATTCCTGACAGGGATCGAAGGTGTCCATAAGGATACCGGACAGCAGTTTACGATTCTGCAGGCTCTTTGGGAAACAAACTGCAATTTGATGCAGCTGCTAAGTAAGCAGTATACTTTCCAGAATGCTATTGAGGAATGTAATGCCCTGAATGCTGGAGAAATCAAATCCGTAGATTATGACAGCCTTGTGCGTGATCTGTATACTTCTCCTGCTAACAAGCGTGCCATCTGGCAGACGATTCAGATTACAGAAGAAATCAAAAAGGTAATGAAGAGTGCGCCGGATAAAATTTTTATTGAAATGGCTCGTGGAGAAGAAAAAGAGAAAAAGAGAACTCAATCCAGGAAAGACAGGTTGATGGAACTATATGCTGCATGTGAATCTGATGTGCGAGAATGGACGAAAGAACTGGATCGATGGAATGAGCGTGATTTTAACAGTATGAAGTTATATCTGTATTATACACAGATGGGCAGATGTATGTATACGGGAGAACCTATCGATCTGGATGCGTTGATGTCAGGTAATTCGAAGTGGGATCGAGATCATATTTATCCGCAGTCTAAGATCAAGGATGACAGCATCGATAATTTAGTACTGGTCAATAAAACGGAAAATGCCAAGAAGAGTAATGGACTGCTTTCGCTGGAAGTACAGAAAAAGCAGCGGGAGTTTTGGAAAGAATTGCTGGAAGGTGGATTTATCAGTAAGAAAAAATATGACAGACTTACAAGGAACAGCGATTTTTCGGAAGAAGAATTAGCAGGCTTTATCAGTCGGCAGCTGGTTGAAACAAGGCAGTCATCAAAGGCGGTAGCAGAATTATTGAAGCGGATCTATCCGGACTCACAGATCGTTTACGTGAAAGCTTCGCTGGCTTCTCAGTTTCGGAAAAATAATCTTCATATGCTGAAATCCAGAAGGGTGAACGACTATCATCATGCGAAAGATGCCTATCTGAATATCGTTGTCGGAGATGTTTATGATGCGAAGTTCACCTCGAATCCGATCGCATGGATGAAGAAAAATTATAAGAGCAATTACAGTATCAACCGTGTTTTTGATTATGATGTGTATCGAGGAACAGAACTGGTCTGGAAAGCCATTGATAAAGATGCAAAGAGGCAGGGCTCTATAGAGATCGTGCGGAAGACGATGCTGCAAAATAATATCCTCTACACGGAATATACTTATTGCGAAAAAGGAAAGCTTTTTGATGAGACAATTGCAAAGAAAAATTCCGGGTCATCTATTCCTTTGAAAAAAGGTTTGGATCCCCAAAAATATGGTGGATATAAATCTGCTCAAACAGCGTATTTTGCTCTTGTTGAGTTTGACGGTAAAAAAGGGCAGCGTGTAAAGCAGATTTTAGAAATCCCGATTTACATTGCTAATAGAATTCCGCAAGATAAAAACATCTTGATGGAGTATTTTGAGAACATAAAAGGTCTAAAGAATGTCAAGATTTTAAGAGAAAAAATCAAGAAAAACGCATTGATCTCGGTGGATGGATTCCCGATGCGGATACGGGGCGTGAATGAGAAAGATATATTATTTAAAGGTAATGTTCAATTGGTTCTAGATAGAGAATATGAGGAAATTATTCGCAATGTTGAAAAGTATATTGAAAAAGCAGAAAAGTTTTCTATTAATGAGAAATACGATGGCTTTTCACATAATAGTGTAGATGGTTTGTATGACGTATTCGCAAATAAATTAAATGAAACGGTATATAAGAAACGTCCTGCTAATCAAGGTGCTAATCTTGTTAAAAACAGAGAACTTTTCAGAAATTTAGTGTTAGAAGAAAAAGTAAAGGTAGTGAATGAAATCTTAACAATGCTTCGATGTGATATTGCGACTACTGCAGATTTGAGATTGGTTAATGGCGGTGGATATGCAGGAAGTATGAAAGTCAATAAGAATACCCTTGGTAAAAGTAAATTGATTTTAATCAATCAATCTGTTACAGGACTATTCGAAAATAGAATCGAGTTATAGTCATGAGCTGGCGTACGGTTGTGGTCACGGGAATCGCCAAACTTGATTTCAAGATGGATTATCTCGTGCTTCGAAAAAAAGAAGAAACCTATAAGATACATCTAAGTGAAATCGGTATGCTGTTGATTGAATCCACTGCAGTGTCTTTGACGGCAATGCTGCTCTGTGAACTCGCAAAACATAAAATCAAAGTAGTGTTTTGTGATGAGCAGCATAATCCGCATTCAGAGTTACTGCCGTACTATGGCAGCCACGATACCAGTGCAAAAATTCGAAAACAGATCGCTTGGACTGATGTGGAAAAAGAACTGGTGTGGACGGAAATTGTAACGGAGAAGATTCGGCAGCAGAGTATTCATTTGCAGGAAGCGAGCGCATATGAAGAAGCAGAGCTTTTGGAAAAATATATTACAGAAGTTGAGCCGGGTGATGCATCTAATCGGGAAGGTCATGCAGCGAAGGTATATTTTAATGCATTATTCGGACTGGAATTCACTCGGAGTGAGGACAATGCTATTAATGCCGCATTGAATTATGGCTACGGGATTTTGTTGTCTTGCTTCAACAAAGAAATCGTTGCTAATGGGTATATGACACAGATCGGTTTATTTCATGATAATATGTTTAATCCGTTTAACCTAGCATCGGATTACATGGAACCGTTTCGCCCTGTGATCGATCGAATCGCTGCTGGGATGAAGATAGAATGTTTTGATACGGAAGAAAAACGTGAAATTTTATCTTTTCTTAGCGATGAGGTTTTTATTGATGGAAAATGCCATTATGTATCTAATGCTATTAAAATTTATTGTCGCAGTGTGTTTGATGCACTGAATGAACGAGATGTATCTTTGATACGATTTTATAGAAAATGAGTTACAGATATATGCGTGTGATTGTATTTTTTGATCTTACTGTGGATACCCTGGAGCATAAACGCGCTTATCGCAAATTTCGTAAATTTTTAATTGAAAAAGGGTTTCTTATGATGCAGGAAAGCGTTTACTGCAAGCTTGCCTTGAATGGAACGGTTGTGGCAGGTATCGAGAAGGCAGTCAGAATGAATAAGCCGGAAGATGGTTTGGTGCAAATGCTTGTGATAACGGAAAAGCAGTTTTCTAAAATGGAATATGTAGTTGGAGAAAAACAAACAACCGTTTTAGATTCAGATGAAAGGATCGTAGTGCTATGAAGCTGGCGTATTTACCATTGAATTTTGTCATGCCATTACAGATGAAAAAAATCAATTCTATCGTCGTAGAGAGTCCACATATCTATGATAGCATGATTATGGATTTGTACAGGCAAATGAATAGAGAAGAGGAGCGGTGGGATTTATTGCAGGATGAAGATCTTCTTGTGCTTGATAAATATTGTGATTTGCTCATGTCTCCGGCAGACTTGCATTTTCATAAAAAAGAAATTCAAAAGGAGCTGATTCCAGAAATCGTCAGAGAGATAGAATCCGGTGAAAAGTTTGAAGATCTTTTAGAGCGACATGGTGATTTTGTTAGACTGATGGGACAGCTCTGCGAACAGTATAAGTATCCGCTGGAATGTGATTTTGATTTTTGTTTGAAAGAATATCTTAAGCAGTATAAGGTAACGCTGGCTGATGTGGAAGGCTCCGCTTTAGAGAAATTACTTGAGTATATTCCGGTGGTGCAGGAACTCATGGGGAAAACGGTATTTTTCTTACATGGTTACAGTGATTATCTGACAGAGGATGATTTTAGGCACTTGCAGAAATGGGTGAAATATCAAGAATATTATATTGTGTTTTTAGGAAGCCGACAGCTTTCGTTGAAAGAAGATACAAATGAGTATATAATAGACTTAGATTTGTGTGAAATACACTGAATATCATATGAAAAGCACCGTGTAGTGGCGGGTATTCGAAAATTGAGGTTTGAGAGTAGTGTAATTTCATATGGTAGTTAAGCTGCCGTCCCGCTTCAGCCCGCGAAGCTTCTGTTTGAGAGTAGTGTAATTTCATATGGTAGTTAAGCTAGCCGCAGCATTGTTTGTTCCTTCAACGGGTTTGAGAGTAGTGTAATTTCATATGGTAGTTAAGCTTTTCGTCCAGAACATAGTCCCGGCAGGCTGTTTGAGAGTAGTGTAATTTCATATGGTAGTTAAGCGCTTCCGGAAGCTCTTCGGGCTCAACTCTTGTTTGAGAGTAGTGTAATTTCATATGGTAGTTAAGCGAAATCGAAGAAGGAGTGGACGTCACAGCAGTTTGAGAGTAGTGTAATTTCATATGGTAGTTAAGCATGTCAATGACAGCCTGAGGCATAGATGTGGTTTGAGAGTAGTGTAATTTCATATGGTAGTTAAGCAATATTCATTATCACGAATATTATTCTCAAGTTTGAGAGTAGTGTAATTTCATATGGTAGTTAAGCGTAGGATCCTGCGCAGTGATAACACCAGTTGTTTGAGAGTAGTGTAATTTCATATGGTAGTTAAGCACTGGTTAAAGATGATTTGCAGCGTTTCTGGTTTGAGAGTAGTGTAATTTCATATGGTAGTTAAGCTAGCTAATTCTGCTCATCAGCGCGAAGTCGGTTTGAGAGTAGTGTAATTTCATATGGTAGTTAAGCGGTTTTTTAAATAAAAAGGCTAGCATTGAGGTTTGAGAGTAGTGTAATTTCATATGGTAGTTAAGCGCAAAAGAGAACACACACCGAGACCGATTGGTTTGAGAGTAGTGTAATTTCATATGGTAGTTAAGCCCCTCACTAGTAAAATCGCGAGCAAACTTAGTTTGAGAGTAGTGTAATTTCATATGGTAGTTAAGCTTCGTGAATTTCGTACTATGATTGATGATTGTTTGAGAGTAGTGTAATTTCATATGGTAGTTAAGCTTTGTGTTGAAGTTCCAGTTAAGACTATTCGTTTGAGAGTAGTGTAATTTCATATGGTAGTTAAGCAGCCTATTGTTAATTTGTTATGACCCTCATGTTTGAGAGTAGTGTAATTTCATATGGTAGTTAAGCGATCTGAGAAAAAGCAGTCTTTTTATCAGGGTTTGAGAGTAGTGTAATTTCATATGGTAGTTAAGCTTCTAACATGCAACGCGTAGCCCAATCGCGGTTTGAGAGTAGTGTAATTTCATATGGTAGTTAAGCAAAACGAACTATTTTCATGGTACGCAGATTGTTTGAGAGTAGTGTAATTTCATATGGTAGTTAAGCCGTTCTCGGTTCGACATTTCCGCGTCTGTTGTTTGAGAGTAGTGTAATTTCATATGGTAGTTAAGCATGTTGTCCTATTAAATCCTGCCCATTATAGTTTGAGAGTAGTGTAATTTCATATGGTAGTTAAGCCGGTATCCTGATCCACTGTAGTAGTTACGGGTTTGAGAGTAGTGTAATTTCATATGGTAGTTAAGCTATTCATGCCAGATGCAGCGGCGATGGTTGGTTTGAGAGTAGTGTAATTTCATATGGTAGTTAAGCGCATGAACAGTGCGGTATTGATCTTTCTTAGTTTGAGAGTAGTGTGATTTCATATGGTAGTTAAGCAAGCTCTCTGATCCGGTACATGATGTTATCGTTTGAGAGTAGTGTGATTTCATATGGTAGTTAAGCTCTGGATCTCTGGTCAGTCTGCCTATAAGTGTTTGAGAGTAGTGTGATTTCATATGGTAGTTAAGCACTTTGAGGGTGGTTTGATCCGGCATAGTGGTTTGAGAGTAGTGTAATTTCATATGGTAGTTAAGCACGAAAAACTGGCAAACAGCCAGTGCGCGCGTTTGAGAGTAGTGTAATTTCATATGGTAGTTAAGCAACATTATTTCTAATGCTTCTTTAACAACTGTTTGAGAGTAGTGTAATTTCATATGGTAGTTAAGCGCGTTGCAAAAGCAAGACGAAGCTGATTGAGTTTGAGAGTCGTGTAATTTCATGCGGTGCAGGATTCCAAGAATAAGGTTTTACATGTTGAAAGCACATATTTTAACACAAATAAAAAAGCCATTCCCAGGAGCCGAATGTGTCAAGCACCCTCGGCGAGACGTCCGAAACGAAGTCTGGGCTCCAGCTTAATAGAGGTTTCATGTGCAAAAAATCCATTTTAGAGTGGCTCAGACAGAAAATATAGAAAGTGCTGCAATGAAGAGGAGGAGAATAAAGGTATAAAAGGAATAAATGGGATAATATCCAGGGGGAAAATTGAAGAGGTGGTAGAATGAGGTTGAAAAATCCGTTGCGATTAGGAAAAAATAGTGATGATAGATTTTCGGATTTTATGCTTTCTGAAAATTTGGTGTGTGGGGTGGTTTGTGCAGAAACGAATTCTGTTTTTGCAGAGGAAATTTGGTCTGAGCGTAGAAAATCGTGCCAGAAACGGATCTTGATAGCGGTGAATTCTTAATAAGAATTTTCAAGTAGTAAGTGAGTTGTATTTCGAGTGGACAATAAAGGTACATTAAGGTATACTATAGTAAATATTTAATATCTCATCATCGTTTAAAATTAAGGAGGTTACTATGGCAAATGAATTAGCAGCATTAGCTTCATGGACTTTTTTTCAGGAAGTGGCGATTCCACAGGATATCGGTGCGCTTATGGTTAATGGAGAACAGCCGATCGCTGCCTATAAAACAATTCGGGATGTTGCTGTTTTTACGAACAAGAGACTGATTGTAAAAGATGCACAAGGAATTACAGGAAAGAAAATTGAGATCTATTCTTTACCATATTCCTCTATTACGATGTGGTCCACTGAGAATGCGGGGAACCTTTTAGACTTTAATGCTGAAGTAGAACTGTGGACAAAGGCCGGTCATATTAAGATAAACTTAAAGAAAGGCATCGATATAAGAAAATTTGATACTATTTTAGCAATGGCAATTTTATAAGAAAGTAGAGCTGTGGCCAGGCAACTATTTGAGGTGGTAGATTTCGTAGCGACCACACGCCGTTGGTATAGACAGGGGAGACCCGAGAGATGCAGGAGGATGCTACGCCTGCCAAATAATTGTCTGGTTTAGCGATAGATCATGTAGAGAGCACAACTAGCTCTCTTTTTTGTTCGCAGAAATCTGGAATGGAACTGACTTTGACAGAGACCAAGTTCTTGCAGAAAATGAAAATACATCAAAAAGCCAGGTGCAAAAATGCTTGAAGAATAGAAAGAGTCTTCAGTATCAAGAGTCCTCGCAGGCACTGCCCGAGAACTCATCCTTGTCCGCTGATAGACTCTCTTTTAATTAGTATAGTCAATTCTGTCTTAAAAAGCAATCCGGAAATCAATGCCGGCAAGGGCTTGAAGTTTCATGTGCAAAAAATCCATTTTAGAGCGGCTCAGACAGAAAATATAGAAAGTGTTGCAATGAAGAGGAGGGCAATAAAGGAATAAAAGGAATAAATGGGATAATATCCAGGAAGAAAATTGAAGGAATGATAGAAAATAGATTTTCGGATTTTATGCTTTCTGAAAATTTGGCGTGTGAGGTGGTTTTTTCAGAAACGAATTCTGTTTTTGCAGAGGGAATTTAGTCCGAGCGTAGAAAATCGTGCCAAAATTTCGTAGACACGGGTGTTTCCTCACAAAAAATTCATGAAGTTGGGATAACATAAATTGTATTATTATGGTACAATAATTACTGGAGCTGGGCGGAGCCCGCTTTGCAGAAAATAATGTATAGAATAAGATTTTAAGATAAAAAGGAGTGGTTTGGATGACGAAAGTAGATATTATATCAGGCTTTTTGGGAGCTGGTAAAACGACCTTTATAAAAGAGCTGATTTCAAAGGTTTACAGCGGTGAGAAAATGGTTCTCATCGAGAACGAATTCGGGGAGATCGGCGTGGACAGCCGTTTTATGCAGGATGCCGGTATCGAAGTGACAGAGATGAATTCCGGATGTATCTGCTGCACGCTGGTTGGAGATTTTGCCAGAGCTTTGAAGCAGGTAGTGGATACGTATCATCCGGATCGTATCATCATTGAGCCGTCGGGAGTCGGCAAACTTTCGGATGTTGCAAAGGCAGTGTCCGACATGCAGGAGGATGCACAGATCGAGGTGGACAGCCTGATCACCGTGGTGGACGGCAAGAAAGCCAAGATGTATATGAAGAATTTCGGTGAGTTTTTCGACAATCAGATCGAGTATGCCAATACCATCGTACTCAGCCGGACGCAGATGATGGATGAGGCGAAGTTAAAGGAATGCATCGAGCTGCTTCGTGAAAAGAATGAGGAAGCGGCTATCGTGACAACGGAGTGGGATAAACTTTCCGGTGATATGATCAAGGCTGCGCTGGAGCAGGGACACGATCTGAAGAAAGAGATGATGGAGCTGATTTCTCATATGCATCATGAGCACCATGACCACGAGCATCATCATGATCATGACCACGAGCACCATCATGATCACGAGCATGACCACGATCACGAGGAGCACGAACACCATGACCATGAGCATCACCACGATCATGGAGCGGACTGCACGTGCGGCTGTCACGATCACGACCATGAAGAACATCACCACGACCATGAACACGAACACCATCACCATGCGGACGAAGTGTTCACAAGCTGGGGCATCGAGACAGTTCATAAATTCAGCCGCGCAGAACTGGAAGATCTGCTGAAGCTTTTGAGTATGACTCAGGACTTCGGAACAGTGTTGCGTGCAAAAGGCATCGTCCAGACAGAAGAAGGCGGCTGGCTGGAATTCGACATGGTGCCGGAAGAAACGGAAATCCGTGACTGCAAGCCGGATTATATCGGCCGGATCTGTGTCATCGGTACGGAACTGAAGAAGGACGAACTGGAAAAAGTATTTGCGAAATAAAATAGATACGACAGAAAGGACGTTGCTATGGAAATACCTGTTTATTTATTTACAGGACTGCTGGAAAGCGGCAAGACCACTTTGATCCATGAGGTGGCGGCAGAAGAAGGCTTTCTGGAGCCGGGCAGGACACTGCTTATCCGGACAGAGGAAGGCGAGGAGGATTTCAGCGAGGCATTTTTAAAAAAATATAACATGACGCTGCTGACTCTGGAAGATCCTGAAGAGATGACACGGCAGTTCTGGAGAAACTGTGAAGAGCAGTATAAACCAGCCCAGATCATGATCGAATATAATGGCATGTGGGAAATGGATGCATTCTTTTTAAGCGGGTTCCCCGGAGAATGGTTTATCGGTGGGATCTATTCCACTGTGAATGGGGAAACGGTTGATTTATATCTGACCAATATGCGAAAAAAATTCATGGAGCCATTAAAGGACTCCAACCTGATCATCGTAAACCGCTGTACGGAGGATACGGATCGCATGAAGCTTCGAAGAAACCTCAAGGCGCTGAATCCGCAGGTCCAGGTTGCATTTGAAAAGACAGACGGCACCATGTTTGCCAATGAAGACGAGATCATGCCTTTTGATTTCAGCGGTCAGGAAGTAGTCATCGAAGATCTGGACTATGGTCTGTGGTATCTGGATGCTATGGATCACCCAGGCCGGTACATGGGAAAAGACATAACCTTCGTGGCAAAATACTGTGCCAGCTCGGACAAGACCCACAAATATTTTGTGCCGGGGCGTCATATCATGACCTGCTGTGCTGATGACATCCAGTTCCTGGGATTCGTCTGCTTCTTCAAAGAACAGCCGGGATTCAAACACGAGGACTGGGTCAAGGTGACAGTCGGATTCGATTACGGTCCGTGTGAGATGTACGGTGAAGGAGAAGAAGGACCTATCCTGGAACTGAAAAAGATCGAGGCGGCTTCGAAACCGGAGCCGGAACTCGTTACTTTTTCATAGGACGTAACATGTCGCTTTTTTACAAACCGAAATACGTTAATGTTTCATAGAAACAGAGAGGAAAACAATATGAACAAGATCACAAAGATCCATACAGATAATGCACCGGCCGCTGTAGGCCCGTATTCTCAGGCAATCGCTGCCGGCGGCATGCTTTACACCTCCGGTCAGATCGCACTGGATCCGGCGACGGGAGAAATCGTAGGAGACGACATCAAGGCTCAGGCAGAGCAGGTGATGAAGAACCTGGCAGCCGTTCTGGCAGAAGCTGGAACATCCCAGGAAAATGTGATAAAGACCACATGCTTCCTTAAGGACATGGGGGACTTCGGAGAGTTCAACGAAGTGTACGGAGCATTCTTTACAGAAAAACCGGCGCGTTCCTGCGTAGCTGTAAAGACTCTGCCAAAGGACGTCCTCTGCGAAGTAGAGGTCATCGCGGTTCTGTAAGCGAAACAGGCAGAAGTGCGTTATAAAATCAGAAAAAGGAGCGAAAGGCAAGCATATGAAACGTAAAAATGCGTGGGAGAAATATAACGAAAATGAAAGAAAAGAAATCTTTCGTTTTTGTGAAGACTATAGAAAATTCATTTCTGAATGTAAGACCGAGAGGGAGTGCGTAGAGGCGCTTACTGCAAAGGCTGAGGCTAACGGTTATCGGAATCTGAACGACGTCATCACGTCAGGCGAGAAGCTGCAGGCCGGCGACAAGGTCTATGCGGTCAACATGAAGAAAATGCTGGCCCTGTTCCAAATCGGAACAGAGGCGTTTGAAAACGGCATGAATATCCTGGGCGGACACATCGATTCGCCACGTCTTGATCTAAAGCAGAATCCGCTGTACGAGAGCGATTCTCTGGCATTGCTGGAGACACATTACTACGGTGGCGTGAAGAAGTATCAGTGGGTGGCAAGACCGATGGCGCTTCACGGTATTGTCGTCAAAAAAGATGGAACTTCCATCAATGTCAGCATTGGAGAAAAAGACGACGAGCCTGTTGTTGGTGTTTCTGATCTGCTGATCCATCTGGCTGCAAAGCAGATGGATAAAAAAGGTGCTCGTGTAGTAGAGGGAGAAGATCTCAATATTCTCATCGGAAGCATCCCTTTGGAAGGTGAGGAAACGGAGCCGGTCAAAGCCAATATCCTTAAGATCCTGAAGGAAAAATATGATATGGAAGAAGCTGATTTCCAGTCGGCTGAACTGGAAGCTGTCCCGGCGGGACCTGCCAGAGACTACGGACTGGATTCCAGCATGATCATCGGGTATGGACAGGATGACAGAGTTTGCTCCTATCCATCCGCAGAAGCCATGTTTGCCGTTAAAGATCCTGCCAGGACCTGTGTCTGCCTGCTGGTGGATAAAGAGGAAATCGGCAGCGTAGGTGCGACGGGTATGCATTCCAGGTTCTTTGAAAATACCGTAGCAGAAGTGATGAACTGCATGGGAGCATACAGCGAGCTGGGTGTTCGCAGAGCACTGGGAAGATCCTGCGTGCTGTCATCCGATGTCAGTGCAGCATTCGATCCTAACTATCCATCCGTCATGGAGAAGAACAACTGCGCTTATTTCTGCAAAGGTCTTACCTTTAACAAATATACGGGTGCGCGTGGTAAATCCGGTTCCAACGACGCCAATCCGGAATACATCGCAAAGCTGAGAAATATTCTGGATGCAAAAGAGATCTCCTATCAGACATCGGAACTGGGCAAGGTGGATGAAGGCGGCGGCGGCACCATAGCATATATCCTGGCCAACTATGGAATGGAAGTCATCGACAGTGGTATTGCAGTACAGAACATGCATGCACCATACGAAGTGACCAGTAAGGTGGATATTTATGAAGCAAGACGTGCTTATGAAGCCTTCCTACTGGAGATGAAATAATGGCAGGGGGAATTACAGAATTCCTGCTGAAACACACCGGACTTTGTCCGGTGTCTTTTCATATGCCGGGACATAAAGGAAGTGAATTGTATCGCAGGCTGGGGTATGGAGATTTTCTGGAACATATCATGGATTGCGATATTACGGAGATCCCGGGAGCGGACAACCTGTTTCAGACGGAAGGGATCATCCGGGAAACTCAGGAAAAGTATCAAAATCTCTATGGCGTCAAAAAATCATATTTGCTGATCAACGGCACCAGCGGAGGGCTGATCGCAGGGATCCTGGCATCTGTGGAGCCGGGAGGCTTGCTGATCCTGGCGAGAAACTGCCATAAAGCGGTATTCAATGCTCTGACTTTAGGAAATATAAAACCGATATATGCCTACCCGGAAGAGGAAGCACGATATGGTATTGCAGGTGTTACCACGGCAGATGAGATCGATCGGCTGATGCGGGAGCATCCGGAAGCTAAGGCTGTGGTGCTCCCCAGCCCCAATTACTATGGGATCTGCAGCGACATTGCCGGCATCGCGGAGACGGTGCACAGTCACGACGGGATCCTCATCGTGGATCAGGCTCATGGAGCTCATTTGAAATTCATGAAAGATCAACCTGCAGCAGCCGAGGACTGCGGAGCCGACATCATCGTGGACAGTATTCACAAAACATTGGCATCTTTCACACAAAGTGCAGTGCTTCATGTAAATTCAGAGCGGATCAGTCTGCCGGTTCTGGAAGATCAGCTGCAGAAAATCGAAAGTACCAGCCCTTCTTATCTTCTCATGGCTTCACTGGATCTAAATGGAGATATCATGAGGGAGCACGGAACATCCCTTTTCACACAGTGGCAGGAAAATCTTGATGTTTTTTATCGTGAAGCGGAGAAGATCCCCGGGCTGCGGATGCTTCAGTCGGCCGATCTGCAAGGCGGGAGCATGGATCAGACCAAGATCGATCTGGACATGAGTGCTCTGGGACTTTCGGGAGCACGGCTGGAACAGGAACTGATGAAACGTGATATTTTCTGTGAACTGACGACGGGCAACATCCTGATGTGCATGACGGGCATCGGCAATACGCAGGCAGACTATGAGAAGCTGCTGGCAGCTTTGCAGGAGATCGCAGAGCAGGAAAGCCGAGGCAAACAGACGGTGCAGGACGTGCCGAGAGATGCGGAAAAACCGAAGCACACTAAACTCTCGGAAAATCCAGCAAAATCGAAAATCCCGTGGAACAAAAAAAGACCCCTGCAAGATACTGCAGGGGAAAAAGAGACAGAGGATATCAGAAAATGCAGCGGACGCATATGCGGAACCTCCATTATACCGTATCCTCCCGGGATACCTCTCATATGTCCGGGAGAAGTCCTGGACGATGAGGATATCCAATATGTGCTTCACCTCAGAAAGAGAGGAGAGAAAGTCATCGGGATCGATGAACAAAACAGGATCACGGTCATTTCAAATCGCCGTTGATCCCAATGGTAACGACCTTCAGCGGAATATCCTTTCCGCTGGCGGCGACCGCCTGCTTCACAGCGTATTCCAGACCGCCGCAGCACGGAACTTCCATACGGGTAAGGGTGATGCTGCGGATCGCATTTCTGGCAAACAGTTCCGTAAGTTTTTCGGAATAGTCCACCATGTCCAGTTTCGGACATCCCATCAGTGTGATCTTGCCGTCAATGAAATCCCCATGAAAGTTTCCATAGGCATAAGCGCTGCAGTCTGCCGCGATCAGCAGATCGGCATCTTCAAAATACGGAGCCTGGATCGGCGCCAGTTTGATCTGCACCGGCCAGTTGACAAGTGCGCTTTCCGCGGGTACGTCCTCTTTATCCGCCTTGACAGTCTTAGCAGCAGCACGCCGTGCCTTATGAGCCTCTACGGCTGCTTCATCGTAATCGGCAGCTTCCCGTTCTTCAAATGTGATAGCACCGGTCGGACAGGCCGGGAGACAGTCTCCCAGGCCATCACAGTAATCATCGCGAAGCAGCTTCGCCTTACCGTCCACCATTCCGATCGCTCCTTCGTGACATGCTTCGGCACACAGACCGCAGCCGTTGCATTTTTCTTCATTTATCTTAATTATTTTTCGGATCATATCAGTGACCTCCTTGCTTTTCTAACAGAATTCTAATACAATAAGAGGATCAAGTATGTTGTTTTTACAACGCAATAAAAAATTCTGGAGAAAATCATGAAAAACTATATGGGGCTTCTGCGGCGCGCAAAGATCTTTCGCGGCATGGAAGAAAAAAATATCCTGTCTATGCTGGACTGTCTGGCCGCTGTGAAAAAAAGGTTCACGCGGGGAGAATTCCTGTATCGCGCCGGAGAGCCGGCAGGCATGGCGGCTTTGGTGCTTGACGGGATGTTTCATATCGACAGGGAGGATTACTGGGGAAATAACAGCATTCTGGCGGACGTATCTGCAGGAGAACTTCTTGGGGAAGTGTACTCTTTTCTGGATGACGAACCGGTTAGGATCAATGCGGTTGCTGTAAAGGACAGTACCGTGCTTTTGTTAGACGTGAAGAAAATTTTTCAGGTGTGTTCAACGGTATGTCCGTATCACGCTCAGCTGATCCGCAATTTTGCCTATGTACTGGCAGTCAAGAACCGCGAGCTGACACGCAAGCTGGAACATATGTCGCAGCGGACGACACGGGATAAATTGCTTTCGTATCTATCCGATCAGTCGCTCAAGCAGGATTCTTCCTGTTTTGAAATTCCGTTCAACAGGCAGCAGCTGGCAGATTTTCTGGCAGTGGATCGAAGCGCCATGTCCAAGGAACTTGGAAAACTGAGGAATGAAGGTATCCTCGAATTCAACAAGAACCATTTTGAGCTGAAACAGGGAGGAGAGTATTAGAGATGAATCAGGTGTTGATTTTCGCATTCTTATTTTTTATAGGAAGCTGCCTGGGATGGTGTATGGAAGTGTTTTTTCGCCGCTTCTTTTCGCGAGCCAACCCGGAAAGAAAATGGATCAATCCGGGATTTCTCGCAGGACCGTATCTGCCCCTTTACGGCTTCGGTCTGTGGGGCATGTATGCCGTGTCCGCGCTGAGTGCTGTGGCTATGACGCCCAGCAAGGCACTGGATGTAGCGATCATTCTGGTGATCATGGCGGTGGTCATGACCATCATCGAATACATCGCAGGAATCATTTTTATCCGCGGTATGCATGTGAAACTTTGGGACTATACGAAGGAAAAAGGCAATATCAAAGGTATCATCTGCCCCAAGTTTTCAGTCATATGGGGTCTGCTTGGATGCGTGTATTATTTCTTTGTCAACCCGTATGTGGTGGGCTGGGTCCACTGGCTTTCGCAGCATCTGGCATTTTCCTTTTTCATCGGCATGTTTTTCGGAGTGTTCGCCATTGACCTCTGGTATTCTCTCAACATCTCCGGTAAGGTGCGGGACTTCGCACAGGAAAAGGATATCGTGGTCAAATACGAGGAGCTGAAGGATTATCTCGCGCAGCAGCGGGAAGAGCTGGAAGAAAAGAAGCGTTTTGTGCTTGCGTTCAAGACTGAAATGCCGCTCAGCCGTCAGCTGGAAAAGTACAGTGAGCATATGGAACTGCTCCGAAAGCAGAGCGAGAGATTGAAGCACGTCAAAGAAAAGCTGGAAGAACGAATAGAGGAACGCAGACATGAGTAGGCAGAAGGAAATCTATCAGGAGCTGCAAAGTTTGAGCGATCCGAAATATAAAGAGTTTCACGGCGGTCTGGTTCCAGGAGAGGAAAACCTGTTAGGGGTGAGGATCCCTGCCTTGCGCCGGTATGCCAGAGAGCTTTTTACAAAGTCCGGCGGGCGCGCGGATATCCTTTTGCAGGAGATCGGCGATTCCTGCTATGAAGAGATCACGCTGCAGGGCATGATCATCGGCCTGCAAAGGAATGTGCCCAGCGAAATGCTTTTTGCACAGATCAAAGGATTCGTTCCCAAAATCAGAAACTGGGCCATTTGCGATACGTTCTGCGCCAGTCTGAAGGAAACACGGAAATACAGGGAAGATACCTGGGAATTTTTACGGCCGTATCTGCAAAGCGATCTGGAGTTTGACGTCAGGTTCGGCGTTGTGATGCTGCTGGATCATTATATGAAGCGGGAGTATCTGGACCGGCTGTTTGCGACAGCGCAGTCTGTCCACCATGAAGGGTACTATGTTAAGATGGCGGTAGCGTGGCTGATCTCTATTTGTTTCGTCAAGTTTTATGATGAGACGATGGTATTTATGAAACAGGCGAAGCTCGATGATTTTACATATAATAAAGCTTTGCAGAAGGCACGGGAAAGCCGGCAGATCTCAAATGTGCAGAAGGCGCAGCTGCAGGCGATGAAGCGGAGGTAATGATGGAACTGAAAAAGATTATTTCCATGATAGGCGGCAAGATCCTGTATGGGACAGAAGAAATATTACGGCGGGAATATTCCTATGCGGTGGCTTCGGATCTGATGAGCAATGTCATGCTGGATACAGCAGATGACAGCATTCTTATTACGAGCCTTGTAAATCCGCAGGTCATTCGTGCCTCGGAGATGATGAACATAACATGCATCATCATCACCTGCGGAAAGACGGTGACGGATGCTATGATCGAACTGGCTGCCAACCGGAACATAGCACTGGTGAAGACAGATGATACGACGTTTACCGTATGTGGCAAACTTCATAGTCACGGACTTCGTGAAGGCCCTCTTTCTTTTGAAAACAAACACCTGACATCGATCCGGCTGGATCCGAAACGGTGTATAGGATGTACCCATTGTGCCAGAACCTGTCCAACGGAAGCAATCCGGATAAAATCGGGAAAGGCCGTGATTTCTGCAGAGCGCTGCATTGAATGCGGCATGTGCATCAAGGTTTGTCCTCGTCACGCCAACAGTCCGGTGACAGATGCTCCCGACTGTCTGGAAGCATATGATTACAGGATCGCCATCCCGGCATCGGCTTTTTTTGGACAGTTCCATAACATCAGATCCAGGAATCATCTGCTGACAGCACTGAAGAGAGTGGGATTTGATGAAATCTATGAAGAAGCGATCGGTGCAGAGATGATCAGCTACCGGCTGCGGGAGCTTCTGCACAGTGGTAAACGAAAACTGCCGCTGATCTCCGCAGGGTGTCCGTCGATCCTGAATCTGATCCAGATCAGATTCCCCAATCTCATGGAGCATGTGGTGGACTACCGTCCACCGGTGGAGGTAGTGGCAAGTATGGCACGGCGGGAAGCGGAGAGAAGACATCCTGACAAGAAGGTGGGGATCTTCTTTATCGCACCATGTACTGCGAAAATATCCTTTATCAAGGAAAGCGACGAGGTGGTTGATTCAGATATCGATAAGATGATCGCCATTTCGGATATCTACAAGCAGGTACTGCAGAATCTGGAAGAGCTGAAAGATGAGGAAATCGAAGATCTGGAGAAGGCAGGCATGACGGGACTTCGCTGGCCGAGTCCGGGAGGGGAGAGCCTGTCGCTGCAGACCGATGATTTTGTAGCGGTAGATGGTATTGATAAAGTGATCGATATTTTTGAAAAAATCGAGGATGAGAAGCTGGATGGACTGGCTTTTGTAGAGACGGAGGCGTGCCGTGGCGGATGTTTCGGCGGATCCCTTACCGTGGAAAACAGTTATTCAGCAAAGGCGAATATAAAACCGCTCATCGATGAGGCAAAGGAAAAGTACGGAGAGCGGACTTTGAATCTGCCGGGAGAAGAGGATGAACTTCTCCGGAATCGTCCTCTTTGTTATCGCCCGGTTCTGCGGCTGGACGAGGATCTGGATGTTTCCCTTAAAAAGATGGAAGAAATGGGGCGAGTTCTCAGCTCGCTGCCGGGGATCGACTGCGGCGTGTGCGGAGCCCCGAACTGCAGAGCCTTTGCAGAAGATATCGTAAAGGGTCTGGCGACAGAGCGGGAGTGCATTTTATACACTGTTAAGTAAAAACGCTTGACAGCAATGAAACCCTGTTATATACTAGGCTGGTGAGGTGATGTCCATGAAGATCGATGACGTGATCCAGACGAGCCTTTTGTATGATTTTTACGGAAGCCTTCTGACGGACAGACAGCGGGAAGTGATGGAACTTTATTACGGAGAAAATCTGTCACTGTCAGAGATTGCAGCGGAGTTTTCCATCAGCAGACAGGGCGTGCATGATGCGCTCAAGAATGCCGGGAGGGCTTTGCATGAATACGAACAGAAGCTGGGGCTGGTAGACAAATTTCAGCAGAGCCGGGAAGCCATCGGAGATATCGATGAAAGGATCGAAGGATTGATGGAAGACGTGCAGAAGCAGGAAGCGCTGGTGCCGGCGGAGGTTACAGCAGAATTACAGAAGATCAAAGATATTATAGATAAACTGGAGGAATAAGCCTATGGCATTCGAAGGATTGTCCGAAAAACTGCAGAATGTCTTTAAAGGCCTGAAGGGAAAAGGAAGCCTGACGGAGGCAGACATCAACGCAGCCATGCGTGAAGTCAAGCTGGCTCTGCTAGAGGCGGATGTAAACTTCAAGGTCGTAAAGGAATTCGTAGACAGCGTGAAACAGAAATCGCTGGGCGAAGAAGTTATGGCGAGTCTGACCCCGGGTCAGCAGGTGATCAAGATCGTAAACGATGAGCTTACCGAGCTGATGGGCGGGACCGGAAGCAAACTGACCTATTCCCCGAAGGGGTTTACGGTATACATGATGGTCGGTCTGCAGGGTACCGGTAAAACAACCACCTGCGGCAAGCTGGCCAATTATCTTAAGAAAAACGGCAAGAAACCGATGCTGTGCGCATGTGATATCTATCGTCCGGCCGCTATCGACCAGCTGGAAGTAGTGGGAAAGGCAGTAGATACACCGGTGTTCACCATGCGGGAAAGCCGGGAGCCTGAGAAGATCGCTCTGGCGGCTATAAAAGAGGCGGAACGAAAAGGCTGCAATGTGCTGATCGTCGATACTGCAGGCCGGCTGCAGATCGATGAAGAACTGATGGAGGAGCTGGCAGTACTTAAAAAGGAGATAAAACCTCACGAGATACTTCTGGTTCTTGACGCACTTACAGGTCAGGATGCCGTAAATGCGGCAGAGGGCTTCAACGATAAGCTGGGTGTTGACGGTATCATTATGACCAAGCTTGACGGTGATGCCAGAGGCGGTGCGGCGCTTTCAGCCAAAAAGGTTACAGGCAAGCCTATTAAATTCATAGGTACAGGCGAGAAATTCGATGCGCTGGAGCCTTTCCACCCTGAGAGAATGGCAAGCAGAATACTGGGCATGGGAGATATCGTTTCCCTCGTAGAGAGAGCGCAGGACGCCATAGACGAGGAAAAAGCAGCCAAGCTCGAAGAGCGAATTCGAAAAAACGCTTTTACTTTAGAGGACTTCTTAGACCAGATGGGTCAGATTAAGAATATGGGCGGCATAGGCGGTATGCTTGATATGATGCCGGGAATATCCGCCAAGCAGAAACAGGAAGTCGACATGGAAAAAGCCGAAAAGGAATTCGTTCAGATGGAAGCCATTATCCTTTCAATGACCAAACAGGAAAGAGATAACCCGTCAATACTTAATTCCAGCAGAAGAAAGCGTATTGCGGCAGGCAGCGGTCAGACCGTTGCAAAGGTAAACAGCCTTATCAAGAGGTATGAGGATACCAAAAAAATGATGAAGCGGTTTACGGGAGGCAAATTCAAGAGGAAAGGCGCTTTCAAGGGAATGTTTTAGTTCAAAAACTTAAACAGTTTTAGATATATTCAAACAGTTAATATTTAGGAGGA
>ERZ824978.1137-NODE-1137-length-31035-cov-37.433086_pt1 | contig 31035 bp, 43 predicted proteins | sample MGYA00519860_ERZ824978 | MGnify/ENA primary metagenome ERZ824978 (study PRJEB31778, sample SAMEA3449184) | human gut metagenome | biome: human gut; feature: human-associated habitat; material: faeces | place: United Kingdom | collected 2010/2012 ... | reverse complement strand
GAAAAATAAAACAATTAAAATTAGAAAAAAATGTGACTTCGTGTCACATCCTCAAATAGTATAAAAGGAGCAGAAAAAATGGTGGAATTTATAAAACCTGAAGAAAACAAAACTTTTGAACCTGATAGGATCACAAGTACTTTGTTTCTATCAAGCATTAAAGAATGGTATAATGAGGACGGAGTCCCTGCAGGCGTGGAAAAAGTAGGGAAACCGTATAAAGGGAAATCCCTTGCAAAATGTGGGATTGTTGTTAAAATAACTGTTTTAGATATGGAAAAATGTTTAGGACAAGTTATTGAAGAGGGGAAAGTTAAAAAAAGGTACATGAGAGAAATTGATAAAGATGTACCTGTCACAACTGAGATAGATGCAACAAATGAAATTGTTACTTTCTTTTTTAATGCTAGGAATGTTAAAAGAGAGAAGAAACTTTCCGAAGAAACTTTGTTAGGGTTTGGTCCGTTAAGTAGTGCATATTCATTACTTAAATGCGGTTTAGAAGCTCATGGTGTGGAAGTCCCACCTAAAAAACAAATAAACATAACTGCTTCAGAAATGAAGTATTATCTTGAAGGTTTAGAGTTCACTGTTAAATATGGGTATTCTGGGGAAATGGACGGAATCAAACCATACAGTTTTATGATTTGTGAGAATGGGGAAGCACCTGAAGCGGTTGAATAAAAATGGCATGGGTGACAATTGCGGATATGCAGTTAAGATGCGTATCTACTGAAAAAAAGGATAAACCATATCGGTATGAGGAAAAAACTGATGATGGGGTGTCTATTGTTGCTCATAGTAAATCCTCACCTACAGAAGTAGGTGGGGGTGAGTTACATCAGTATTTGAAAAAATACGCAACTCAACAAGCAAAAAAAGAATTGATTGATGAGTTGGGTGATGTAAGTTATGTGAACTCTGCAATTCTTGAAGACAGAGCAGGAAAACATTTAATCCAGTTAAAAAATGAATTGGAAGCTAATATGGAGAGTACTGCTCAACAAGATTTTCAGGAAGAGCAGAAAAAGGAGAAAGAGATTCAGGAGAAATATGATACTCTTGAAGCATCATTCAATGCTTACTGTGCAGAGTATAATATGACTCCTTTAGAGTTAATAGTTGCAACAAGCCATTGTTTAGGTGTGGGGAATCCAAGGGAGATTATTAATGCTTTTTTTGGATATTTCCAAACTTATACTGGTATAAAAGCAACAAATGTGATTGCAGTTGGAAATCAAGCTTCTGGAAAATCATTCATGTTAGAAAATGCATTATCAATGATACCTGAAGAAAGAGTCCATAAAGGAGTTGATAGTGTTGCTTATTTCTTCAGAAAATATAATGGAAAAGATTTAAGTGGACACATCTTTTTTATGGGGGATTTAGGTGGAGATTTTGACAATAACAATACTATAGAAATGAGAGATACCTTAAAGGAGTTAACGACTGATGGGTATAAGAAAAGAGGTATTGTTGATAAAGACAGCATGGAAGAAGAAGATCAGTTTGTAACTGGAAATCCTTGCTTGTCATATACAACTGCAAATGAGGAGTTAATTAATGATCAGGAAAAGTCAAGGTCAATTATTCTAACTCCTCAAATTTTAGACAGTGAAAAATTGATGATTTACAATAGTGTTCAAGAAGCGAAAGGGAAATTTTACACTTCCTTAAACCTAATCAAACATATTACAAGGAGTGTTCAAGGTTTTACTTTCAATTATAGTGTTGAAGATAAAGATTTTTTCAATCCTTACATGTTCACTATTGAGGAGCATTTGAAGAATCATGATGATTTTACGAGGAAGATTCAAGAGTATGAAGCTATCTTGAAGATTGTAACTTGTTTGCATCATCCTTTTGAGTTATCTCATGAAATATATGTTGACAGTCAATTTGCAAAGAAACAAACACCTATTGTGATTGCAAGTAAACAAGACAATATTAATGCATTAAACATATTCAGCTCATCAAATCTTTTGCCAGACGAAATAAAATTTGCAAATGGCTTGATTGAATCATATGAGATAGTTCAACAACCTACCTTAAGTAAAGAAGATTTTGATGCAGATGTGAGAGAATGGATACTTGATACTCTAGATGCTGATTCAAAAGATTATGATAACTTTGCATATAATTCAAAGATTGATGAAGATGATGCTTTTTTGAAGGATTATCTTTTTAGTGTCGAATCTTTGAAAAAAAAGCATAGGAATAAACAATGGTTCCGTAAAAGTGGTGCTAAACAAGCAAGTAATCGTTTACAAGCATTGTATAATGAAGGGATTCTTGTGAAAGTTGGGAAATCTACTCATGGGAATATGAATGTGTATGCTTTGAATACTGGTATGGATAAACCAGTTGAGGAAGTTATACCCGAATTTAAGCAATCTGCTTTAGATAAAGCAGTTAAATTGTTTAAAGTTACATATCCTGATAATTCTGATGAATTATTAGATTTCCTTAAAAATGATACTACTTCTAAAAAATCATTATTTGAAACTGTTGAACCTATCGTTAATGATTTACCTTATTTGGATGGTGTTGCAGATGAATTATAGTCAATTATTCAAAGACAAGCAACATACAATCACGATTAGGCATCGTGATAAGGATTATGCTGAACAACGAAAAAATTGGAACAGTAAAATATTTGAGAAAACATTGCAAAATCAGGATGATTATTCGGATATTTACATTACGAAATATCCTCGAAATAGGATGGTAGAATGTATTATTCTTGATTTTGATTCTGAAGATATTGCTGTTGCTTTTCAAGATGTTGAAAGGTTAAAGAATAAATTAACCTTAGAAGGGCATAATTGTGTTATTGTTGAGTCTGGAAATAAAGGATATCATCTTTATATTCAAATAAGTCCAGTATTGTTTGCTAATGCTGAAGATGAGCAAAGAGGAATTAAGGATTGGAATAAATTCTTTTCAGAGTTTGTTCATTGTCTGATATTTTCAACAAGTTTGCAAGAGTCACATCTTGAATTATCTACATTAGATGATGTGAATACTAATGCAGGCTTGACTGGAAATATTCGTTTAATTGACAGTAAACATCCAAGTTCACATAAAACTTGTAGAATAATTGAAGGTTCTTTTAAGGAAATGCAAGAACCTACTGAAAAGCAACATAGAGCATTAAGATATGCACATAGTAAGTGCGAAATAGTTGAACTAAATAAAAAAAGGAGAATTAAAAAGTTAAAAATAGATAGGTTATCAGACCCAATCCAAGCAAATGACTTACGAGAAGTCCTGCCGCAGATAACTGGAGAAGAAATTAAAGTATATGACCGAGGATACGGTTATATGAAATGCCCATGGCATAATGACAACAAACCAAGTTTATTAATAACTAAAGAATGGTTTAGTTGCAGTGCCTGTGGAGAAAAAGGAAATATATGGACTTTAAAGAAGAAAGGGCTTGTAGAATTCGATGAAAATGGGAGGATAATATGAACTTCTGCTGTAAAATAGATGATCGTGAAGACAGTAAAAGAATTGAATCAGCAATGAAGTTCTTTAATGAGAATGATGTGCAGACAAAACAAACAAGACTGCCAGTTGGAGATTACTTATTCAACGATAAATTAGTGTTTGAATGGAAAACACCTTCTGATTTTGTGTCCAGTATCATGGACAGGAGGATTTTCAAACAAACTCAAAGAATGAGGCAATATCCATTCAGTTATATTATCATTGTCGGTAATGTGTATCAGTACTTAAAAAACCAGTATTTTATTAGGAAAAAAACTTCTTTAAAGGAGTTTACTATGAAAAATTTGTTAGGTGCTTTGGCAACATTGTTGGAGCATGATAAAGTAATAATGGTTGAAAATAAGAATCAAGCATTCACTATTATGACTTATCTTGCAAAGAATATTTTAGCAAAAGATAAGCATGAACCTATCGAAAAACCAGTTTGTAAAATGAGTGATAGTGTGGGAACATTCTTATGTTGTATTGATACTATTAGTACGAAGAAAGCAATTCTTATTAAGGAGCATTTGCGATTAGAAAGTTTAAGAGATTTATTGGAGGTTACTAAAGAGGATTTGGTGGGAATCAATGGTATTGGTTCGAAAACTGCTGATAAAATAATTGGAGAAATTGGTTAGATGGTTTATGAAGTGGAGTATATTAATGGGAAATGGTGGATATTGAATGATGGGGAGATAATCAAGAGTATTGGTGGTTTCTGTGAACCTATCTCTCCAGCAATAATTAAAGAGGCTATTGAAGATGAAATTGATTTGGAACGAAGAAGAGGAATGTTTTAAGAACGAGAATAATAAAGGGAAGCGATACTGGTTAACAAGGCGTGAAGCAGAAAGAATTATTCAATGTCATGCTTTAGGGTATTCTCCACAGGAAATTTATGAAGCGGAGAATTTTCAATCCACAAAAGTAAGTACTTCAACTATTAGGAACTTCATCAATCGTTTTGAAGATGATGAAGTAGTGTTTGAAGATAAAAGACAAACAATACAAGAAGAAGTAACTGAATTACATAATCGTGTTAGGTTATTAGAAGATTGGAAAGACAAGTTTGAGTTAAACTGGTTAGGTAAATTGTTGTTTAGGGGAAAGTGAGTGTGGCTAAAGGTAAATTTTACATATTCCCAGTCAGTGACCTTCATTTAGGTCATGAGAAATTCAATAATGAATTTTTCAAATTTTGGGATAAAACATTCAGAGAAACAAGTAAAAACAAATGCATTTACTTGTTAGGTGATTTGATTGACAATCCTTCTTCACGAATTGGTGCATTTGACAGCTCTATGAGTACAGAGGATTCTGTGCAACAAGTTATTGATTTATTCAGACCACACAAAAAGTATGTTCGGTTTTGTGCAACTGGAAATCATGAAAGAAGAACAAAGAAAGATTTTAATCTTGATGTGACTAAAATTATAGCTGAAAGATTAGGTGCAGAGTATACAAGTAATGATTTCTTCGATAAATTAGAAATCAATGGCAAAGAGTTAATTGTTTATGGAAAGCATGGTACCCGTTTCAGTAAAAGCCCACAATTAGCAATGAGAGGTTTTATACAGGATATGAGTAGTATTCATGCAGATTTGTGTATGATGGGGCATAATCATTTTAGCGAATTTAGCAGTAAATATATTCGTGATTATAATGGAGGTAAAAGAAGATATTATTGTTTTACTGGACATTTCCTAAATTATGAGAATAGTTATGCACATAATCAAGGTAAAGACATGAGTTTATGTGGATTTCAAAGATTAGAAGTCACAAATAATTGTTCAATCAATAGTAAAAATTATTATTTAGATGAGGTTAGATAATGAAGTTTTCATTATATGAATTTTCAGCATTAACTAATTTTTTAAAAGGAGTTAGTAATGTTGCTGATGAAATAACATTCATTGCTTCAGAAGATGGTTTAAAATGTCAAGTTGCTTCCAAATCCATGACTACAATGTTTGAAGTGTTTTTTAAAAGAGATTACTTTGAATTATTTGAAGTAGCAGACAATGAAGCTATTAGAATAGTTCCAAGTGATTTATTTAAAATTTTAAGAACAGTGAAACATGGAGAAAGCATAATATTTGATGTGGACTCATATGAACTGCACATTATTATTGAGAGGAATCGGAGGAGGAATTTCACTATCAGTTTACTTGATGAATATGATACTTTTCGTGAATTACCCTCTTTTGATTTAAACATAGAATCAACTGTTAATTTAGATTTTTTGCTTGATTCCTTAAAAGATTTGGATTTAATGGCAAGTCCTGTAGTAATTTTAACAAGCAAAGATGGGGATTTAAAATTCTATGGATTAAATGATTATAAAGGAGCAGTTGAATGTGCAGAGTTAGGAGAAACAAATAATGATGGGAGAGCAACATACAATATAAATAATTTTAAAGATGTTATAAACTTCCCAGACATTTCAAAAGAAGTGAAACTCAAATTTGACAATGACCATCCAGCAATATTCAAATTTGAGAATAATGATGTTGAACTAACTACTTTAATAGCACCAATACTGGAGCAGTAAAAATGATTGGTTATAGTGATCATGGCGTAGGGTATCTTGACCCTGACAGACATGACCCCCAGATTTTGTATATGATTGCAGAGGAAAAAGAAGAGGAAGAAAAAAAAGAAGAATATAAAGAGGACAGGTTGGAAGATGTTGGTGTCTTCTTACATGTTGCTTTTGATAAATTATTAAGTTGGGAGGAATTAAATGAAATTTTTAGTGATAAATGGTGGTGAACACACTGGTAAAGATGTGTTGGCTCAGGCATTAAGTGTTTATGATGGTTTTGAATATATTGAACCGTACACTACTGATGAGGAGCATAGTCGTATTTGGAATACTCCTTATGTAAAAGCAGATAAAATGAGAGTGTTAATGGGAGAAAATGTTCCTTTAGTATCTACATATGTTCATGATGAAATATATGTATATTTCAAAGAAATGATGAGTGAAACTGGTTTTAATGTGTTGATTCTTGATGATGATGGTTTAACACAATTATTGAATAATTGTCCTGAAGATTCAATTATTACTGTTAGAATTGCAAAACCGGATGTTTGCTCTTGTAGAACTGGCAGTATGTATTGTGATGATAATTTTGATATAGTGATTGAGTATGATGCTTTTATAAGTGATTCTGCTCATGCAATTAAGGAGTTTGCAGACAATGTGCAGCATAAATGAATCATATAAAGAGTTTGTTAAAAGAATAATCCAAAATGGACACTGGACTTTTAAAGATGGTAAAGAAATCCTTGAAAATTTAGGGAACATAATAAGAATTGATAATCCATTAGGTTATTCTCATAAAGCAAAATATGAATTAATAACCTCTAGAGAGTTAATAGATGATATTGAAAAAGGAGAGTTTGATATAGATGGATGTCCCATCAATGGTCAGTCTTTATCATATTATGTTAAAAGTTTTAACAGTAGTGATGTTGGTGGGTTTAAATATACTTACCCTAATCGTATTAAAGCACATTTTGGAGTCAATCAATTTGAAACCATGGTTGAAAGATTAATAGATGATTTAGGGTCAAATCGTAGTGTTGCAGTTACTCTTGACCCTAAACATGACTGCTCCGAAGAAGATATTCCATGCTTACAAGTGTTACAAGCAATTGTAAGAGATAGGAAATTAACTATACATTGCTTCTTCAGAAGCAACGATATTTTCGGAGCATACTATAGTAATATGTATTTCATCACTTATATTGGTATGTTACTTGTTGAAGAATTAAATCGTAGAGATCCAGTCAATGCAAATATTGTTTTTGATGGAATTTATTATTATTCCAGTTCTGCACACATCTATAAAACTGATTATAATAAGGCTAAAAAATTGGTGGGATTATGATTTCTGCAGAAGAATTAAGCTTAGAAATAAGAGAGTCTGATGACTCTCTTCACAATATTTTTTTAAAGAATGGTTTGAGTTTAGCGGCTGCTTTTAAATTATTAGAAAAAAACACTACTGGAAAAACTGCTCCTAAGGGGAGTAAGGATTATGTTTATCTTAAAAGAAGAGTGTATATTGTGAAAAAAAATGATGTTAATTATGGGCAGTATCAAACTTTAGAAGAAGCACAATCAATTGTGAAAGAATTAAAAAAATATGATTGGGATAAAAACAAATTATGCGATATTCAAGAAGATTTAGAGATTTATGAATATAGTACTGTCCCATCAAAAATGGGTTATAGTAAGGTTTATAAAAGACATGGAAGTTTCATGTTCAAAGATTTGAAAAGTGACACAATTAAAGGTTTACATAGGCTCATGCACGAAAATGGGTATACTTTAAAAAAATCTCCTAAACAGAAAGGAAGGTCATAAATAATGAAAGCAGAAACAGTAGCATTAGCAGTAAGCAGATTTAAATTATCCCCAAATCATAAGTTAAAACTTGTGTTTAATGGTGCAGAGTACTTGTATGATAATTCTATTATGATAGAGTGTAATAATACTTGTATGACTTTATCTTCAAAATTAGATGATGGGGAAATACATACATTGTATATTGAATATCAGCTCATTCAAGGAGTTGAAGTAATTGAAGGATAAAAAAGGAATAAATCTTCGAATATCAGAGGATTTGTTAAAAGAATTTGATGATTGGTTAAGTTTATTTCTTGAAAAAGGTTATGATATTAATCGTAGTGATGCAATTTCAGCAATATTAAGTGAATATATAGAGCAAATGGAAACAACTGCACATATGGAATCAGTTAAAACAAGTGCTTATGACTTGAAATTACTAATTGATTACTATTATAATAATTATAATCTTGTACGAAGAAGGAGTAATGGTTCATGAACAAATATTCAGAAACATTGAAAACAATTATAAAACAATTCCATACTGGAGATTTTGACAATCTTGAAAGTGCAATATGGAATGCGGAACAATTACTGAAAGAATATAATGTGAAATCAGCATATGTTGATAGAGAATACAAAAACGGTTTGTTAATATGTGTTTTTTATACTGATGATGATATGTGGTTAGCAGAAGGTTTACTGTTAAAAGAAGGTTTTATTATACAGGAGAATAAAAATGAAGTGTGGATTACCGGAATTAAATAAAGAAAATGTTATGTTTATTCTTGATAAACATATTAAGGCATTAGAAATTATGAGATATACTCTGGAAGATGAAATTACAAATATTGATGAAGATAGTATAGCTTCAATACGTCAAGTAATGTTTGCAATATTATGTGCGAAAAGCATTAGAGCAGACATGAGAGAATTACATGAAGAACATACTATGTATAGTAGGAATGAGATTATAGAGTTACTTGATGAAGTCAATACCCAGTATGGTTCTGATTTAAAATTAAGAACAATGAATATAATCATTGCAACATACCTTGGGAACTTGTATAAGGATATCTATAAGTTAGATGCTTGCTCCGGATATGCAAAGTATGTTTTTGATGTTGAAGAGATAATGCCAATCTTAAAAAAGAAGGTAGAAGGAAAATGAATCAGTTAAACGAAGAGATTAGAGTTATTCAAACTCAAATCTCTTATTTAGAAGATAAATTATATCATAGTAAAAATTTAATGTCTGGAGAGCAAATCAGAAGCACAACAGACAAAATAATTGAATTAAGACAAGAATTAAAAGTAAGATTAAAACAAATTGAGGAATGAATATGTGTGAATCACCAGAAAAATTACAGGAATTATTCTTACAAAAAAGAGAATCATTGCTTGGGAAATGGGTTACTTTAAAATTAAATGATGATTCTGTTATTAAATTACGGATTGAAGGTGTTGGTGGAAGAGCAGTTAAATTAGGTAAATTTATGAATTATGATAAAATATTTGAAGAAGATGATTTAGTTGCTAAACAATTACTTGAAAAGGTGCAGAAATTATGATGAAAATAATATTATTAACTGGTGAAAGTGGAGTGGGTAAAACAACCATTTCAAAGAAATTATGTGAAGATCATCCGTTTCATGAAGTGATGAGTATTTCAACAAGACAACCACGAAATGAAGAAGATGATGACCATTTTTATATTGATAAAGAAGATGCTTGGGATTTCTTTTTAATGGGAGGTATTATAGCTTCAACAGTTTTTGGTGGGGAGTTATATTTCACAAATTCAGGTCAATTTCTTGAAGAGATGATTAATGTTTATGTTGTTGATGATTTAGGTGTGCTTGATTCTATAAATTACTGGTTGCCGAGAGGTGCTGATATTTATATTGTGAAAATTGTTTCTGATAGGGAATGTGACCGTAAACATAGGGATTATCAAATATTACCTGACTGGTGTTTTGATTTAATTATTGAAAATGATGATTTAGATAGAACTGTTGAGAAAATCAAGGAGAGAGTATTATGACTGATTGGTGGAGTATATTAGGTGGAGGAGCAATAATTGTATTGTTAGTATTTATTGTTTGTTTGCCTTTAATCTGTACAATTATATTGGGAACTTATTTTGCTACATTATTAGGTTTAACTGGTATCGTTTGGTGGAGTTTCGTAATCTTATTTTGGATAGTGTTAATGTCATTAATTACTTTTTTAGGAAAGGCAAAATAACTATTGGGAGGAGAGTGTACTATGAGTGTTTTAAGTGATAGAGATATTCTTGAAAAATGGGATGAATTATTTTCTTACACTGATAAGAACTTAGCATGGCTTCAAAATCGGATTCAACCTGCAAGTGTTGATTTGCAGTTAGATAACACACTTAAAAATATTGATGGTGAAACATTCAATTTAGATGAAAAAAGTATGTATGTATTGCAACCGGGGGAATTCATATTAGGTTCAACAGTAGAATATGTAACAATTCCTCATGATATTGTTGCTCGTGTTGAAGGCAGATCAAGTGTAGGGAGATTGGGTGTGATGGTTCATGTGACTGCAGGATATATTGACCCTGGTTTTAAGGGTAATATTACCTTGGAGTTGTTTAATTGTAGTGATAAGCCTTTTCAGTTGAATTTTGGTGATTATTTGTGTCAGATTGTTTTTGAAACCTTAAGTAGTCCTTGTAAACATCCGTATGATGGTAAGTATCAAGGAGATGTGGGTACTGTTTGCAGTAGAGGGAGTTTGGAAAAATGATTGATTTGGTAATAATTATTTCAATCATATTCTGTGTTATTCTTATAGCAGATATTATTTTAACATTTAGAGGTATAAGAAACAACCAGAAACGATTTGCTGAAGCAATAAATAAGATGAAGTGGGAGAGAACTGGGAGAACTACATTGAAAACGAATATCTATGACAGATTTGATAATGTTATCAGAATTCTTATACTTTTATAGATTCAAAATTCCTATAGATACTGCTTTAAAAAACTTACCAACAGACACTGTTCTTACATCAGTCTTAAGCGACATAAAATATACTTTAGAGTTAAAAGATTGTGGTAACCCCAGTTATGACCTCGAAGATTTAAAAGTTGTTAGACACTTGTTAAATCATTTTCCTGTTCAAACAGCATTGAATATTATCGAGGGGAGTATTCATATGTCAATGCCCCTCAATAAATATGTGTATTGGAAAGCTTCAGACATAGAGGAGGATATTAAAGATAAATTAAAAGGAGAATAAAAGAATGAAAGTAGGAAGGTTGATTGAGGTATTAAAACTGGTATCTCCAGATACCGAGGTAATGTGTGGAGTTACGGGAGAAGATACACCTACATTACTCACAGTAAACTTGTTTGATGTAGAGAAAACACAAAAATATGAAGTAAAAGCTGTTTTACAAAAACCTAATGATGACAAATATTGTACATTGTTGATAAAAGAGGTGAAAAAATAAATGAAATTTAAAGTTGTAGGCGAATCTTTTAAGAAATATGCCGAAAAGGACCCCGAGAGGATAGACCCCCATACGAATGACAAAACCTTTGAAGATATTTATAATGAATTAAAAAAAGAAAGGTTAGATTTATGTTATAAGGAGGCATCAAAAAAGAGAGAGAGTTATTATCAGAGGGATAAAAAATGAAAGAAGAGAAGTTAATTGATAAAATATTACAAGAAATGAATTCTATGCCCGACCCCATAAGTATGAGTCTCACAGAGTTTAATGCTTTCGAACAATATGTGGAGCTTTGTATTCTTAGAGAGTATATCATAATTTTTCACTTAATTCTCATAAGGAATATATTAATATAATATATAGATTATGTAGTATATAAATGTATTGTTTTTCTATTTAAAATAAGTAAAATTTAAAGAAAAGCTCGAATTACTATTACTTCAACATTTGCAGATTCCCTTGTATGAAATTCATAAATTTTAGGAATAGGAAAATTATATCTGAAAATATGAGTAATTTCCAAATCATTTTTTTCAAAATAGCTAATTAAAAACTCTTCAGTTGACGCCATGTGAAATGAATACAAAACTTTTGGAGACAGTTCAATAGCCTTACTGATAAATTTTAAATCAGCACCTTTTTTTGCATTTTTTTGTGATCCGAATGGAGGATTTTGAAAAATAGTATCAACATCAAAGTCATTTTCCAAATCACAAATATCACTGCATATAAAATCAACATCCCCGCAATAACTGCTGGCCAGATCAGTTGAATCCTTATCAATATCCACACCAATAGCTGAAGCTGCACCTAATAATTTAGATGCAATTGCAAATATTCCTGTTCCGCAGCCTAAATCCATTACTTTTTTATCTGCGATATCCCCTAAAGAATATGCATTCCACAGCAAATCTGCTGCAATAGTGGCAGGTGTAGAATACTGTTCCATGTCTACTTTCGGATTTGGATGCTTTGGAACCTTTTGTATGGCCATTTCCAAATGTTTCTTTTTAGTAATTTTCTTCATCTAAACAACATATTTAATTATTATTTCTTATATAATTATATTATTAATAAAAATTAAAAAGAGGTTTCGAATGTTTGAAAAGATATTAATTGCAAATAGAGGAGAAATTGCAATAAGAGTTATGCGTGCCTGTCGTGAGCTTGATATCCAAAGCGTAGCTATATACTCTGATGCAGATACAACATCTCTTTATACAAACTATGCTGATGAAAGCTATCCTTTAGGTAATCCTTCTCCAGCCAAGTCTTATTTAAATATAGAAAAAATCATAGATATTGCACTTGAATCCGGAGCAGATGCTATTCACCCGGGATATGGATTTTTAGCTGAAAACCCTAAATTTGGTGAAGCATGTGAAAAAAATGGAATTAAACTTATAGGACCTACAGGTGATGTAATCCATCAAATGGGAGATAAAATAACTTCAAAAGCTCTTATGAAAAAAGCTGGAGTTCCTGTTATTGAAGGTACTCCTGAAGGAGTTAGTGACATTGAGGAAGCTAAAGAAATAGCCAGACAAATTGGATATCCCGTAATTGTAAAAGCTTCTGCAGGTGGTGGGGGAATTGGTATGCGTGCTGTTTATGAAGAAGATGAATTAGTACGTGCAATTGAATCTACCCAGTCTGTTGCTTCTACAAACTTTGGAGACTCAACTGTATTTATTGAAAAATACCTTGAAAAACCTAGACACATCGAATTTCAGTTATTGGCTGATGAACATGGAAATGTTATTCATGTAGCAGACAGGGAATGTTCCATCCAAAGAAGACATCAAAAGTTACTTGAAGAAGCACCTTCTCCAATTATGACTGAAGAGCTTAGGGCTGAAATGGGAGCAAGTGCAGTAAAAGCTGCAGAATATATCGGCTATACCAGTGCAGGTACTGTTGAATTCCTGTACGACAACGGCCAATATTACTTCCTTGAAATGAACACACGTATTCAGGTAGAACATCCAATTACAGAACTTGTTACCAATACTGATTTGATTAAAGAACAAATAAAAATAGCTAATGGTGATGAACTCAGTTACGAACAAAAGGACATACAAGTATCAGGTCATGCAATAGAATGTCGTATTAATGCAGAAGATCCATTAAATGACTTTGCACCTAACCCTGGTAAAATTACCGGTTACAGATCTCCAGGAGGACCTGGTGTACGTTTAGACAGTGGAGTTTATATGAATTATACCATTCCTACTTTCTATGATTCAATGATTTCAAAATTAGTAACCTGGGGAAGAACCAGAGACGACTCCATAGCCAGAATGAAAAGAGCATTAAGCGAATACATTATTTTAGGAGTTAAAACTACAATTCCATTCCATAAAGCTATCTTAAGAAATCCTAACTTTATCAGCGGTGACTTAAACACTCACTTTATTGACCAATACAAAAACGGTATTGAAAGTGAAATGGTTAATGTAATTGCAGAAGATTTGGAAAATGTAAATAAAATGAAATCCACTTTCATGCCAAGTAAAAAAATAGCTGCAATTTCTGCTGCTGTTGGATCTTACTTAAATACTGCTAAAAACCAACAAATGAATAAAAAATAAATTTGGGGATTTACAAATGCAAAATGAAATAGTAAAGCTATTAAAAAAAGAGGGAAAATTATCTGAAAAAACTATTGATGAATTAAGCAATATTGAAATTAGTGATTTTTCCGATTTAGTTAGAGAACTTGGAAAAGAAGAAACTAAGTATATTAAAAGGGACAAAATCTCAAAAAATCTAAATACCAAATACATTGGTAAAGATATGTATATATTTAATGAAGTAATGTCCACAAACACAATAGCTAAATTTTTATCAATGAACGGCGTTGGAAACGGGGCAGTTGTAATTTCTGAAAAGCAAACAAAAGCTAGAGGACGATCAGGTAAAAATTGGGAATCTCCTCTTGGTGGTGTTTGGTTGTCAATTATATTGAATCCAAATGTAACCCACTCAAAAATCCCATTAATTACCCTTGCAACTGGTGTAGCTGTTGAAAATACATTAAAAAGAATAGGCATTGAAAATGCTGAAATAAAATGGCCTAATGACATTTTAATTCAGGATAAAAAAGTGTGCGGAATACTAACCGAAGCTATAACCAGCTTTAACACTATTGAAAGTGTCATTATTGGTGTTGGAATTGATGCAAACATAAATACTGAAAACTTCCCTCAGGAATTGCAGGAAAACATGACAACATTAAATGAGGAAATAGGTGAAAAAGTTGATGAAAACATTCTAATTAGGTTATTCTTAGAAGAATTTGAAAAAATCAGCGAACAGTTCATAAATGAAGAATACGAAACTATCTTAAAAGAATGGAGAAAAAACTCCTATACCATCGGAAAAATCGTAGAAGTGCATGAACCATTTAGCAAACCTTATGACGGTTATGTTTTAGGCATCAGCAGAGACGGATCATTAGTTGTAGAAAAAATTGACGGAACTTTAGAAAAAGTAATATCTGGAGAATGTATAATTAAGAAGTAAATACAATCTCCCTGCATTTATCTTCATTTGTAACTACTTCCTGTAGCTTATTAAATGAAGATTCTATTTTTTTATTTAAATCATTTAAATCTAAATTAAATGCATCTTTTGTAGACAAATCAAATCTTATTGTTGTAGATGCACCAGGCATTGAAACTGGGGGAATTGTAATAATTCCATGCTCTTTTAATAATATAAATGCAAAAATAAATGCCAAATCATCATCAGATAAATTATGTGAAACTTTGATTTCATTAGCTAAATCATGAGATGAAATCATGACCCCTGTCGGAGTTTCACTAAAAGCATTAAAATTCTTATTTAATAATTTAAACAGCTCTTCTTTTCTTGAAAATCCTCTAATTAAATTTTCACCATTGAAATTTTTAATACCATTAACCATAGCTAAAATAGCTGGCGGTTGTGCTTCAAGACCAAACTGGTTAGCTTTAACTTTAATTTTATCAACTAAATCTTTACGACCAGCCATCAATCCTCCTCTAGGACCTGGCATTAATTTATCAGTACTTGTAATTGTAATATCTGCACCTAAATCACAGGCTTTTTTCTGGTTAAATACAACAGTTCTAAGTCTGGCTCCTGATGCATCATCGACCATGACCGGAATATTTTGTTCGTGAGCCATTTCAATGACTTTTTTGAAAATATCTTCATCAATTACTTTATGATCCATTGTTGAGCCTGTTACAACAACTAAAGAAGTATTTTCAGGTATTTCAAATTTATCAAAATCATCAGTTTCAAAATAATTAGCTTTAACTAATTCACAGCTTCTTGGAATAGACGGATGAGCCGGCAATTGGGCAAGGTAGTGAACTACATTGGAACCTTCATCAACTAATGAAAGAATAGTGGCCAATATACCTGAAGAAGTTCTGTTAAGTGGAAGAATTTTTTCTCCACCTAAATGTTTTTTTCCAACTTCCTGAATTTCATCCTCAAAAATAGCCGGTCCGACATAAGTTTCAAGTAAGCTTAATTGGGATGATGAAGCAATAAATCCTCCAGATAAACCTGTTAAATCATATAATTCATTACGACCTTTAGTTTCAATGATGTTTTTTATAATAGATAAAGCATTTTCTCTTTTTTTAACTTCATCTAAAGAATTGTTAACTATCATCTAATCAGAGTCGAATTCTAATGTAAAGTCTTTGAAAGCTTCAACAAATGCTTTTAAATCTTTTTCAGGCACTGGCATTTGAACAAACTGTTCGTTTTCAGGTTCTTCATATGAATATTCCGCATCAGTAATTTTACCTTCAGGTGTTGTCCACAAAATTAAGCTGTCACTTAATTCTTCAGGTTTTTTGTTAGGGAAAAATATTTCTACAGAAGCTCCTAACTGTACAAAAAACTTTTCTTTTTCTTCATCACTTTTATTTACTTTTTTGATTTTTCTTACTCTTGATTTCAATTTTTTTTCAGCAAGTTCATTTATATCTGGCATTTATAACACATCCTGAAACTTTATTTATATATAATCTAAATTATAGTTAAAATTCACATATTATATAAGCATTCTTATTTGATTTAAAAATCAGTCATATAAACTGTTACCTTCACTATCCATAGCTACTATAAGCGGTCCAAAATCTTTAACTTTCAAATTCCACATAGCTTCCGGCATTCCTAAATCCAGCCAGTCAACACTTTCAATTTCTTCAACTGCATCAACATAAAGTGCTGCACATCCACCAGTAGCTACAACATACAATGCATTGTTTTTAACTAAAGCTTTCCTTACTGTATCATCCATTCCTCCCTTACCTATTACTATTTTAGGCCCCATATCAATAACATCACTTTGATAAGGATTCATTCTCATGGAAGTGGTTGGACCTACAGCTACCATTTTATATCCGTTTTCATCTTCAGATATAATTGGTCCTGCATGAAATATTGCTGCACCTTCAATATCCAACGGAGCACCCTGTTCCAGAATTCTTTTATGTGCTTGGTCTCTTGCAGTGATAATATTTCCAGTTAATGTAATTACATCTCCAATTTTTAAGTCAGTTAAATCTTCGTTTTTAACCGGCACTTTAATATTTTTTTCCATTTGGTCACCTTGTAAATTATTATAAATATATAAAATTTTTAGCTTTTATAAATTTAATGGGTAGACACCAATGCTCTTTTCAAAACTTTGGTGATTTAAAATTTTCTGATAAAAATTAGTTTAAAATTTTTAATCCTGTTTAAAAAACTTAAAATAATCGGAATTAATGACTTATTATGTTTCGAATCAGTTTTTTAAGAAAAAATTTTCTAGTTTTTCTTCATTTATTTTATAATTATCAATAATTTTTCCATCTTCCATATGCAAAATATGGGAACACACTTCCATTATTAATTCAAAATCATGGGTGATGATAAATGAAGTAACACCTAATTTTTGAAGATAAACTAAATTTTCGCTAACTTTCATCATATTCTTCAAATCAAGCCCACTTGTCGGTTCATCAAAAATCAGAAATTCCTTACCTGAAGCAATAGCAGATGCAATGGCAACTCTTTGCTTTTCACCGCCGGACAATGCCATAGGGTGCATTTCTTTTAGATGAATCAGATTTAAGTTTGTTAAAATTTCCTCAGCAACACAGATATTTTCATCATTCATACTCAGCAATACTTCATCCAGTACACTTTCAGTGAATAATTGATGATTAACATCCTGCATCACCATATATGTCTTTTTAAGCAGCTCCTTTCTTTTCAAATGATTATCTCCCCAAATAATTTCCCCTTTGCAGGACTTTTTAAGTCCACATAGACAATTTGCAAAAGTAGATTTTCCAGCACCATTTTTTCCAATGACTGCAATTATTTCATTTTTTGGGATTTTAACTTCATCAATATTTAATACCTGATTTTTGCCATATTTAAAATTAAAATTTTTAAGTTCAATCATTTCATGATTATTTGAATAATACTCACTATGATTAACAACCAATTTTTTCAAATTTAATTGTCTTAAACCGTAATCCCTATGGTCAATATGTCTGAACTGGTCCATAGACCATTCATTAGTAATTTGCCCTTTTTCCATAAATATAACTCTATCAACAACATTACTTAAAAAGAACAGTTTATGTTCAGCTACAATAACCGTTTTTCCGGATTCTTTCCATTTCTTAATAATATCTTCCAAATCCCAACTAGATTCCGAATCTAAATTTGATGAAGGTTCATCAAGGACAAATATGTCGGGAAAAACTGCAGATACTGATGCTCCGGCAATTTTTTGCTTTTCGCCCCCAGACAGTTTAAAAATGTTTTTATCAAGAAGATGCTGTAATTTAAAGTCGTTTACAACATAATTCAATCTATTTTTTATTTCATCAGTATTCATTGCAAGATTTTCGCACCCGAAAACTATTTCACTTGTTGTATCCACATTGAAGAATTGTGTTTTTGGATTTTGAAAAACAGAACCTACATATCTTGATATTTCATAAATTGGCATTTCACTTATTAAATTACCATCCAAATATACATTTCCCTGTCTTGTTCCATCGAAAAAGTTGGGAATAATTCCGTTTATCATACGTGTTAATGTTGTTTTTCCGCAACCTGATTCACCACAAAGCAGAATGACTTCACCTTTTTCAATATTCTGATTAATATCTGCCAGATTACAGTTATTCTTACTGTTGTCATATGAAAATGAAACATTATCTATTTTAAGCAAAAAAGACACCACCTAAAAAATAATATACATAAACTCCCAAACCGATTAATGAAACTGTCAGTAATGTATAATCTATTTTATTTAATTTAACTTCCATAAAATGAGTTCTGGGTTCAGGATTACTTAATCCCCTTGTTAAAGAAGCTGCAGAAAGTTCATCTGCTGTTTTAATAGCGCTGACCAGAATAGGAATCATATAAAATTCCACCAGTTTTAAAGGATTTTTCAATGATTTAACATTCAAACCAAAACCTCTCATTTTCATTGCATTAGTTATTGATTTAATTTCTTCATAAACTGACGGAATATACCTAAAGATAACTGAAAGCGGAATAGTGACCTCTTTTGGAATATTGCTTTTTTCCATGGACACTATAAATTCACTCACTTTTGTTGTTGTGACTGTATAATACCCCATCATCAAAACAGGCAACATTCTAGTGGTCGTATAACTAAACATTATCATCAATATTGCAATTATGCCTGTTGCAGTTGGAAGAAGATAAATCTGAATATATTTTGCAACAATATACATTAAAATATAACTTAAAGCAATACCAATACGATTTGAAAAAAATAAACAAATAAATGGAATTAAAACTAAAATTCCACTAATGTATAACGGCACTTCATTAAAAACCATGAAACTTATCAAAACCAAAATTATAATTTTAGTTCTTGGATCCAATTTAAAATTTAGTTTTAATCCCATAATATCACCTTAGGCAATACCTGCTTTTTCAAAATGTTTTTTCAAAACAATTTTTCCAATATATGCACCGATTAAAGCAACAACAAATGTAGCAATTATCAAAATAATCAGCATTTCATTTGTTAAAAACGGTAAAATTACATTTACATAGTCAGTTCCCATTGACGCACGAATTGATTCAACAAAATAATCTCTTAAAATGTAAAACGGTAGCATATTACCAAATATTCCCAATGAGAAAAATCCATAACTGATAATTGAATTTTTAATAGAGGAATAATCTCCAATTTTTAAAACTACATCAGCCATCAATCCACAAAGCGTATAGACTACAATTGGAATCCATGTGTGACCGCTTAAAAACATTACAATTCCCAAAACCAAACCCAACAATGAAGTCATTCCAAATTTATCAACTCTTGTTAAAAACAGCATATATGGAATTCCTGCAATTAATGCTACAATGACCGGCAATGCAATCATCAGTATTGGGATATATCCCAGCATTCCAAAAATAAAAATTGAAACTGTCAGTATCACTGCAAAAATACCTACAGTGATTAAATCTTTTACATTTAACATTTTACTCATTAATATTACCTCCTATTTTATATTATACTAATGAAAATAATCCTGAGAATCTAAATTTGCCATTCTCCACTTAAGTTCTGTAAATCAACCATCTTTTTAAACAAACCATTATCTGCAATTAGTTCTTCAGGCATTCCCTGCTCCACAATTTTGCCATCATCTAAAACAACAATTCTATCAGCATTAGCTATTGTTCTCATCCTATGAGCAATGATGATGACTGTCTTGTTTTTAATCAACTCAGACAATGCCTTTTGGATTTTAGATTCATTTTCAACATCTAAAAATGAAGTTGCTTCATCCAATAAAATTACATTTGCATCTTTTAGAAGTGCCCTTGCAATTGAAATTCTTTGTCTTTGACCACCTGAGAGCAACTCACCATTTTCACCAATTACAGTATCATATCCATTTGGAAGTTTAAAAACAAACTCTTCACATTCTGCAAGACGAGCAGCTTCAATCACTTCTTCATCAGTTGCATCTTTTCTTCCAACACGAATATTTTCCAAAATTGAATTATTGAACAATATTACATCCTGAAAAACAATTGAAAAGTTTTCCAGAAGCTTTTCTGAGTCCAATTTTGATAAATCCTGACCTCCAAGTGATACTGTACCTGATACAGGATCCCAAAATCTTGCGGCAAGCTTTGAAACTGTACTTTTACCTCCGCCAGACGGCCCTACAAGAGCTGTAACTTCACCCTGCTTTGCAGTAAATGAAATATCAGTTAAAACATCCTTCAAATCATCGTAATTAAAACTGACATTTTCAAATTCGACATCATAACTGTCCAAAGAATAATCAGCCAAACCTCCTTCAACTACAAGACTTTCAATTTCCTGAGCCCTTGTAATTTTATTGTCCATCATAAATATTTCTGCCAAAAATATCAATCCGTTTTCCAGTGGAGAATAAACTGTTGCAGATGCTATCAAGAATATTAAAAAGGTAAAAATTGATATTTGCGAATTTATTATTAGATATGAACCTAAAAGGATTACAGATACAATTCCTAAATTTAATACAACTTTTCCAACTATTACTCCCGAGGTAGCCATTAATTCAGCATTAATTCTTGATTTTTCAATTGTTGAAGTTAAACTGCCAATTTTTCCATAATATTCCTCTTCACAATTGTAGGATTTCAAATCCCCAATTGATTCAATGCATTCCTGCACAGCATCCCCACAATTAAGCAAATCAGCCATTATTCTATCCCCACCAATATAAATAAGTCTTTTGGAGATAAATAAGATTATAAATGCAACAGGGACTACCCATAAAAGCGCAATAGCCAATCTCCAGTCAAATAGAAACATCCCCACTGAAACAATACATAGTGAAATGATTGAACCCATCAATTGCGGAACCGCATGTGAGAAAACATGCTCCAAATCAGTACAATCATTCATTATTGTTGCAGTCAGATCAGCCAAATCCCTATTTTCAAAAAAAGATAATGGAAGTTTCCTTAAATTCTCACCAAGGTTGATTCTTCTGTTTCCACTTTCAACATATGTTGTATTGAATACAAAGTGATACTGCTTCCATGCAAAGGCAAAAATAATTCCTAAAACAATCAGTATCAATAAAATAAATATTCCAAGATTTGGATCAATTATTTCGCCCACTGTTAATTGCTCCACCCACAGATAAATAAGTAATGCATATAAACCAACGGGAAACATAAATGATATGTTCAAAAGTGCAGTATAGAAAATTCCTTTAATCAAGTTGTCAGAACCCTCTTTTGTAAGTCCAAATCTTTTAGTAAAAAACTCAGATAACATCATATCGCCTCGCTTTTAACTTTCCACTGGATTGATTGGTTAAATTCATCCCACATTCTAGAGTAAATGCCCCCACTATCAATCAGAGTATGGTGGTTGCCTTCTTCAACAATTCGTCCATTTTCAACCACATAAATTTTGTCTACATTTTTAACTGAGGACAACCTGTGCGCAATCATAATGACTGTTTTGTCTTTAGTAATTTCTGAAATTGCTTTTTGAATCAGATATTCATTTTCCGGGTCTGCAAGTGCAGTTGCTTCATCCAAAATAATTATTGGAGCATCCTTAAGAACCGCTCTTGCAAGTGCAATCCTTTGCTGTTGACCTCCTGAAAGATAGGTTCCTTCACTTCCCATTACAGTATTTATTCCGTCCGGAAGCTCATCAATAATATCGTCACATTGGGTTAAACTCAATGCTTTTTTAACATCATCTCTTGATGCACCCTTACGACCAATTGCAACATTATTGTAAATTGAATCTTTAAATAATGTCGTATTCTGGAATACGAAAGAAATATTTTTCATCAATTCCTTTGTTGAAATACTTCTTACATCAACATCCCCAACTTTAATTGAACCCTGATTAACATCCCAAAATCTTGGAATTAATGATGCAATTGTGGTTTTGCCCCCTCCAGAAGGGCCAACTAATGCAACAGTTTCATTTTCATTAATTTTTAAATTCACATCATTTAAAATATGTTCATCACCATAGGCATTTTCATAATCAAAATAAACTCCTTCAAACTCTATTGAATGATTTTTAGGTTTTTGAGGATTGATTGGGTCAACTAAAGGGTTTTCATTTAGAATAGCTTCTATACTGTCTAAAGCACAACTTGCCAACATCCAATCTTGTGAAACTGTCATTATTTTCATCATCATTACAGCACAGATTGGTGTGAAAATAATGTAAAACATGAAGTTTGCAAAGAATTTTACATCTACAACTGATCCTGCAAGAAGTATTCCTGCTGGAATCAACAATGCAAAAAATCCGTTGATGGATACTGTAAATGCAGTCATAGGAATATGAGTTGACATAGAATATTCAGCCGAAAATTTTCCGTAGTTTTTGATGGCATTGATAAAGTTTTTAAATGAGTAAATACTTTGTTGAAATGCTTTTGTAACTGGAATTCCTCTTACATATTCTACTGCTTCTCCGTTCATTTCCTCCAAATATTTCTCGTATTTCTCCATGCTATTTCTGGATTCTTTTGAAAACATAGGATACATAAATACAAAACATAATATGATTGGAATCAGACAGATTAACCCTAAACGCCAATCAAAACTAAATAACAAAATTAAAAATACTATTGGAGTCACAATAGCTCCTGTCAAATCAAACAATTGATGAGCAAGGAATATTTCAGTTTTTGCAGTGCTGTAATCAATTATCTTTCTAAGACCCCCACTTGTATGGTTTGAAAAATAACCTAAAGGCAACTTAAGTAAATGCTTTATAGCTGCATCTTTCATGTTTTTCTCATTTTTAAATGCGGACAAATGTGTACCCATCAGACCAAAAAAGTTTAAAATTATTCCTAGTACTGCAAATGTAAACGCATTTATCGCATAAACATCCAAGTTTTGGGCTTTTGTAAAATCATGGACAACCGCCAATAGGGCATTGACCACATCCCATATATAAACAAATGGAACCAATAAACATATTGCACTTAAAGCTGATAAAAACATACCTACAATTGTCAAATATTTATAATTACCCGAGTAATTCAATAATCTAATAAATTTATTTTTATTTTGAGTTTCTGGCATCATTATCGCCTCAAATAATAATTTAGGTTTACCTAAAAATTTAAAATTAATCTAAAAGGACAAAACACTAAAAATATTCTAAAAAAACAATTAAGAAATAATTTAATGTATTTTAATTAAAAATAACTAGATAACCTAATATTTACTATAAAGTATTATTTAATTAAATATATAAATATTTTTGAACTAAAAAGACAATAAATATACCAAAAAGACAAAATCTATTTTTTATACTCCGACGGAGTGCAACCGATATATTCTTTAAATGCCTGAGTGAATTTTGAAGGTGATGAATAACCTACCATTTTTGATATTTCAGAAATTGTATAGGAACCTCCTTCGATTAGTTTGCAGGCATATTCCAATTTATATTCCTTTCTCCATTTAAAAATAGGTTTGCCGTGAACTTTTTTAAAACACTTTTTTAAAGTCGTTTTGCTGATGCCATAATTATCTGCAAGTTCATCTATAGTAATTTTACTTTCCAAGTCATTAATCAGCTCATTTTTTACATCATCAACAATTTTAACCTGCTGTTTGGTAAGGGAAATATTTTCATGAACATCAAAGTTTGTAATCGAGAAAAACAATAATAATTCAAGACATTTTAATTTAAAATAAGATAATTTAATTCTATTGTCAACATGGTACAATTCACCAATAACATGGTCAATTTTATTATTTGAACGAAGCAATACATATCCTTGAGATTTTTTCAGAAGTTCATAAAATTCAATCAAGTCAAAATCAGGAATATACTGCTTGACATAATCATTAGCCATATCAACATCAATGAAAATCTCTAAACCATTATAAAATCCTAATGGAAAGTCAGAACATGTTTTTGTCATATCATAAATATTAATGCACAAATCCCCTTTTCCAAAATAAATTATTTCATCATCACCAACACTATAAGCATACCTGCCGTCCAAACAATGATTTATCATAAGCAATCTTGAAGAAATTTTTTCTTCAACATATACATTTTCATGATTTTGCAAATTAATGTCAATAAATGCTAAGACTATTCCGGGGAATAGAGAATATGTTTCAAACTGACCGTATTCACCCAAATCAATGATTTTTTTATAGTCATCCCCGGTTATGGAAAAGTCAGTGACAAACACATCACCAAATAATTCAAAAAGATTTTCATTCATGCCTTTAATTATATCAGCTCTGATATAAAACATTTCAACATACACCGCATTAACTAATCAATGTTAAATTTAATATACTGCCGTGACCAAATTTTTAATTAAATAAAGTATGCTCTGGTCAATTAGGAAAATGTTTTCTATTTTGACAAATTTAATATATTTGTTAGGACCAACTTTTATATGAGTATAAAACAAAAAAGGATAAATTACCATGTCAAGTATGAGTAGTGTTGCAGGACTATCTAAATATATTACAACCTTACCCAAAACTGAAAAATCAATAACAGCCATGTTTATTATAAGCTTCATATCAGGAGCAGTCTACTTTATAATTAATCCAAGCCCCGAACTTGGTATGGTGGAAAATATTATTTTAGGAGGATTATTCAGCTTAATAATACTTGGAATCAGTTCAATAATTGGTGGAGGAGTCAATCAACAGATCGTAAGTGGTCTACATGGTATTAACTTAAAAATCAAACATTCCATGTTTTTATCTGCACTTTCAATGACTATTGTCTGTATTCTTTTAATAATCGGCGGAATTCTTACACACTTTTTTGAAACAGACTTCTTTTTGAATTCCTTACTGTTCGGATGTGTTTTAATTTATGGAGTCAATACACTGGTATTTTGGACAACCTCCAAAATCAGTTTTACAAAAGCTGCAACTGTTGGAATAATCCAACCATTAATCATGCTGGCCATGTATGTGCTGATTACTTTTTTAGTAACTGACACAAGCTTTTTAGGTTCTGATTTAATCCAAATGACAATAAAAGTAATAATAGCAAGTATCATTTTTATATTGGCTATTTACTCATTTATTACAATAGCAGGATCTCCTTTAAAGAAAAATCTTGGTATCGGAATGCTGGATTTGCTCAGTCTGTTTATTGCTCATATGAATGAAGGATCCAATTCTCTCGAATCATTGTTTGAAAACATGAGTGAAACTGTTGAAACAATGGTTACATTTATTAGTTTCAAAGGAAAAAATGGGATAAAATCTTTATTTATTTCACCATTTGTCCATCCGGGACCTTTGGGGGATTTGGGCGGTTCCAATATGCCGACAATACTTGCAAATAAGTTTGACCATTTTACCATGGTGGCTCACGGACCTTCAACCCATGACTTCAATCCTGTCAGAACAACTGAAATTGACAAAATAGAAAATGCCGTAAAAGAAGGTTTGGAAGAAATTGAATACGCGAAAGATGCAAGTATTTTTACCAGATACAATTCAGAAAAAGCAAACATTGGAGTGCAGTTCTTTAATAAAGGTATGGTTATTTTAAGTACATTTGCACCAAATGACAGTGATGACATTGAATTTGGTGTAGGTCTTACAATGATGACTCAAAGTAAAAGTAAATGTGATGTTAAAGACTCCGTCATTGTAGACTGTCACAATTCATTTGCTCCTGAAAGTGGAGAAGTTTTACCTGGAAATGAAGAGGTATTCCAATTAATTGATGTTATTGATAAAATCCAATGCAATCATCAAAGAGATACTCTAAAAATAGGATGTTATGAAAACATAATGCAGGATTTAAATAAAAATGAAGGTGTCGGTGAAAGCGGTATTAAAACCATGGTTGTAGAAGTAGCTAATCAGAGAACTGCATATGTCCTGTTTGATTCAAACAATATGGAAATCGGATTTAGACAAGAAATTATTGATGCTACAAAAGATTTGGATATTGATGAAATAGAAGTGATGACAACTGATACCCATACAGTCAACACAATATCCAGAGGATACAACCCAATTGGAATTGTAAAAAGAGGCGAAATTATTGAATATGTTAAAATCAGTATTAATGAAGCTATAAAAGATTTAGAAGAAGTTGAAGTTGGAACTGGAACAAAAAGAATTAAAAATCTCCATACATTCGGTCCTAATAACTCAACAGAATTAATATCAACAATCAGTTCAATTGTTGCAGTTAGTAAAATTATAGCTCCAGTTTTATTAATTACTGCATTAGTAATTGTATTTATTTGGATATTTTATGGTGGTTTATAAATATGCCACCAATAAAGTATATGTCATAACCCATCCAACAAGGAACGGCATTATTCCATCCCATAACCATTGGGAAAATCCGGATATTTCATCTCCAAATTGTTTTTGAGCAAGTTGCCCAACAAAATATAGTATAATAAATGCAAGTGCGGTTGCAAAAACATCGTTTTTAATTCCAAACCAGCTTAATGTGAATCCAGTAGAAATAATACCTGTAATGATACCAACTACTAAATGAAGACTTGTTATTTTAATTGTAGTGTCCATTTATTTCCTCCAAAAAATTAAATAAATATAATTATTATTAATTATACTATATTAAACTATTGATATTTATAATAAAAAGGTGTAAACAATGAAACCTATGTCTAATGTAGACATTTTTACAATAACTGATGAATTAAATAATTTATTAACCGGTGCAAGAGTAGACAAATCATTTCAACCAACAAAAGATATTGTTGTAATGAGATTTCATGTAGCTGGAACCGGAAGGATTGATTTAGTAATGGAATGCGGTAAAAGAATCCACACCAGCAAATATCCTCTTGAAAATCCTATTAATCCTCCTGTTTTTCCAATGCTTTTAAGAAAAAGGATAAAAGGTGCCAATGTAGTTAGTATAACCCAACATAATTTTGATAGGATTATTGAAATTAAAGTTAAAAAAGACAAATACTACACTATTGTTGTTGAACTGTTCGATAAAGGAAATATTATCCTTTTAGATGAAGACAACAACATAATATTGCCTCTTAAAAGGAAACGTTTTAGTGATAGGGACATTAGTTCTAAAAAAGAATACCAGTTTCCAGAAGAAAGGGGAATTGATCCTATCAGCATAAGTGAAACTGAACTGAAAGAACTGTTTGCCAGTTCAGATAAGGATTTAGTTAGAACATTAGCTATGAATAATTTGGGAAGCCTATATGCTGAAGAAATTATTAAAAGAGCTAACGAATTTGAAGAAATTGACAAACATACTCCTTCAGCTGATTTAAGTGGAAGTCAAATAGCTAACCTAAATAAGGCTATCCATTTGCTGTTTGATAACCTGCAAGAAGAACATTTCAAACCTCAAATTGTTAAAAAAGACAGCAAAGAAGATGTTGTTGCTTTTGATTTAGTAAAATATGACGGATTTGAAAAAACATATTTTGATAACTTCAATGAGGCCTGTGATGAATTTTATTCCAAAAAGGTAAACACTGACATTAAAAATATTAAAGAAGCTGCATGGAATAAAAAAGTAAACAAGTTCGAAAAAAGATTAAAGCTACAGGAAGAAACACTTGATAATTTTCATAAAACAATTGAAACTAGCCAACATAAAGGAGAAGTAATTTATTCTAATTACACCACCATAGAAAATTTGGTAAAAGTAGTAAACAACGCTATAAGTAAAGATTATTCTTACAAAGAAATTGGAAAAACACTGAAAGAAGCTAAAAAGAACGGTCTAAAAGAAGCTGAAATCTTTGAATCAATTGATAAAATGGGCGTTTTAACACTTAAACTAAATGAAACTTCAATAAACATTAATCCAAAATTGACTATTCCTGAAAATGCTGAAATTTACTATGAAAAAGCTAAAAAAGCTAAAAAGAAAACAAAAGGTGCTACAATAGCTATTGAAAATACTAAAAAGCAACTTGAAAAAATCAAAGCTAAAAAAGAAGTGGCTATGGAACACATTTCAGTTCCTAAAAAGAGAGTTAAGAAAAATCTTAAATGGTACGAGAAATTAAGATGGTTTGTAACTTCAGACAATGTTTTAGTAATTGGGGGAAGAGATGCTGGTACCAATGAAGCTGTTGTAAAAAAATATATGGACAATAATGATATTTATTTACATGCAGATATACATGGAGCAACATCAACTGTGATAAAACTAGAAGGCAATAAAGTAAATGATAGTATCCTTAAAGAATCCGGAGAGTTTGCAGCATCATTTTCAACTGCTTGGTCCAAAGGTTTCACAACACAGGATGTATTTTGGGTCAACCCTGAACAGGTTACAAAAACACCTGAAGCCGGAGAATTCCTGCCAAAAGGATCATTTGTAATAAGAGGTAACCGTAATTACATCCGCAGTGCAAAAGTCAGAATTGCTATTGGAATTGTTGATTATGAAGGAAAAAGGTTAATGGCAGGTCCTGTTGATGCTTTAGAAACACATTGTGACAATTTTATTGTGTTGAAACCCGGATATACTAAAAAAACAGCAATAGCTAAAAAAATACTTCATGAAATAAATGAAGACGACTTAATAACTTTAGATGATATAATCAGAGTTTTACCATCTGGAAAATGTGATGTTGACGAAGAATATCACTTAAGAAAAAAATATGAAAAGAATTAATCCTGATAATTTTCAGGATTATATTCAAAATATTCACCTGGATTTAAAATAACCACATCAATATTCGGATTTAACTGACTGACAAAGTTAGCATAAATAGAAGGGTCCTGTTCAATTGGCGGAAATGTATTGTAATGCATTGGAATAGCTACTTTTGAATCAATCCACCTTGTAGCCAGTGCTGCTTCAAAAGGACCCATTGTAAACTTATCTCCAATAGGAAGCAATGCAATATCTGGTTTATATATTTCCCCAATAATTGTTTTCATGTCCCCAAATAATCCAGTATCCCCAGCATGGAACAGTTTAGTTCCGTCTTCAAGTGTTATTAAAAAACTGGCTGCATCTCCAGCAGGAAGTGGCTCTTCAACAATATCCAATACTGAAGAATGTTTAGCATCAAGCATTGTAAATTTAACTCCACGGTATATGAATGAGCCGCCGATATTTACACCAATATTGTTAATTCCCTGTTTTGATAAAAATAAAGAAATCTCATGAATTGCTGCTACAGGAACATTATTTTTATTGGACAGTTCCATTGCATCCCCCAAATGATCGGAATGTCCGTGAGTAACCAATATGATATCCGGATTAAATTCTTCAACAGGAATTTGACAAGCCGGATTATTGCTAATAAAAGGGTCAATTAAAATATTTAAACCCTCCTCAGTTATTATTTCAAAAGCTGAATGACCTAACCATCTAATTTCCATTTAAATCACCTTTACTGTATATAATTTGCAACTAAATTTTCATCCAAGTTTGCTGCAATATCCCAAGTTTTCTCAAAGCTAGTTCTGATTTCAGAAATAGATTTCCTATCTTCATAAATAGCTCCATATTCCACATCACTGTTATTGCTACCTTTAGAAATAATCATAGCATTAGAATCATCTGTGATTAAGTTAATTGAATGTACTTGAGGAACTGTTTTAATTTGTACTCCCTGTTTAAGAAGTGAAGAAACTAAAATCATGTAAGACATATCAGATACATCAAAATCATTGATAATTACCCTTGAATATACTGTCGGAACATGTGATAAAAACCTGTCAGACAAATCATTTAATGATGGAATTTCCAGCATTATCTCTTTATGTACATCATTAGCCAGTTTATCAAATGCTTCACTGGAAGTTATTAAACCTCCATCATAAACAACAAAGCTTCTAAGCAACTTAGGAACAGGCAAACTTTCAGGATGATTAACATCTATTTGGATATCTCTTGGTTCGCCTATTTTTCTAGGTTTAGGCGGTTCAAAGGTATCATTTTTTATATAATCTTCATCTTGGCGTAGTGCCCTTTTAATTTCTTCAGATTTATCATATTCAGATTGAGCATAGCTGTGGGAACGTTTTTTAGGTTTTCTAGTGATTTTTAAAGGTTTGTCGTAATTTGGAGTGAACTTAAGATTATTTCCAAAATTGGTTGTAGATTTGTCATTGCTAACTCTTAAAACTGATTTAGAATCATCTTCCTGATTAAAATCAAAAAATTCACTTGGAGATGTTTCATAATACTCTTCTTCAACATATTCTGGAAGATCATCTTCATAATAATTGTCAAAAGTATCTCTAATTTTTAAAGGACCATTAGAAGTATCAGAATGTTTATTAAATGATGGAGCTTTGATATCATTAGATTCTAAAAATTCTTTAAAAATAGAAGATGTTTTATCGGCATTAGCATCAACAAAATAGCTGATAATCATAATTATACCAACTATTGCAATAATAAATCCAACAACCAGCAAAAGGTCTATCAAATTATAAACATTTGCCTCATATATTATGAGAACCCCAACTACAAATAAAATAAAACCTGAAATTAATTTCAATGTGTTTCCCACTATCTCACCTGTTAATAATTATAATCACTCTATTAATTAAATTTTGTATAATACACTTAATAAATATGTTGATAAAAACGCTATTTTTCAAGAGAAATTGAGGATGTGACACGAAGTCACATTTTTTTCTAATTTTAATTGTTTTATTTTTC
>ERZ824978.1126-NODE-1126-length-31322-cov-3.867624_pt1 | contig 31322 bp, 25 predicted proteins | sample MGYA00519860_ERZ824978 | MGnify/ENA primary metagenome ERZ824978 (study PRJEB31778, sample SAMEA3449184) | human gut metagenome | biome: human gut; feature: human-associated habitat; material: faeces | place: United Kingdom | collected 2010/2012 ... | reverse complement strand
GCAGGCTGTGCGCGCCCTCTGTGATGAAAAGGATCTTGTCCTCATCGTGACGCTTTCCGTTGGAAAGATGCTGCTCCATGAAGGTTGTCACCTGATCCATGTAAAGGTCAATGTTCGGAATCTGATCAGCGTGTATATAGTCAAAAGAGCTGATTTTATCAAGCAGCTGTGAAAAAAGCTCATCGTTAGTCATTTAAAGCCTCCTAAATATTGTGTAGCAATGTTGACGTTCACGGGACGCCCATTCACAAAACCGCACGTTCCGTGCGTCGTTGCAAAACGTCTAACTGGATGCGTGAACTGTAATAACTACATTATATCGTTTTCAAAACCAGATAGCAAGAGAAATTTTCAAAATCCTAGTGACAAACACATAAAGATACGATATAATAAAGTTAACAGGTTAACAAACATAGGTTTTTTTAAGGAGGAAATGACTATGGGAGTAATTCAGAGATTTAAAGATATTATGTCAGCTAACATCAATGCTATGCTTGATAAGGCTGAGAATCCGGAAAAAATGATTGATCAGTACATGAGAAACCTTGAGGACGATTTAGGCAAGGTAAAGGCAGAAACAGCGTCAGTAATGGCTGAAGAAGCACGTGCAAAGAGAGCTTATGACGAGGCACTTGCAGAAGTTGAAAAGTATCAGAAATATGCAGAAAAGGCTGTTGCAGCAGGAAACGACAATGATGCAAGAGTATTTTTACAGTCAAAGAAGACAGCACAGTCTAAGCTTGAGGGCTTAAAGCTCACATATGACACGGCAGCAGCAAACGCACAGAAGATGCGTCAGATGCATGATAAGCTTGTAAATGATATTTCAGATTTAAGAGCACGCAAGGAAACGATCAAGGCGAAGGTAGCTGTTGCAAAGGCTCAGGAGCGTGTAAATCAGGTCGGATCATCATTAAGGGGTGTGTCAAACAATATGTCAGCATTTGATCGTATGGAGGAAAAGGCAAATAAGATGCTCGATACTGCAAATGCTATGGCACAGTTAAATGAGTCTGCAAATACAAATGTAGATGATCTGGCTCGTAAGTATGATCTTGATGATGTGGCAGGTACATCTGATATTGATGATGAATTAGCGGCACTGAAGGCAAAACTTAACTAACTACAAAAATAAGGAAGGTTGACGCGTATGGGATTATTTGGTGGACAATTCTCCAGTGTTGTAGAGTGGAAAGAATACTCGGATGATATTATTTTCTGGAAGTTTCCAAGCAGCGAGATCAAGAAGGGGAGCCGTCTGATTATTCGTCCGGGACAGGACGCGATCTTTATGTATAATGGAAGAATCGAGGGTATTTTCCGTGAAGAGGGAAACTTTGATATTTCTTCCGATATTATTCCATTTTTATCTACACTGAAAAGTTTTACATTTGGATTTAACACACCGCTGCGTGCAGAGGTGCTGTTTATCAATACAAAGGAATTTACAGTAAAATGGGGCACAAAAAATGCGATTAATCTGCCGGTTCAGGGCTTGCCTGGCGGTATGCCAATCCGTGCATTTGGTACATTTAGCTTCAAGGTTTCTGATGAGCAGGTTTTAATCGACAAAATTGCCGGCATTAAGTCAGAGTTTAACGTAGAGGATATCAAGGAACGTGTAATGTCTATGCTTGATATGCTGATGATGAAGTGGATTTCAAAAGAAGGAAAGGATATGTTTAACCTTCAGGCAAATGCATACGACATCGGCAAGGGTATTGCATCAGATCTTGATATGGAGATGGTAAAGATCGGAATTGCTATTACAAGCTTTACGATTCAGAGCGTTTCCTATCCGGAGGAGGTTGCTAAGATGCAGCAGAAGGCAGCAGCTCAGTCCATGATCGGAAATGTAAATACATATACACAGATGCAGATGGCAGATGCGCTTACACAGCCAAACACAGCAGCCGGCAGCATGGCAGGCAATATGGCTGGTATGCAGATGGGTATGGCAATGGGTCAGATGATGGGCCAGATGATGAACGGCAATATGCAGAATAATGCACAGCAGAATCAGGCAGCTCCAGCTTCAAATGGTACTGTGCCGAAGTTCTGTCCGAACTGTGGAACACCGACAAATGGTGCAAGATTCTGCTCAAACTGCGGTACAAAGCTGATTTAGATAAGCTTCGATAAATGAGTAAGTACTGAAAATTGCTGTGAAAAAATTTTACGTATTTAGGTATCAAAATAAGGTAGTGTTTGATGCTATATGTATGGTAGAGGAGAAATTTTTATGTCCTGTGTTACTGAACGTATTAGAATGGTAAAACAACCATATGGAGGATATTTAAATAAAAAGCAATTTGATATTACTATTATTGATAATGAGGAAATATTAAATGAAACAGAAAATATTCATGCTTCATTAGTAGGCCTTGCGGTGGATTATTTGACTCGTTTTATGATGGGAACATCAGTAAAAGAAGCTTTCAAAATTTCATTAGAAGGTGCATTGTGTTGTGATTTGTTTTCATTAAATAAAGAAGGTGAGGCTTCAAGAAATGCCAAGAAACTTTTGAATGGAATAAGAGGTTTGGATGATGAGTCGGTTAGCAATGCATGTAAATTAGTTGGTTATGATGTTTGTTTTAGAGCAGGCATGAAGTACTATAAACCAGTAGAAGAAATTAATCCAGATAGTGATACAATTGAAAATATTGTGATAATGGTTAAACGAAGTTTAGCTTTTTGGAAAGAATATGGTCCAATCATAAAAGATGGATTTACATTTGAAGGTGGTGGTTATACAGATATAGTTACATCGGGAGATGGTGACTATTTAACAAAGGATACACTGTGGGATTTTAAGGTATCAAAAGAAGAACCTAAAAGTAAATATACATTACAGTTGCTAATGTATTATATTATGGGGTGCCATTCAAAATATCCCGAATTTAAGAAAATAGAAAAATTGGGGATATTTAATCCGAGAAAAAATAAAGTTTATATAGTAAATATATCTTCAATTAGTCCTGAAATAATAGAAGAAGTATCTCAGGAAGTTATTGGATACAAATAAAGTGTTTTATTTGTTACTTGTTCGTGAAAAAATAATTTTATAACGGAGGAGGACTGTGTAAACAGTCTTTCTTCCGTTTTTTATGGAGGAAAAATAGTGTCTGATATTTTACAATCATTAAATTCGGTTCAGAGAGAGGCTGCTAGCTGTACAGAGGGACCACTTTTGATTCTTGCGGGAGCAGGTTCTGGTAAGACGCGTGTATTGACTCACCGTATTGCCTATCTGATCGAAGAAAAACGGGTAAACCCTTGGAATATTATGGCGCTCACCTTTACTAATAAGGCGGCGCAGGAGATGCGAAATCGTGTTGACCGCCTGGTTGAGTTTGGGGCAGAGAGCGTTTGGGTGACAACTTTTCATAGCTCCTGTGTGCGCATTTTAAGACGATTCATTGACTATCTTGGCTATGAAAAAAAATTTACAATTTACGACACTGATGACCAGAAAAGTGTAATCCGAAAGGCTGTTAAGGAGCTTGATCTTGATCCAAAGCAGTATCGCGAAGGAATTATTCTTGATATGATTTCATCAGCGAAGAATGAGATGATCGAGCCGCAGGATTTTGAAGATCAGGCTTGCGGAGATTTTCGTCTGTGTCAAGAAGCTAAGATTTATAAGGCGTATCAGAAAATATTGATCGACAACAATGCAGTTGATTTTGATGATTTATTGCTGCTGACGGTGCGTCTTTTTCGTGAGAATAAAGAGATTCTTGAGATGTATCAAGAGCGCTTTCGTTATATTATGGTTGATGAGTATCAGGACACTAATTCAGTTCAGTTCGAGCTGATTCGTCTGCTTTCTGGAAAATATCATAATTTATGTGTAGTTGGAGATGACGATCAGTCTATCTATAAATTTAGAGGTGCAGATATTACAAATATTTTAAGCTTTGAGGAGACTTTTCCAGGTGCAAAGGTTGTCAAGCTTGAGCAAAATTATCGTTCCACAAATAATATTCTCGAAGCTGCAAACTCAGTAATTGCAAATAATGCACATCGAAAGGAAAAACATCTTTGGAGTGAAAATGGAGAAGGAAAAGAGGTTTCCTTTATCCACTACGAGACTGCTTATGGTGAGGCAGAAGATGTAATTGACAAGATACAGACATCAGTTCATATGGGAAAGCATCAGTATCAGGACTGTGCAATTCTTTACCGTACAAATGCACAGTCACGCGCATTTGAAGAGAAATGTATTAAAAAGAGTGTACCGTATCGTCTTGTCGGTGGTGTGAATTTCTACCAGAGACAGGAAATCAAGGATATTTTAGCCTATTTAAAGACAATTGACAGCGGACGTGATGATCTGTCTGTTACGAGAATTGTCAATGTGCCAAAGCGTGGAATTGGGCAAGTGACGTTAAATAAGCTGGCTGTCTATGCTTCTGAGCATGGAATGCGGCTATTTCAGGCAATGGAGCAGGCAGAACAGATTCCAGGAATTGGAAAGGCAGCTGATAAGATAAAAGGCTTTGTCAATCAGATCATGGTATTTCGTGCGCTTGCAAAGGAGCTAGATGCAGCAGAGCTGATTGAAAGCATCTTAGAGCAGACTGGCTACTTAGAAGAGTTAGAAAAGCTTGAGGAAGATAAGGCACAGGCAAAGCAGGAAAATCTTGATGAATTTCAGAATAAAGCAGCTGACTATTATGCAAATCATGATGAAGCAGTGCTTACTGACTTTTTGGAGGAGGTAGCGCTTGTGGCAGATATTGACAACATGGACAGTGAGGCAGACAGTTTAACATTAATGACACTGCATAGTGCAAAGGGACTCGAGTTTCCAGTTGTCTATATGACAGGTATGGAAGAAGGACTTTTCCCAAGCTACATGTCAATGAACAGCGGTGATCCGGGAGATATCGAGGAAGAACGAAGACTTTGCTATGTGGGTATTACAAGAGCAATGCAGCAGCTGACGCTGACAGCAGCAAAGCAGCGTATGGTTCATGGAAATATTCAATACAGTGCAATTTCGCGTTTTGTTAAAGAACTGCCGCAGGAAAAGCTTGACTGGAAGGAAGAGACATTCGGAGGTCTTTTTAAGAAAGGACCATCTATGACTGCAAACTCACTGTCAGGCAGTTTGTTTGGCGGTTCATCTTCTATGTCATCAGGCAGCTCATTTAGTGCATCACAGGGAAGTCAAACGGCAAAAAAGACAAACTATGATAATGTCTTTGATTTAAAGTATGCAAAAGCATTCTCAAGTCCAAAGCCAGATAGCCTTGATTACAAAGAAGGCGATAGAGTTTCCCATATCAAATTTGGAAAGGGAACAGTGCTTGCAGTCGAAGATATGAAAAAAGATTATCAGGTAACAGTTGAGTTTGATACAGCAGGCGTAAAAAAATTGTTTGCAGGATTTGCAAAACTTAAAAAGATTTAATAAAATTTATCTAAAACGACAAAGATAAAGCTAGTAATTTTACAGATCATATGGTATACTATTCTAAGATTGATCTTTAGAAAAAAGAAAGGATGGGTTTTATGGCAAAGTTTGATGAACTGCTGCAAGCAGTAAAGGTTCATGAGGTTCTCAAGTCTAAGGAAGAGAATGAGAAAAAGTGCAAATTTTGTTATGTGATTGCAGCAATCGCTGTAATTGCAGCAATTGCAGGTGCAGCATATGCACTGTACCGTTATCTGAAGCCGGATTATTTAGATGATCTGGATGATGATTTTGATGATGACTTTGACGACGATTTCTTCGATGATGATGACGAAGAAGAGGAGAAAGAAGACGAGGCTAAAGAAGAGGAATCTGATGAGGCTGAGGAAAAATCTGAGGATGAAGAGTCTGATGATGAGGATGAAGACTGATCTGACATCAATAGGTAAGTAAATAAAAATGATATCCCCGCCGCAAAACGGCGGGGATTTTAGTTCAAGAAAAGGAGATGTGTATGAAAAAAGGCGAGATTTATGAGGGCCGCGTGCAGGAGGTCCTTTTTCCAGACAAAGCGGTTGTCGTGACAGATGAAGGGGAAACTGCACAGGTAAAATATGGCATCCCAGGTCAAAAATTACGTTTTCGTGTAAAGAAAAAGAGAAAAGAAAAAATAGAAGGCATTTTGCTTGAGATATTAGAAAAGTCAGCTGATGAGACTGCCTGTCTTTGTGAGTGGGCAGGAAAATGCGGTGGATGTCTGTATCAGACGCTTCCATATGAAAAGCAGCTGGCAATTAAAGAAGCACAGATTAAGAAAATGCTTGATAATGGCGGCACCGATTATACATTTGAAGGAATAGTGTCTAGTCCTGTTGTAAGCGGATACCGCAATAAGGTAGAGCTGACATTTGGTGATTCTTATATGGGAGGTCCTCTTGCACTTGGTATGCATCAAAGAGGCAGCTTTTATGATATTGCGGGTATTGAGACATGTCAGATTATGACACCTGATATGCGTATGGCTGCAATGGCAGTGCTTGACCATTTTTCAAAGCTGAATATTCCATTTTATCATAGAATGCGCCATGAAGGTGTTCTTCGTCATTTGCTGCTTCGCTCCAGCGCTGCAACGGGAGAACTTTTAGTCGCCGTAGTTGCTTCTTCACAGGCAGATGCGTCTACTATGCAGCTTGCAGAATTGACAGAAAAATTAAAGGCGCTGCCATTAGAAGGCAGCCTTGCAGGTGTTTTACATATTACTAATGATTCACTTGCAGATGTAGTGCAAAGCGATCATACAGAAGTTTTATACGGCAAAGATTGGATTACTGAAAAGTTACTGGGACTTTCATTTTGTGTTACATTGTTTTCATTTTTTCAGACAAATTCAAGAGGTGCCGAGCTTTTATATCAGACAGTAAGAGATTATATTGGAGAAACAAATCAGAAGGTAATCTTTGATCTCTACAGCGGAACTGGCACAATTGCCCAGATTTTAGCACCTGTGGCAAAACATGTGACTGGCGTGGAGATTGTTGAGGAAGCAGTAGAGGCAGCGCGTGTCAATGCCAAATTAAATGGACTTGATAACTGCAGCTTTATAGCAGGTGATGTGTTAAAGGTTGTTGATGATTTGACTGAGAAGCCAGATCTGATAGTGCTTGATCCGCCAAGAGATGGTATTCATCCAAAGGCGCTTCCTAAGATTATCGCATTTGATGTACCAACAATTGTTTATGTTTCCTGCAAGCCCACAAGTCTTGTGCGTGACAGAGAAGTATTAGAAGCAGCGGGCTATCGTATGGTAAAAGCAAGAGCCGTTGATATGTTCCCGGCTACTGGAGGAATTGAGACAGTCGCATTATTTCTTAAAAAGTAATAAGGAATCGTACTTGTTTTCAGACGCTTTAGATGATATACTATCAACAAGATCAAAAATATAAGAATAAATATAAGGCGAAAGGGGAAAAGTATGGTAAATTATTCAGAAAGACCAGAATTGCAGTATCATATTCAGCTAGGTAAAGGTGATGTAGGCCGCTATGTGCTTCTTCCAGGAGATCCGAAGCGTTGTGAAAAGATTGCAGCTCATTTTGACAATCCAGTGAAGATGGCGGATAGCCGTGAATATGTGACATACACAGGATATCTTGAAGGAGAGAAAGTTAGTGTAACGTCAACTGGTATCGGCGGTGCTTCTGCATCAATTGCAATGGAGGAGCTTGTAAAGATTGGTGCCGATACATTTATTCGTGTCGGAACATGTGGAGGTATGCAGATTCCTGTAAAAAGCGGTGATTTAGTGATTGCAACAGGTGCAATTCGTATGGAAGGGACAAGCCGTGAATATGCACCAATTGAATATCCGGCAGTTGCTGACTTTCATATGGTTCAGGCGCTTGTGCAGGCAGCAGAAAAGGGAAAATATCCGTATCATGTTGGTGTTGTTCAGTGTAAGGATGCATTTTATGGACAGCATGAGCCAGAGACAAAGCCTGTCAGCTATGAGCTTTTAAATAAGTGGGAAGCATGGAAACGCTTAGGATGCCTTGCATCAGAGATGGAGTCAGCGGCATTATTTGTTGTTGGAAATTATCTTCGTGTGCGCGTTGGATCTATCTTTTTGGTTGTGGCAAATCAGGAGCGCGCAAAACTGAACATGGAAAATCCAGTTGTTCACGACACGGAGCTTGCAATTACAACAGCAGTGGAGGCACTAAGAGACATAATAAGAAAGGATAAAGCAAATGAGTAATAACAATATCCTGGTAATCGGAATTGCGGGAGGAACAGGCAGCGGAAAGTCGACACTTACAAAACAGCTTGTAAATCACTTTGGCGATCAGATTACTGTGCTTAAGCATGATGATTATTATAAGGCGCACGATGAAATGACGTATGAGGAAAGAACACATTTAAATTATGATCATCCGAATGCATTTGACACCGATCTTATGCTGCAGCATCTGCGTCAGTTAAAAAAAGGTGAGCCAATCAACTGTCCGATTTATGATTACACAGTTCACAACAGAAGCCGTAATTTTCAGGTGATTTACCCGACAAATGTGATTATTGTTGAGGGAATCCTGATTTTTGAAAACAAAGAGCTGTGCAAGGAAATGGATATTAAGATTTTCGTTGATACAGATGCTGATATTCGTATTATCAGAAGAATCCAGCGTGATGTAATTGAGCGTGCGCGTTCATTAGAGTCTGTGATTTCACAGTATATGAATACGGTAAAGCCAATGCACGAGGAATTTGTAGAGCCGAGTAAGAAGAATGCAGATATTATTGTGCTAGAGGGTGGTATGAATCTGGTAGCAATGGATATGATTAAGAATCGCATTCGCCAGCATCTGTCTGCACAAACACAAGTTTAATATTTTTGCTTTCAAATGTAAAATAAAAGAAGAAATTTTGAGAAAAACACGTAAGGTGACTGTTGACGACACAAAAGCAACGTGTTACAATGGACAAGAATCGGAGCGTTATCAAAAAACGCAGCATCTAATAAGGAGGAGTCGACGATGAGAAGGAAACAACTTTTTGCCGTTTTGATGGCAGGTTCTATGGCAGCATCTCTTGCTGCTTGTGGCAAGACTGACACAAAGAAAACTACAGCAGCAACTGAGAAGAAGACAGAGGCAGCTACTGAGAAAAAAACAGAGGTAGCTACTACTGAGGCTAAGACAGAGAAGGCTACTGAGAAGGAAACCGAAGCGGCAACTGAGAAAGAAACAGAGGCAGCAACTGAGGCAAAGACTGAGGAAGCATCTAGCGAGGAAGCAACCGAGGCAAAGACCGAGGAAGCATCCAGCGAAGAGGCATCTTCTGAAGAGGCAAGCAGTGAGGACGTTTCCGCACAGGCAGAGACAGAGGAAGAGTCCAGCGAAGTAGCAACTGAGGCTAAGACCGAGGAAGCATCTAACGAGGAAGTATCTATTGAAGAGGTATCTTCAGAGGAAGCATCCAGTGAGGAAGCATCTAGTGAAGAGGTATCTTCAGAGGAAGCATCCAGTGAGGAAGCATCTAGTGAAGAGGCATCTTCAGAGGAAGCATCCAGTGAGGAAGCATCTAGTGAGGAAGCATCTAGTGAAGAGGCAACCGAGGCTAAGACAGAGGAAGCATCTAGTGAAGAAGCATCTTCAGAGAAAGCATCTAGTGAGGAAGCATCTTCAGAGGAAGAGACCGAAGCAGAGACTGAGGAAGATATCGATGGAACTGGATTTAAGATCGGTATGGTTACTGATGTCGGCGGTGTAAATGATGGTTCCTTCAACCAGTCCGCATGGGAAGGCTTACAGAGAGCAGGCGAGGCATTCGGCTGTGAAGTTAAGTATATTGAGTCTAAGGGTGATGCAGATTATGTTCCGAATATCGAGAGCTTCTTAGATGAGGATTATGATCTTATTGTATGTGTTGGATACATGATGGCTGATGCTGTTCGTGATGCAGCAGAGCTTTACCCGGATCAGAAGTTTGCTATCATTGATGATGCTTCTAATGCAGATCTGGATAATGTAACATGTATGATGTTTGAGCAGGAGCAGGCTTCCTACTTAGTAGGTCTGGCAGCAGGCTATACAACCGAGAGCAATATCGTAGGCTTCGTTACTGGAGCAGCAAATGAGACAATGAACTCCTTCGGTTATGGTTACTGTGCAGGTGTTCTTGATGCAAATCCAGATGCAACTATCCTTCAGTACAATGCAAACAACTTCGGTGATGCAAGTGGTGGAAAGACTGCAGTAAATACCATGGTAACAAAGGGCGCAGATGTAGTATTCCATGCAGCAGGTGGTACTGGTATCGGTGTTATCGATGGATGCAAGGAAAATAAGATCTGGGCAATCGGTGTTGACTCTGACCAGAGCCCACTGGCACCTGAGACTATCCTGACTTCCGCTTTAAAGAGAGTTGATAACGCTTGCTACGATGCAACAAAGAAGACTATTCTTGGAACACTTGAGGGTGGTGTTGAGACATACGACCTGGCAGCAGGCGGTGTTGATATCGCTCCGACCACAGACAACCTGTCTAAGGATGTTCTTGAGAAGATCGAGGATGCAAAGAAGGATATCATTGCTGGTGATTTGGTAGTTCCAAAGAATCAGGAAGAGTTCGAGGAAAAGTACGGCGACGTATACGAGCTGGACTAATTGGTGGATAATGCCATAACGAGGTGGCAGTGACGTGGTCACTGCCATCTTTTTTGCACAGTAACTTATAAGTTGCTGTGTGCAATTACGGCTGGGCGGGATCGTGATTAACGATAAACAGCCAAAAAGAGGAGAATAGATTATGAGAAAAATATTTGCATCAATGACAGCAGTTTCAATGGCAGCAGCAGTAATGCTTGCAGGATGTGGCTCAAACAGCAGTGATAAGAAGACTACTACAGCAGCTTCAACAAAGGCAACTGAGGCAGCAACCGAGAAGAAGACTGAGGCAGCAACTGAGAAGAAGACCGAGGCTGCGACTGAGAAAGAGACAGAAAAGGTATCTTCAGAAGAGGCTTCTTCTGAGGAAGTTTCTTCAGAAAAGGCTTCTTCTGAGGAAGCATCTAGCGAGGCAGCTTCTAAGGAAACAGAAGCAAAGGCAGATGAAAATGCAAAAGTTCGTGTTATTGATATTGACCTGACAAGTGAGCAGTATGCATTTGGCGTAGATAAAGAGCAGCCAGAGCTGTTAGAGAAGACAAATGAGTTCATCGCAAAGATCATGGAGGACGGAACATTTGATGAGATCTGTAATCATTACTTTGGCGATGGAGAGCCGGTTATGGTAAAGTCTGCAGAATATGATGAGTCTAAGGATCAGTTAGTCGTAGCAACTAATGCAGGTTTTGAGCCATTTGAGTATATGAAGGGCGAAGATTACTGTGGTATCGATATGGAAATGGCAGCACTTCTTGCTGATTATTTAGGCAAAGAGCTTGTAATTCAGAACATGGATTTTGATGCTGTATGTCTGGCTGTTGGACAGCAAAAGTGTGATATCGCAATGGCAGGACTTACTATTACTGATAGCAGAAAAGATCAGGTAACATTTACTGATTCTTACTATAATGCATCACAGAAGCTGATCGTTGCAGCAGATGATACGACGTTTGACGCATGCAAGACAAAGGAAGATGTAGAAGCTATCTTTAAGACCTTTGACAGCAAGACAAAGGTTGGTGCACAGAATGGAACAACAGCTCAGTTTTATGTTGAGGGAAGCGAAGACCTTGACTTTGCAGGATTTGATATGACTCTGGTTGGATATAAGAATGGTTCCTTAGCTGTACAGGATCTTCTGAATGGAAATCTGGATTATGTTATCATTGACGCAGCACCGGCAGAAAGCATCACTGCAGCAATTAATTCACTGTAAGGAGTAACAGGATGGGAGATTTTGGTCGTAAAATAGACCGTTTTATTGAGATTTTCGTGGAGCAGCGTGGATATGTCCGTGTGCTTGAGGGCCTTCAGAATACTGTTATGATTGCGGTAGTAGGTCTATTAGTTGGTGTTCTGATTGGAACATTGATTGCTTCGGTAAGAGTAATGCCAAAGTATAAGCTTCTACCGCGTGTATTGAATGGCTTTTGTAGCTTTTATGTGGGGCTGTTTCGCGGAACGCCAATGGTTGTGCAGCTTTTGGTGTGCTACTATGTACTGCTTCCTCTTTTGGGAGCGCATATGACAGGTGTGCAGGTATCTATGCTTGTCTTTGGCTTAAACAGTGGAGCTTATATTTCAGAGATGATGCGTGCGGGCATTGAGTCCGTCGATCCGGGACAAATGGAGGCAGGAAGAGCAGTCGGACTTAGTTTTTCGGTCACGATGATCAAAATCGTCATCCCACAGGCTGTAAAAAATATTTTGCCGACACTTGGAAATGAGTTTATCGCACTTGTCAAGGAGACATCAGTTGTAAGCTTTGTTGGAGCTGCCGATCTTTATGTTGCATTCAACTATATCGGAACAAACAGCTACGAGTTTATGGTACCATATCTTGTAATGGCACTTATTTACATTGTGATTGTACTTTTGATCAGCCTTGGTATTAAATTAATGGAAAGGAGCCTGAAGAAGAGTGATAGACGTAATTGATTTGAAGAAAAACTTTCATGATCTTGAGGTTCTCAAGGGAATTAACTTTAAAGTAGAGAAGGGTGATATTGTTGCAGTTATTGGTCCTTCTGGTTCTGGAAAAAGTACATTCTTACGATGCCTGAATTGTATGGAAGATCCAACATCAGGAAAGATCATTTTTAATGGTGTTGATATTGCAGATATGAAGGTAGATATTAATGTTCATCGCCGTCATATGGGTATGGTATTTCAGCATTTTAATCTGTTTAACAATAAGACAGTGTTGGAAAATATTATGCTGGCACCAGAATATGTACGCTGTAAAGAAGCAAAAAAGCTAAAAACAGGAAAGAGCAAAAAGCAGATCCACGAGGAAGTAAAAAATGAGGCAATGGAGCTTTTAAAGCGCATTGGTCTTGAATCCAAGGCAGATGTGTATCCATCAACACTTTCTGGTGGTCAAAAACAGCGTGTCGCAATTGTGCGTGCACTTGCCATGAATCCGGATGTAATTTTATTTGACGAGCCAACAAGTGCGCTTGATCCAGAGATGGTAGGAGAGGTACTTGATCTTATGAAGAGCGTTGCTGCAGAAGGTATGACCATGATCGTTGTCACTCATGAGATGGGCTTTGCAAGAGAAGTTGCAAATCGTGTTATCTTTATGGATGATGGCCGTATTTTAGAGAGTGGTGATCCTAAGGAATTTTTTGCAAATCCGAAAACACAGCGTGCACGTGAATTTTTATCTAAAGTGCTGTAATATAAGGCAAAGAATCGTCACATGACATAGTGACGGTTCTTTTTTCTTGAAAAACTCTTTACTAAAAGCAAAAAACAGTATAGAATATAAACGAGAAAGTAGCGTTTAATACTAAACTCTTAAATAGAACAACACTTTAATGCGGCAACAAAAGCAGGCTGTATTAAAGTGTTGTACCAATTTAAGTAAGCTTAAGAAAGGATGGTGCCATTTTGAGACCAATATCAATGGAACGTGTGGAAAACACAAGACAAGAAATATTAAATATTATCACAAGCCGTAAGCTGACACATGAGCAGAAGCTGACTAACCTTGCAGGACAGGCAGACTCTTTGCTTGAGGTACTGGATCTTCCAGACGGACTCGAAGAGCTTCTTGAGCCGATTGAGGGAAAGCAGTGTATCTGTGATCTGTTTGAGGGTCATGCACCGGTAAGACCGAGATACATTGTCCCGGACTATGCAAAGTTTATGAGAGAAGGAAGCAAGTTCTTACAGCTTGACCCGCCGAAGGATATCTACGAGGCAATCAACTCTCTTCTGATTTTCTATAAGAATGTTCCAAGTGTCACCAATTACCCGGTTTATTTAGGAAACATTGATGAGCTGCTTGAGCCATTTATGGATGATGTGGACGAGGCACAGGCAAAGAAGCTGTTTAAGCTATTCTTTACCCATATCGACCGCACTGTTCTCGATTCCTTCTCCCATGCGGACATCGGACCAAAGGCTACCAGAGCAGGACGTTTGATCTTAGAGGTAGAGCGTGAGCTTTTAGATGCAGTTCCAAATATTACGATGAAATATGATACTGATATCACACCAGATGATTTTGGTATCGAGTGTGTGAAAACAGCACTTAAGACGGCTAAGCCGAGCTTTGCAAATCATAAGATGTTTAAAAAAGAACTCGGTGAAAATTATGTCATCGCCAGCTGCTACAATGGTCTTTTATTAGGCGGCGGTTCCTATACGCTGTGCCGTCTGATTCTTGGCAATATCGCAAAGCGTGCAAAAGATAAGAAGGACTTCTTCGAAAATCAGCTTCCATATGTAATGGAGCGCATGGCACTTTATATGGATGAGCGCATTCGTTTTGAGGTGGAGGAGAGTGGCTTTTTCGAGAGCAACTTCCTTGCAAAAGAAGGTTTCATCCACAGAGATCGTTTTACCGCAATGTTTGGTATGGTCGGCATGGCAGAGTGTGTCAATATTCTGATGGAGCTTGAGGGCAAAAAGGGCCGCTTTGGTCACGACAAGGAGGCAGATGACCTCGGTGTTGAGATTATGGAGGCAATCAATGCATTTAATAACGCACATGTAAATCCATACTGTGAGGCAACAGGCGGTCATTTTCTCTTACATGCACAGGTCGGCATCGCACAGGATAAGAACATCACTCCTGGAACGAGAATTCCGATTGGTGAGGAGCCGAAGGAGCTGATTGATCAGCTGCGCCATTGCAGCCGCTTCCACAAGTACTTCCCATCTGGTACCGGCGATATTTTTCCAGTAGATGTGACAGTACACAAGAATCCACAGTTTGTTCTTGACATCGTAAAGGGGGCATTCCAGGCTGATCTTCGTTACCTGTCCTTCTATGAGAGCGACGGCGATGTAATTCGCGTCACCGGATACTTAGCAAAGCGTTCCGAGATTGAAAAGTATCAAAAGGGTGAGAGTGTGCTGCAAAATACAACACAGCTTGCAACAGGTGCAACTGAAAATGGTCATGTTCAGGAAAGAAGGATTCGGTAATGATCACTGCACCGGTCAATAAAATTATTCCATTTAGCAGCGTAGATGGTCCGGGAAATCGCACGGCCGTATTTTTTCAGGGCTGTAACTGGGACTGTCGTTATTGCCATAACCCAGAGACAAGAAATATGTGCACAGGCTGTATGGCCTGTGTGCAGGTCTGTCCTGTGGGGGCACTTCAAAATGAAAATGGCAAGGTGCATTTCTTTCCAGAGCGCTGTGTAGGATGCGACACCTGCATCAAAACATGTCGTTTTGGAAGCAGTCCCCGTATCTGTAATTTGACACCAGAAGAGACCTTTGAACAGATCAAAAAGCAGATTCCATTTATCAGCGGCGTCACTGTTTCTGGAGGCGAGTGCAGTCTATATTGTGAGTTTGTCGAATCATTATTTAAGCTTTGCAAAGAAGCTGGTTTAAATACGATGATGGACAGCAACGGCAGCACACCGTTTGCTGGAAAAGACGATCTGTTAGCGGTTACAGACGGTGTTATGCTTGACATTAAGGCATTTGGCGAAGAGGATCATTTAAAAGTTACTGCGATGCCAAACAAGAACACGCTTGAGAATGCAGTATTTTTAGCAAAGATGGGAAAACTTTTTGAAATTCGTACCGTCATTGTACCAGGTCTGTTTGACATTGAAAATACAATTATTAAAGCTGGAGAATTGTTAAGGCCATATCAGAGTATTCATCCAGTGCGCTACAAACTCATCTCATACCGTCCTTTTGGCGTCAGGGAAGAGTACAGGACTTATCAGAGTCCGTCAAAGGAGTATATGGAACAGCTAGAAGAGCTTGCTTATAAGAGTGGCTTTGATGATGTTGTTACCACATAAAGAAAAAACATAGTCGAAATAGACAATTGTTTTAAATGCTTATAACAGACGAAGGAGGAGGAAGAGATGGAGAGAATCAGTCATATGGACATGACGAAGCCAGCCATCGAAATGCGTGAAATTGTCAAGAAATTTGGCGATTTTACAGCGAATGACCATATTAATCTGCTCGTTCACAAGGGTGAGGTTCATGCAATCCTTGGTGAGAATGGAGCTGGAAAGAGTACACTTATGAATGTGCTCTATGGCCTGTATCAGCCAACATCCGGACAGATTTTTGTTGGCGGAAAAGAGGAAGTGATTCACAGTCCAAGCCGTGCTATTGAACTTGGAATTGGTATGGTTCACCAGCATTTTATGCTTGTACAACCATTTTCTGTCACAGAAAACATTATCCTTGGAATGGAGCCGATGAAAGGTCTTACGGTAGATCTAAAGACAGCGCGCAAGAGGGTAGAGGAGATTTCAAAGCGCTACAATATGCAGGTAGATCCGGATGCCAAGATTGAAGATATTTCTGTTGGTATGCAGCAGCGTGTGGAGATTTTAAAGGTTCTCTATCGTGGTGCAGACATCCTGATTTTGGATGAGCCGACTGCATCGCTGACGCCGCAGGAGATCACAGAGCTTATGGAGATTATTTCCAATCTGACAGCCGACGGAAAATCCGTTATTTTGATTACTCATAAGCTAAAAGAGATTACAAGCTGTGCTGATTATTGTACGATTATCCGTCAGGGAAAATATATTGATACAGTCAAAGTCAGTGATGTTAATGAAAATGATCTTGCAGCCATGATGGTAGGCCGTAAGGTTGAGTTTAAGGTAGAAAAGAAGGATATCAAGCCGGGAGAGGTTGTTCTTGAAGTGAAGGATATTCATGGAAAGGACTACCGCGGTGTTGAGATTTTAAAGGGACTTAATCTGTCAGTTAGAAGAGGTGAGATTGTAGGTCTTGCCGGTGTCGATGGAAATGGACAGACAGAGCTTGTTGAAATTTTGACAGGATTGAAAAAGGGCGATTCCGGTGAAGTCCTCATTAACGGCAAGAATGTTTTCAACAAAAAACCAAAGGAAATCTTTGAGAGCGGCATCACAAGTATTCCAGCTGACCGCCAAAAGCATGGTCTGGTGCTGGAGTTTTCTGTTGCTGAAAATCTGATTTTGCAAAATTACATGAAGGAGCCGTACTCAAAGAAAGGTGTCTTGAAAAAGGATGCCATTATGGCTCATGCAAAGGATCTTGTAGAGAGGTTTGATATTCGTCCGGCAGGAAGTGAGTCTCGTCCGGCGGGAACGCTTTCAGGCGGAAATCAGCAAAAAGTTATTATTGCAAGAGAGATCACAAATGATAAGGATCTGTTGATTGCTGTTAACCCGACTCGTGGTCTTGACGTTGGTGCTATTGAGTTTGTACATCGCTACTTAGTCGAGCAGCGAAATAAAAATAAGGCTGTGCTTCTCGTTTCTTTTGAGCTGGATGAGATTATGAGTGTATCTGATCGTATCGAGGTTATCTTTGACGGACAGATTACAGGAAGTATGCCGGCGGCAGGTGCAGATGAGAAGACCCTTGGAATTATGATGGCAGGAGGAAAGCAGCATGAAGCATAAGAAGAGCATATTAGAAGGAAATATTATCTACACGCTGTTTGCAATTTTAATGGGATTTTTGACAGGTGCCATTATTCTTGCGATTGCAGGAATGAATCCAGGAGTCATCTATGCAAAATTGATCTCTGGTATTTTCAGCAAGCCGAAATTTTTGGCATGGTCCGTTGTGTATGCGACACCTTTAATTTTTACAGGTCTTAGTGTGGCTTTCTCTTTCCGCACAGGTGTATTTAACATTGGTGCAGAGGGTCAGTTTGTAGTGGGAAGTCTTGCAGCGACTGTAATCGGAATTGTTTGCCCATTTCCAGCAATAATTACAGTTCCGCTTTGTCTGATTGCAGCAGCGGCAGCAGGTGCTGTGTGGTCTGCATTTTGTGGTCTGTTAAAGGTAAAAAAGGGAATCAATGAGGTTCTTTCCTTTATCATGATGAACTGGATTGCGTATTATTTGTCGAACTATATTGTAAACCTTCCGGGCATCAAAGCAAACGCGAAAGAGACAACTGTTGATATTTTAGAAAATGCTCAGATGTTGATGCCATTGTCTGTGCGTCAGATGACTGGCTGCAATACTACCAACTATGGAATTATTCTGGCACTGATTGCTGCGGTGATTATCTGGTATCTGATCAATAAGACAACGCTTGGTTATGAGCTTCGAAGTGTTGGATTTAACAGTCATGCAGCCGAGTATGGTGGTATTAATTCAGGTGCTTCTGTTATGAAGGCACTGGCAATCTCAGGTGCACTAGCGGGTCTTGGCGGTGCGATCCAGATTCTTGGAAATGCAATGCATATCGCACAGTTTGCCGGACAGGAAGGCTTTGGTTTCCAGGGAATTACAGTTGCGTTAATCGCAAGTTCCAACCCGATAGGCTGTATCTTTGCTGGACTTTTCTACGGTGCAATGAAGTACGGTGGTTCTAAGTTAAACCTTGTTGGTGCACCAAAGGAGGTTCTTGATATTATCATGGGTGCGATCGTTTTAATTATTGCGATCACACATGTATTCAAGGCATTTGCTCAGAAGAAGATGCAGAAGGGAGGAAAGTAAGATGAATGAATTTATAAAAGATTTCGGACTTTTAATTAATGCAATGCTGATCGCAACGCCTCCGCTTCTGTATGCGGCGCTTGGTTCTTGTATTTCAGAGCGAAGCGGTGTTGTCAACATCGGTATTGAGGGAATGATGACAGTAGGTGCATTTACAGGTGCAGCGCTTTGCTATTTTATTCCAGGTTCACCATGGCTAGCTTTTGTACTTGCTGGAGTAGCCGGTGCGCTTGTTGCAGTGATTCATGCATTTGCCTGCATCACCTGCAACGCAGATCAGACAATTTCTGGTACTGCCATTAACTTTTTGGCACCTGGTATTGCAATTTTTATCTGTCGTGTATTATTCGCAGACAGTACTGATACACCGGCAATTACTGATGACGCAAGCCGTCTTCCGAAGCTTCTTGACGGTGTATTTCCGTCAGGTTCCTTCTGGAATAATGTATTAAATATCCATGTGGCAGGCTACATTTGTTTTATCTGTGTGGCGATTGTCTGGTTCTTGTTCTACAAGACAAAGTTTGGTCTTCGCCTTCGCGCAGTAGGTGAGCATCCACAGGCTTGTGATACCCTTGGAATCAACGTAACAAAGACACGCTATATTGCCGTTATCTTATCGGGCTTTTTCTCAGGTCTTGGCGGTGCCTATATAACTATGGCAACTACAAACCAGTTTAAGCCAGCCGTTATCGTAGGTCAGGGCTTTATGGCAATTTCTGCTGTTATTTTTGGTAAATTTACACCTCACGGCGCCATGCTTGCATGTATGCTGTTTGGTCTTTGCAGCGGTGTAAAGGTTCTGGCAGGAACAAGCAATATTATTTCCCCGAACTTAATTTCCATGATTCCGTATATTGTAACAATTCTGGCACTTGTATTGTTTGTCGGAAAGGCAAGAGTTCCGGCTGCAAACGGAAAGCCATATATCAAATCTAAGTAATAGGAATATGTATATGAATATTGATGCAGAAGTTTTAATTAAGGAAGCAATTGAGGCTAGAAAAATGGCCTACACGCCGTATTCTCATTTTAAGGTAGGCGCTGCGCTTCTTACAGCTGATGGAAAAATTTATCGTGCTGCAATATTGAAAATGCAGGCTATACGCCGAGCAATTGTGCGGAGCGTACTGCATTCTTTAAAGCTGTCAGTGAGGGAGAACGCTCTTTTGCGGCAATAGCAATTGTAGCAGGTCCAGAAAATGGCGATCTTGTGCTGACTGCACCATGTGGTGTATGCCGTCAGGTTATGATGGAATTTTGTGATTATGAGACCTTCCCAATTATTCTGGGAACCTCACCGAAAGATTATAAAATCATGACCTTAAAAGAAATTCTTCCGCTTGGTTTTGGACCGAAGAATTTAAACATTGAGCTTTGACAAATAAAAAAAATTGAAAAATGCTGACCTAGGGGAAAGACTTTAGGTTGGCATTTTTTATTGATTTTTATAACTTATTCAATGAAATTGGTAAAATTGAATTGAATTGTTTGAAATTTTGTGCTATGATAGGTGCAGAAATCACATAGAAAAAGCTGCATGGCAGCGAAAGAGAGGTAACAAATGGCAGAAGAAAAGATGCAGGCAGCAAAGGTTCTGCTTAAAAATCCATACAGACAGGTAATACTTCAGGATTATAATAAGACATTAGAAAGTCATAAATTCCGTAAAAAGGCAGAAGAAATTGAAAATGAGCTTTCATGGTTTACAGGAAAAAGCAGCCAGTACAGAGTAGAGGATCGTCAGGGCTTCTTTAAACATTTTCAGGAGCATTATGCAGGCAAAAAGCATGCACCATTAGCACCTATGTATCGCCCGCTTAGCTCCTACAAGTTTGGCGAGGAACCGCAGATTGTTTATTTCATGATGCTTTTTGTAAAGAAGGATGAGGATTTAAAGCAGTTCCAGAATGATCATCCGAATCGTCAGGAGGTGCTTTCTAGTGATGTGCTTCGTATTCGCTATCTGAAGCTTCGCAATGAATATCGTCTGCTTGGAGCTTTGCTTGACAGCTTAGATAAGGGTGTTGGCGCAATTGAGGTAACTATTGCAGAGCATTTTGTAACTGATTATACTCAGAATATGGATAAGTTAAGCATATCCCAGTTAAACAGCCGTTTCTTCCGCTCATTACGTGCACAAAAGACTGATCAGAGTTTTGCACTGTTAGAGCTTTTAAAGGAGAAGGATGCACCGGATACAGATTATATGGAGCTGCTTGCAACATATAATGCAAGAGATTTTGAAAAGTTAGTTGAGCTCGCAGATAAGTTCACGAAGGAAAACAGAAACTATCAGCCAGTTATGGTACTTCGCACAGAGGCACAGGCTCGTCTTGGAAATATTCAGGGATTTATTGACAGCTTTAAGGCAGTTGATGATGAGGTAGTTGATACAGTTCATTTCCTGTTCTTATTGCAGGAGCTGATCACTCATGCAGATTATAAGGAACTGGATAATGATGAATTTGATCTTTCTATTCAGGAGCTGTTAAAGAGCAAATTTAAGCAGGTAGAATCCTCCACATTTGCAGGTCCGGTTAGCAGAAACTTTGTAAACTTCCTGCTTGAAGGTCTTCCGATTGCAGAGGAGCTTGCAGCAATTAAGAAGGAAAAGGGTGAGGATGCAATTCCACAGGATCGCTTAGATCGTCTGTATCAGCTGCAGATGGCGCTAGATCTTTATCCAAATGAGGATGTGAGCAGCTTAATTGATATTGAAACTATTGAGGAAAATGGATCTGCAAAGAGCAGAGAGAAGATTGGCCGTCTGGCACTGAGTCTGCTTCTTGAGAAGAGCCAGGATAAGAGCTTTGATAATATTTATCTTGCATTCCAGGCACTGGCACGCATGGGACTTCAGAAGGCATTTGTAAGCAATGTTGAGAACAATTTGCCAGCGCTTGTTCAGTTTGGAAGAAGTGGACAAAGAAGAGCATTTGATCTTATTAAGGCCGCTTATATCGCAAAGAAAGGTGCAGGTCTTGATACAGCAGAGCTTGAGAAGATTCTGACAGAAAATAATATTAGTCTTGAGACTGAAGAGAAATAAATCCGCAGCTATGCTGCCGGAATGCAAAAAGGGGCAGCTGCTTTTTGAGCAGCCGCTCTTTTTGTTACCATGATCTATGGATAAACGCCTTTTGATTCGTTCCCGGGTACGGCAAAAGACGATATGAAGACAGTATGTACAGAATATCTTGTTTTATTCTGTTTGACACGAGATTTTCACCGGCATTTGTGCCTGAAATAAAAGGCACAGGAAGATATGAGGATTTAAGAATGGAAGAACGATATTTGCAGCTTTTGGCAAGAGAATACCCAAACCGTCAGGCAGCGCTGTGCGAAATCGCAAATTTGACAGCAATGAGCAGCCTGCCAAAAGGAACAGAATATTTTTTTAGTGATCTACATGGGGAGCATAAGGGCTTTTCAGAGCTGATGAACGGGGCATCAGGAGTAATTCGTGAGAAGATTCGTATTCAATTTCAGGATGTACTGACTAATCCACAGCAAAATCAGCTTGCCAATTTGATTTATGATCCAGTTAAGGTACTTAGTTTAATGCATGAATATGGCAGGGACACAAATGAATGGCTGAAGAAAACTATTTTTTATCTGACGCAGCTGTGCCGCAGTGTCAGTGCTAAATATTCACGTGTGCATGTGAGAAGCAAAATTCCGCATGAGTATGATTATCTTATGGAAGAGCTTTTATATCCAGGCCAGGACGAGGGTCGTTTAGAATATGGAAGCAGCATTATTGAGGCAGTTGTGTCAAGTGGGCTTGCAGATACATTTATTCCCCAGTTTTGCAAGTTAATCCGCAGTCTGACAATGGATTGGATTCATATAATCGGTGATATTTTTGACAGAGGACCACGCCCAGACAGGATCATGGAAGAGTTAATTGAATATGGTGATGTTGATATTCAGTGGGGAAATCATGATATTTCATGGATGGGTGCTGCATGCGGAAACCGCGTATTAATTGCAAATGTTGTGCGCATGGGAATTAGCTATAACAATTTCGACTGCCTTGAAGATGGTTATGGAATTAATTTGCGTCCTTTATCAGATTTTGCATCAGAGGTTTACCATGATGATTTATGCGAGTGCTTTTTGCCAAAGGTATTAGATGAAAATGTCTATGATAAGGTGGCAAAGAGTCTGTCAGCTAAGATGCATAAAGCGATGGCTGTTATTCAGCTAAAACTTATTGGCCAGATGGTGCACCGTCATCCAGAATATCATATGGAAGATAGAAATTTGCTTGAACATATTGATTACGAGAAGGGATTATATAAGTATAATGGAATCACGTGTCCGTTAACTGATACGAATTTTCCAACGGTTGATCCCAAAAATCCGCTTGAGCTTACACAAAAGGAAGCACAGCTTATGGATGTGTTAGCTGCATCATTTGCACACAGCGAAGCTTTGCAGCGTCATGTGCGTTTTCTTTACAGCAGCGGAAGCATGTATTTATGTATGAATGGAAATCTGTTATTTCATGGCTGTATTCCGATGAATGAAGATGGAAGCTTTGAAAGAGTCGAGGTGGATGGAGAAAAATATGCCGGCAGGGCGCTGCTTGATCGTCTTGAGCGAGCAGCAAGAGAAGCCTATTTTCTCCCTAAGGATCATCCGGATAAGCAAAAGAATGTTGACAAAATGTGGCTTTTATGGTGCAGTGCACAGTCACCTTTATTTGGTAAGAGCCGAATGTCTGCATTTGAACGATATTTTACAAAAGAGAAAGCACTGCATGAGGAGGTATATAATAGCTATTACCGTCTGAGTGCAGATCCACATGTGTGCGATCAGATTTTAAAGGAATTTGGCGTAGATCCTGTACATGGTCATATCATAAATGGTCATGTTCCAGTTCGTCAAAAAGACGGTGAAAATCCTGTTAAGGCAGATGGAAAGCTATATGTAATTGATGGAGGACTGTCAAAAGCTTATCAGGCAAAAACTGGTATTGCTGGTTATACGCTGATTTTTAATTCACATTATCTTGCGCTGGCGCAGCATCATGATTATATTTCACATCCATTGTCCAAACCAGAATCAGATGAAATGCCAACTCTTCAGATTACACAGAAAATGGACAAAAGAATACTTGTGTCAGACACAGACGCGGGTAAGAAGCTCTCTCAAAGAATGGATGAACTGCGCCTTCTTGTAAAGGCATATGAAAATGGCAGTATAGTAGAACGAGCCATTGGTTCATATCCTAAAACGATTCAGAGCCTTCATATGGAAACTATGGAAATTGTACGATAACGTTAAAACAAACACGAATATTCATAGAGATATTGACGAAAAACATAAAAAGGTGTATGATATATCTGTCTATTCGTAATTTCAGAAAAGGTTTTGTAGGAACCGGAAAGGTAAGGAAAGTTATGAAGTACAAGATTATGGAATACGATGATGTGCTGAAGCTTTATGAGGCTGACCTAGATCTGCGCGTCAATGATTATCATAAAAAAAGGGAGGAACTTATTGGCGCAAATGGATCAATTGTGGATTTTGCCAATGGACATGAATACTTTGGTATACACAGAACATCAGAGGGCTGGGTTTACCGTGAGTGGGCACCTGGCGCTTCCAAGATGTATTTGGCAGGTGAGTTCAATGGCTGGAATCACAGAAAGCATCCGATGGAGCGTTTAGAAAACGGCGTTTTCGAGATAAAGCTTTCTAAGGATACGCTGTGGAATGGATGTAAGGTCTTAGCAATTGTAGAGCATGATGGTCAGGAGCTTGAGAGAATCCCGCTGTATGCACGCAGAGTTGTTCAGGATCCTACAACCTATCTTTGGAGTGCAGAGGTTTATGATCCGGAGACACCATTTGCATGGACGGATCAGGATTTCCACAGTGAACTTCCGCCGTATATTTATGAGTGTCATGTTGGTATGGCTCAGGAGGAGAGAAAAGTTGGTTCTTATCTTGAATTTGCAGATAAGATACTTCCGCGTATTCAAAACCTTGGATATAATACTATTCAGATTATGGCCATTATGGAACATCCTTACTACGGTTCATTTGGTTATCAGATCGGCAGCTTTTTCGCACCAGCTTCCAGAAGCGGTATGCCTGAAGATTTGAAATATCTTGTAAATAAAGCACACAGCATGGGTATTCGTGTGCTGCTTGATGTTGTGCATTCTCATGCGGCAAAGAATACACGTGAGGGAATCAACGAGTTCGATGGAACAGATTACCAGTTCTTCCACAGTGGCGCAAGAGGCTATCATCAGGCTTGGGATACCAGATTGTTTAATTATGGAAAGAATGAAGTTATTCATTTCCTGCTTTCAAATTTAAAGTACTGGATGAAGGAATTCCATTTTGATGGTTTCCGTTTTGATGGTGTTACAAGTATGCTTTATCTTGATCATGGTCTTGGAACAAGCTTTGACAATTATGACAAGTATTTTTCCATGAACACAGATATTGAAGCAATTACTTATCTTACATTGGCAAATGAGCTTATTCATGAGGTAAATCCGAATGCAATGAGTATCGCAGAGGATATGTCAGGTATGCCAGGCATGTGTATTCCAATTGAAGAGGGCGGTATTGGTTTTGATTATCGTCTTGCAATGGGTATTCCAGATATGTGGATCAAGTTCTTAAAGGAATACAAGGATGAAGATTGGGATATGTGGAAGCTTTGGCATGAGCTTACCAGCCACAGACCACATGAGAAGGTAATTGCTTATGCAGAGTCTCATGACCAGGCACTTGTTGGTGATAAGACAATTATGTTCCGTTTATGTGATAAGGAAATGTATTGGTCTATGGAGAAGAATACCCAGAACTACATCATTGACAGAGGTGTGGCACTGCACAAGATGATTCGCTTTATTACGATGACACTTGGCGGCGAGGGCTATTTAAACTTCATGGGCAATGAATTTGGTCATCCAGAGTGGATTGATTTCCCGAGAGAGGGCAATGGCTGGAGCTATCATTATTGCAGACGTCAGTGGAGCTTAGTTGACAATCCAAACTTAAAGTACTGCTGGTTGAATGATTTTGATAAGGCAATGATTTCCTTCACAAAAGAGCATCATATCTTAGAAGATGAGAACCCATACAATATGTGGGTACATCAGCAGGATGATATGATGATTTATGAGAAGGGAAATGTTGTATTTGCATTTAACTTCCATCCAAATCGTTCTTTTGAGGGCTATTTTGTTCCAGTATCTAAGGCTGGAAAGTATCATGCTGTATTGACATCAGATGAGAGCAGATTTGGTGGACAGGATCGTATTGCGAAGGACGTTGTCTATAATACGGTTGAACTTCCAGATGGAAGAACAGGCTTCTTTGCTTATCTGCCAAGCCGTACAGCAGCAGCATTTTGCAGAATCGAGGATGCAGTATCAAAAAAAGAGACTGCCGCAGCTAAGGATGCGGTAGAAAAACCAAAGAGAGGCCGTCCGAGAAAAGCAAAGACAGAAGAACTCACAGAGGCAGCAAAGACAACAGAAAAGCCAACTAGATCAAGAAGAGTAAAAAAGGAAGCTGCAGAAGAAGTACCGGCAGAGAAGCCAAAGAGAGGTCGTCCGAGAAAGGTAAAGGAACAAGAACCAGAAGAGACGCCAAAAAAAGAGGCAGCAGAGGTACCAACAGAAAAACCAAAGAGAGGCCGTCCGAGAAAAAAGCCAGTTGAGGCAGCGGCACCTGAAAAATAATTATTATATGAATATATGAAAAAGAGGAACTGTTTTTTTGCAGTTCCTCTTTTTTAGATGACTTATCGTTCTGCTTCCATCCAGCCATTAAATTTCATGATCTTAGCTTTTTGCAGTCGTTCATCCTGACTGTCACAGCAGCGATATTCTCGTGGTGACATGCCGATCATACGGCTGAAATAACGGTTAAAGCTGGAAATTGAGTGGAAACCAACATCTTCCGATATATTTAATATAGAGTTTTCAGTTGAGCGAAGCAGGTAGCACGCCTTGTTGATACGTACTGTATTTAAATATTCGAGTGGGCTGCGGCCCATCGCAAGATTAAAGATACGTCTGAAATGTGTTGGACTTAATCCGCATAGCTCTGCTAAGTAATCCATAGAAAAGCTTATCATATAATTTTGCTTGATATACTCTAGGGCCGGGACGATCGAGAGCGTAGAGGCACTGTCTAACATTTCAGGTGCAGTTTCCTGCTTAGGAAGAAAATTAACAGCGTCAATCAGCAGTGAAAGAAAATCAGAACGAACCTTTAAGTGGTGGTTTGATGGCTTTTCCTGCATTGAATAGCAGATCTGGTTAAAATAAAATGAAACAGAAGGGCTTTGACCTGCCGGAATTAAAAAAGCAGAATTGATTTTTCTTAGCAATTCTGATGTCTGCTTGGCATAGCCGCCCGTAAGCGGGTCAAGAAGTTCCTGTGGGTCAACAAACAGGTATGTCCAAAGACTTTGCGTACCAGGTGCACTATATGTTGTGTGAGGAATGTTTCGCGCAATTATGGTAATATCGCCAGCTGAAAAATGACAGCTTTCTTTTTGTATGATCAGTGTGCCCTCACCTTCGTGACAAAGACCAATTTCGAGGCAGTTATGAAAGTGAAGATTGGCACTTGGAACGTCAGAAATCCACCACTGGTTTCCTGTCAGCAGCAGAATAGGAAATTCAACACGAAGCGGATAATTACGAAACTCAGTAATAATATTTTTTTGTTTTGCCATAGTATACTCCATTAATGATAATGATTTTGTATAAAATCATCTGTTAGTGTTACTTATATTTTAAAGTAACCTGTCATCTTTGTCAAATTAAAAAGCTGACAACGGTTATGAATACACAAAATATATGAAAAGGGTTGAAATTGCATAGTATATGAAATGGTTTGATTAGAAAAAATGATAGAGTGTGCTACAATGCAAACAATCAAGTGTGACATATTGCACTATAAAAAGAGAAAGGAGGAGACAAACTATGGCAAAAGCTACAATCGGCAAGGGCGTAAAGACAAAAACGACCTGGGCAAATGCTTTGAAACGGGACTGGCAGTTATATCTGCTTTTGATGATTCCGGTTGCTTTAGTTGTGATCTTCAATTATGCATCATATGGCGGCATCCGTATGGTATTCATGGACTACAAACCTGCGAAAGGTTATGCCGGCAGTAAATGGGTAGGTTGGGCAACATTCCAGAAGGTATTTAAGGATAAAGATTTTATCCGTGCGTTAAAGAGTTCTATCGTATTTAACCTCTTGGATCTGGCAGTTGGTTTTCCAATGCCAATCATTCTGGCATTGATTTTAAATGAACTTCGTTTTCCACGTTTTAAGAAGGTTACGCAGACTATTCTTTATCTGCCTCATTTCCTTTCTTGGGTTATCGTCGGAAGCGTTGCTTATCAGATGTTCCGTCCAACCACTGGTATGGTAAACGTATTCTTAATGAATGCAGGCATTATCCAGAATGGTATTCCATTTTTGACTGAAAAATGGCACTGGGCAGTAACCTACCTGTTAATTGGTGTATGGCAGGGAATGGGCTGGGGCACCATTATTTATCTGGCAGCAATCACTGGTATCAGCGGTGAGCTTTATGAGGCAGCCATGATCGACGGTGCAAACCGTTGGCAGCGTATGTGGAACATTACGCTTCCTGGTATCAGAGGAACTGTTGTTACATTGCTTATCATGAATCTTGGTAAGGTTATGGGAAGTAACTACGAGCGTCTGGATCAGTTCGGAAATACGCAGGTTAAGGATTTCTCTTATCAGCTTGCTATCTATATTTACGATAAAGGTCTTGCAAGTGCAAAGTTTAGTATGGCAACTGCAGTTGGTATCTTCCAGTCTCTGGTAGGACTTGTACTTGTTTTGTTATCTGACCGCATTGCAAAGATGCTTGGTGAGGAAGGATTATTATAAGGAGGGTGAATTGTCATGGCAAAGAAAAAGAAAGAAAATGACATTGTTACCGATGGTAGCAGAGCCATAACTAAATTTCATGTCAGCGACGTCGTGATGGTGGTCATCCTTGTGATCCTGTGTGCGACTTGTGTAGTTCCGTTTATTCACTTGCTGGCAAAGTCTGTTTCAAGTAATACAGCAGTTCTGGCAAAGAGAGTCAGCTTTTGGCCGATTGGTTTTAATCTGGATGCATATACATCTATTTTTGAGGATGGTTCGATGGTTCGTTCCTTCCTGTACAGTGTAGTAGTTACATTGGTGTTTACATTAATGGGTATGATCGCTTGTACATGTGCAGCTTATCCGCTGTCAAGAAAGAGATTAAAGGGAAGAACATTCTTTACCTTTATCCTGATGTTTCCTATGTATTTTAGTGCAGGTTTGATTCCTACATATCTTCTGTATTCTGATTTACATATGCTTGATACTGTGTGGGTATTGATCTTACCATTAATTTATGCACCATACAACATGCTGATTATGAAAACCTACTTCCAGTCCAATATTCCGGACAGCTTGGAGGAGGCAGCATTTCTTGACGGTGCAACGAACTTCCAGATCATCTGGAAAATTGTACTTCCGCTGTCAAAGCCAATTTTGGCAACTCTGTCATTGTTCTATGCAGTAGGACGTTGGAACTCTTATGCAGATAATAAATACTATATCCGTTCTGAGGGTTTAAAGATGGTTCAGTATAAGCTGTCACAGCTTGTATCTTCTGCATCAGAGGCACAGACAGCACAGCTTTCTGGTGAGGTTGTCGTTACAAGTACACCAGAAGTACTTCAGGCAGCATGTATCATGTTCGTAACTATTCCGATCATTTGTGTATATCCGTTCTTACAGAAATACTTTGTAAAGGGTGTTATGATCGGAGCTGTAAAGGGCTGATTGGGATTTAAAAAGATTTTATTACAAATCGTTACGTGAATTAGAAAAATGACATCAAAGGAATTTGGCAACAAGGGGCAATAAGATACGATATAACGTCGTTGTCTGCTGAAGGCAGCGGCAAAATATATAACGATCTTTATATAAGGAGGAATTTTACTATGAAAAAGAATCTTCGCAAGGTATTCGCCGTATCAATGGCAGGTGCTATGGTAGCAGGATGTATTCCGGCTATGGCAGACGAGGCAGCTTCTACCACAAATTGGGAGCCATTTGCAGAAACTGTAACTCTGAGAGTTCCAGTTTATGACAGAGGTGCAGAAGGTGTTCCGGATGTTTCCAACAACTATTGGACCGGCTGGATTCAGGAGAATTTTGGAGATCAGTACAACATTAAGGTTGAGTATGTTCCGATTACAAGAAGTGATGTTATGACATCATATGCACTGCTTGCAGCAGATCAGAACCTGCCGACAATCCTGATGGAGTATGATTATCCGAAGGTAGCTCAGTGGGCAGATGATGGTTATCTGGCAACATTTAGCATGGACGATTTCAAGGAGGTAGCTCCTACCTATTATGCATCCATGGAAGAGGGCGGACGTCTGATGTACAGCACACTTGGCGGTGAGACATACTTTGCACTTGCTGAGAGACCATATTATGATACCGTTTATTCTTTCCAGACATTTGTTCGTATGGACTGGTTGGAGCAGGTAGGATATGATCATGTACCGACTAAGCGTTCAGAGTATCTTGATGCTATGAACAAGATCATGGAGGCAGGTCTTTGTGAGCATCCAGGCGGCGGTGCAATGCTGACTGGTGTTGGATCTGACCAGAATCAGGCATACAGAACTTATCCTTGCAACGAGGAAGAGTGGGCTATGTATGGCGATTACAACATTCCAGCACTTGGATGGGAGCCAAACTATAACCTGTTAAAGAGAGCAAATGAGGATTACAATTCTGGTATCACTGATCCAGAGTATTACATCATCGACTCTGAGACAGCAAAGGCAAACTTTGTAAATGGCAAGAGCTACAGCTACAGCGGATATGTAAGTGCAAGCACAGATTTCCTGAATGCATTCTATGATCAGAATCCAGATGGAAAGTTAGCAATCACTCCGATCAGCAGTGAAGTAGATGAGTCTGGTGAAGATGGAATCGTAACAGTTCCAGCATGGAGAGCAGAGAACCCATTTGGTATGATCGTTGGATTCTCCAACACTGCAACTGATGATGAGTTAAAGGCTGCATGGATGTACATGGAGTGGTTAAGTCAGCCAGAAAACCTGTACACCTTCCAGTGGGGTATTGAGGGCGAGAACTACAACTTAGACGAAGATGGCAACCCAGTTACCGTTAGTGATTACAATGGTGATTACAAGCAGGGCTTCAACAACAGCAAGGATTACTGGTGTATCGTAAAGGAAAAGAGAACATTTGATACTGTTGAAGAGAATATCAAGGCTGATACTCCGCAGGATCTGCCGCAGAACTTCACAGATGATATCATTAAGTATTACTATGATCGTCTTGCAATCGCTGATCAGTATGGTTTAAGTGACTGCCAGTTCTCAGTAGTAATCGCTGCACAGTCCGAGTATCAGAACACCTTAGGTGAGCTGTACAAGGAGTTCAGAGATGCGCTGACCATGTGTAAGCCAGAAGAATTTGATGCAATGTATGAGGATTATGCACAGCAGTATGCAGATCAGGGATATCAGGAAGTTGTTGATGAGAGACTTGAAGCATTCCAGGCAGGAAACAGCACAAGACTTCCAGAGAACCAGAAGGCAGCTGACGCTGAATAATTCTGAAAAGTTATTCAAAAATGAATTAAAAGTGAAATAAAAAAATCACCCGCAACTGATTTTATGATCTGGTATGCTCCCCGTCAAGAGGACAATAAAAAATAATAAATTT